>Ga0209273_10002605_pt1 | contig 13561 bp, 5 predicted proteins | sample tdAd471_FD_187126 | JGI IMG/M metagenome (GOLD analysis project Ga0209273, IMG submission 187126) | Marine sediment microbial communities from the Atlantic coast under amendment with organic carbon and nitrate - tdAd47.1 (SPAdes)... | ecosystem: Environmental > Aquatic > Marine > Coastal >...
GGAAACAGCAATCAAAGCGGCATTCGCCCGCTGGCGAGGGGTTCATGAGTAACGACACGGAAGTCGCAGGTGCGCCTGCGCGCGGTAGTCGCCGCAAGGAAGAAAGCCGCCGCCGATTGCTTGATGCCGCGCGTGAGCTTTTCGTTCGCAATGGCTATCACGACACACGCCCTCAGGACATTGCAAAACATGCAGGCGTCGGGCACGGAACATTTTATCTGCACTTTGCAGACAAGCGCGCGTGTTTTCTCACCTTCGTCGATGAGGCGCGCGATGAGGTGACCGCCGCCGCGATGAAGCGCATCGAAGGCGTTGAGAACCTAGAGGGCCAGGTGAGAGGGATCATCGAAGCGGTTTTTGATTACGGCGCGCTTCATCCGGGGATCTTTGAAGCGGCTGTGACCGATCCAGGTCTGCTTGCGTCAAACGAAACCGATGGGCGCGAACCCAACGTGCTTGAGCAATGGGGTGATGTGTGGCGCGAGATCATTACCCAGCATCAGGCGCGTGGCACAATTGATGCTGACATTGATGCGGAACTCGCAGGCCAGTCTGTCGTGGGCATGTTGCGCCAAACAGGTGTTGTCGCGCGTCGCCGCGAGATAGATCGGGAGCGTCTAACGACCGCGTTGGTCCGTTTGGTTCTTAAAGGATTGGGATCAGATTAGCCGGAATTGGCCAGCGTCTAGAGCGAATTTCTGGTCCGGCTTAGGCGGCCAATGAAATAGAGCAAGAAAAAGCCTGCGGTAATCGCACCCCAAGGGTCCCAGAAGGGAATCCATCCCAACAAGACCAGCCATGCGTGCCATAGGCCTGATAATGCCTCTACAAAATCCATATTCCGCCAGCTCCTGGGTTCAAGCGTCACAACGTGTGAGCTTTTCACCACGCGAGGCATGAAGCCTGCGCCCAAAGCCCCTAACGCCAGGTAACGGGGAATGCCTTATTTTTGTTCAGTTTAGTTCCGGTAACCCTGATTTTCGGCGGAAATGGGGGGTTTTTGCCACGTTGCGAATAGAAATCGTTTAGTATGAACAGAAGAATTGACCCAGCCAGACTATTAAGAGAGTATTAATTAATGTCGAGAATCGGCTGATTTCAGCGAAGAATCAGACATTCTGGTCAGGACTGAACAGCGCCTTGCAGATTGCTTCAGGCGCTGTCGCAGTATTTGCTTGGGCGGAACCGCGTGCCGCCCTTTGCGTGGGACAAGAAAACGCGTGGGGCTGGGTTTGGCTTGCTGCCGAACGAAATGTGACGAGGGGAAATTGACGCTAGCTTTCGAGCCCTTAGTGGCGAATGCCCTTCGTGTGGCGCGCGCGCATGCTGCTGCATGGGCGGCGATTGCATCCGTCTTCGTTGTGACACTCGGTGCAACACCGGCGCTTGCGCAGATACCAGCCGATGAGCGCGTCGTAATCGAAGGCCTGGGCAACGTTCCCCAATGGGTGCCACCGGCACACGAGGGCGGACTCCCTGCGATCAATGTGCCGACCACCCGCACAACAGTTCCTCCGGGGGCTGATGAAATCCGGTTCACGCCGTCGCACATAGTTGTGGGCGGGGCGAGCGCTCTAGACCAATCAGAAATCGATGCGCTAACGGCCCCCTATATGGGCCGCGAAGTGGCGCTGGCCGAACTTTATGGTCTTGCCGCTGAAATCCAGACTGAGTATCGCCAGCAGGGGTATTTGCTTACGCGCGCGCTCGTTCCCGCGCAGCGGGTTGAGGATGGCCAATTCCACATTGAAGTCATCGAAGGGTTTTTCGAGGACGTCTTTGTGGTGGGCGAAATTGGGCCCTCGAAGTGGCAAGTCGAACAATATGTGGAGAACCTAATCCACCTGCGGCCGGTGCGGACCCAAGATATCGAGCGTTACTTGCTGCTTTCCAATGACTTGCCGGGCATCCAGGCCGTTGCGGTGATCCGCCCGGGCACGTCCGGCCCAGGCGCCGCGCAATTGATTGTTGAAGTTGAGCGCGACCCATTCGACGGCTTTGTTTCAATGAATAACCGTGGCTCGCGCTTTGCGGGCGAATGGGCCGCCGCCATCGGCATTGGCGCCAACGGATTTGCACCCTACGGCGACCGCGCGGAAGTCATCTACTACCGCACGCTCGATTCGCGTGACGAGGTGGTCAATGATGTTGGTGTGACCCTTGTTGAGGGTCTTCCCATGGAGCAGTGGTACGGAAGCGTTCGCTACGAAGGCCGCATATTCGACGAAGGCATGCGGCTATTGCTTTCGGCCACGCAAACCTTAAGCCACCCTGGTTTCACTTTGGCGCCTCTCGACCTGAAGACACGCGTTGATCGTTATGTTGCCGAGTTAAGTTATCCGCTCCTCCGCACACGCGCTCGTTCGATCTACGGGCATCTCTCGATGATGCATTCGATGGAGCGTTCAAGTTCACTGAATGTGCCTATTGGTCGCGATCGGCTAACGGTCGTCGAAGTTGGTGCGAGCATCGATTTTGAAGATGTGCTGCCAAGCTGGCTCATTCCTTTTGACGGTATTGCGGATGCGCAAAGCCACTTGGATGTACGGGTGCGCCAGGGTCTTCCGTTCTTTGGCGCTACAACCAGCCAACAGAATTTCAAGTCACGCCTGGAAGGATCGGGGATATTCACAACGGTTCAGGCGCGGCTTGAGCGAAACCAAAGCATTGCCAACCGCGTGGACTTCTATGTGGCGGCTGAAGGTCAGTATGCGTTCCAGACGCTATTGAGCCCCGAAGAAGTGCGCTTTGGCGGCGATGAATTTGGCCGCGGCTACAACCCTTCTGAAATTGCGGGCGATCACGGCATCGGCGCGACGGCGGAGCTTCGTTACACGGATCGGCCGGGCTGGAGCTTGCTGCAGGCCTATGAAGCTTACGTTTTCTATGACTACGGCATGGTTTGGAACAACGACCAGGGCTTTCCGAACCGGTCTGATTTGGCATCGGCCGGATTGGGCGCGCGGACCGAGGTGGGTGAAGACTGGTACCTTGATATGGAACTCGCACGCACGCTGACGCGTATTACGACCGCGCGCCAAACCCCCGAAGACACATGGCGCCTGCTGGTACGCGCCACTGTGCAGTTCTGATGAGTAAGGAGCCGATATTCGGAAAGGGACATGATTAAGAGGCCGATTGCAAAAGAGACAAAGGTATGGGCGACGCGCCCGGGGCCTGCTCTGCGCGGGCGGCTTTTGCGTGGCTCGGCACTTTCGGTGTCGTTGCTTGCTTTGACCCTCGCGGGCCCGGTGAGTGATGCGTACGCCAATCCCGAAGGCGGCTCGGTTGTCGTGGGCGATGCCACCATAACGCCGGTCGATGGCAGCACCATCGAAGTCGATCAAAGTTCCGACCGCATCGTTATTGACTGGGAAAGTTTCTCAATCGACGAAGGCGAAACCGTCAATTTTATTCAGCCTGGCTCAACGTCCATTGCGCTGAACCGCGTCACAGGGTTTGACCAATCGTTCATCAATGGCGTTTTGACCGCCGACGGCTATATCTTCCTCGTCAATCCGAACGGCATCATCTTTGGCGCAAGCGCGCTGGTGGACGTAGGTGGGCTTGTGGCCTCTACCGCCGATATCACCAACGACGATTTTGCAGCCGGCAACTTTAATTTCGATATCGCAAGCCCGGTTGACGGCGCGATGGTGGCAAACCTCGGTAGCATTACGGTTGCGGACGCAGGCCTTGCCGCGCTTGTGGCGCCGACGGTGCGTAATAGCGGTGTTATCACCGCGAACCTGGGAACCGTTCAGCTTGCGGGTGCGCAATCATTCACGCTCGATTTCTACGGCGACGGTCTTTTTTCATTCGACACTGGCGCGATTGTCGACACCGAAGCGGCGGACGGCGGCGCTCTTGTTGAAAACACCGGCACCATTTCGGCAACTGGCGGCTATATCTATGTGACCGCGCTAGGCGCCCAAGACATCATCAATAACGCCATCAATATGGACGGCATCATCGAGGCAAGCTCGGTGGGCTATGAGGGTGGCACAATAGTTCTCTCGGGCGGCGACGCGGGGCTGGTTTCCGTTGCAGGTACGCTCGATGTGAGTGGTGAAAGCGGCGGCAGCATTTCCATCACTGGTGAAGACATCGCTGTTGCGGGCGATGCGGCTTTATTGGCGGACGCGGGCACGAACGGCGATGGCGGCGACATCATCATGGTTGCCGACAACACCATGACCTTCGAAGGCGCGCTTTACGCTCGCGGCGGGTCGGAAAGCGGCAATGGCGGCTTTGCCGAGATTTCGGGCGAGGTTGTAAACGTTTGGGCGCCGGCCTATCTCGGCGCAGCTAATGGCGAGGGCGGCACGCTCTATATCGATCCCACGGATGAGACCATCGACGCAGGCGAAGCGACGGCGCATTCAACGACGCTCGGAACCGGCGCGAATGTGACGATTGAGGCCGACAACGATATCTTTGTTAATAATGCGATTGACGGAACCGGCGGAACAGCGACGGGCGGCGACTTAACGTTGACCTCGGGCCGGTCAACCGAGATCAACGCAACGATCACGCTCAACGACGGTAACTTCACTTCGAACATCAATACCCAGCCCGTGGTCTATGGCGCGATGCGCGACACCGGGACCGCGAGCTTCACCAACACTTCAAGCATCGTCACCAATGGCGGCGTTGTCACCATTCAAAGTGGCACGCTGACCACCAACACATCGGATGTCATAACCGGCGCTATAGAATCCGGTGGTGGTTCGATCAATATCAATACAGATGGCGACGTCGATATCAGCACAGGCACGCTTGATGGGGGCGGTGGAAATATTGCCGTAACATCGGTAGCAGACATCACCGTCGGCGATGGCGCAGGAACGGCGATCGACGCGAGTGTGGGCGGCGATGTGGTTCTGACCGCGGTAGCCGGCAGCATCATTGATGGTGGTGGCCTTATCGATATGTCTGGCGGCGGGACGCTAACGCTTGATGCCGGTGGGGATGTGGGATCAGGTGGTGCGATCGACACTTCCGGCACCTTCTCGATAGATGGCACAGCAGGCGGCTCAGCCTGGAATGTGAGCAACAGCGGCGGCACACTCACTGTTGGTAGTGTGATAGCCGCTGGCGGTTCGATCAATATTGATGCCGTTGGCGACGTAGATATCAGCACAGGCACGCTCAATGCGAGCGGTGGGGACATCGCCGTGACATCGACAGCGGACATCACCGTGGGTGATGGCGCGGGAACGGCGATCGATGCAAGCATTGGTGGCGATGTGTTTCTTGACGCCGGCGCAAACATCGTTGATGGCGGCGGCGTTATCGATATGAGTGGCGGCGGCACGCTGACCCTCGATGCCGCCGGGGCGGTGGGCTCTAACAGCGCTATTGATACCAGCGGCGCCTTCACAATTCAGGGAACGGCCGGAACGGGCCGCTGGTATGTGTCCAATAGCGGCGGCGCATTGACCGTTGACGATGTGACCTCAACGGCCGCCAATATCGATATATTCAACAACAACACTGTGCTCGTGACTGGCAGTCTTCAGGCCGCGACAACCGTTTATGTCGCCGGAACGGGTATGACGATCTCAGGCACCGTGTCGGGCACCACCATCGACCTCGACACCGATGCGCTGAATATACAAGCCACCCTCACCGCGACGGACATTTACATTGCACCCATCAGCGGCGGAGTGGACATCAGCTTGAACGGCACGTCTTCGCTTGATCTTACGAATGCCGAACTTGCGCTTCTGAATTCAACTGGCACGGTCTTTTTCGGCAATACAGCCGGCTCGACCGACGAAGTATTCATAGGCGCTGGCACGGATATCAGTGGCGAGGCGTACGATTTAACGCTCGCGGGTAGCGGTACGCTGACCTTTGACGATACCGGTACGGCGTTGACCGCGGACGTAGGTCAGATTGTCGATATCACGGGAAGTGACATCACCGGCGGCGGCACCATGACTGATGTGGCGTTTACGGGCGTGGGTAAGGGCAGCTTGGATTTCGACGCGAGCGGTGCGGCGGTGCTGGATGTGAGCGGCGATGTCGCGCTCGAAGGCACGGCCACCGGCGCGGTGACTTACGTCAACGATGGCGATCTGACCATTGAGGGGCTGAGCGGCACCACCATCGATGTGGATGTCACGGGCGATACCACCGTCAATACAGGCACCATTGTTGCGGGTGGGGACTTAACGCTTACCTCTTCCGGCACCATTACCGTGGGCAGCGGCGCGGGCACAGCCATTGATGCCTCGGGCGGCGTTTATGACGTTTCGCTCGATGCGGGCGAAGACATTGTTGATGGCGGCGGCATTATCGATATGACCGGCGGCGGCACGCTGACCATGGATGCTGCGTCTTCGGTTGGCGCGGCGGGCGCGGCGATTGAAACCTCGGGCACATTCTTCCTGGCGGGTTCGGCGGATGACGGTGACTTCCACGTGGACAGCTTCGGCGGCACGCTCACCGTGCAGGACGTGACGGTGGCGGGGACGCTGACCGATGGCGACTTGGTCATAACCAATAGCGATGGCGATATAAGCATCGTTGGTACAGCCCAGGCCGATGGCAATGCGACAGCTGATGCAGGCACCGGGACGCTCTCGATTTCCGGAACGCTCACCGCAAACGCGGGCGGCGGAGCATCGACGGGCGATACGGCAACGCTGATTGCCGACAACATGGCCCTTACAGGCGCTGTGAACGGCGGCAACATTACCATCGCGCCATCGTTTAGCGGCCGCGATGTAGCGCTCAATGATTCCACAGGCTCGACGCTCAATCTCACCAATGCGGAACTTGCTACGCTCTCGACCACTGGCACCGTTACAATTGGCGGCGCGGGCACGGGCGATGTCTACATGGGCGGTGATGGTTCGGTCGATGTAACTGGCGCGTCCTGGGCGACCGCCACCGTAAGTACGACGGGCACCGTCTTCTTGACGAATGGCATCGAGACACAAGACACGGATGTGAATCTCAGCGCCAATGTTGAGCTCACGGGCAATACCCTTATCGACACGGTGAATGGCGGCACGGGCGCGGACGTTCATGTGACCGGCACAATCGATGCCACCACTACGGGAACGGAGACATTAACCGTCGCGGCGGGGGTGGGCGACATCACGTTCGACAGCGCCGTGGGTGGCTCCGTCGAGACGGGTAATCTTGGCCTTTCCGGCAACAACATTGTCGTGACGGATATCTCCACCGTTGGCACGCAAACTTATACCGCCACAGGTGAAGTCACATTCGGCTCAAGCTACCTCACCAATGGCAGCACTTTCGATCTTACCGGTGGGCTTACGCTCGCTGATGATGTGTTGATCGATACATCCATAGGCGCGGGAACTGGCGCGAACATTACCATCGATGACATAACGAACAACGGCTACATCTTAACGCTTGATGCGGGCAGCGATGGCGACATCAGCCTGAACACGTGGACCAATACGGGCGGGTTCACTGGCATGGGCACGCTCAACATCACGGATTCAAACAACACCACAATTTCCGGAACGGTGAGTGGTGACACATTGAGGGTGTTCGACTCAACGACCGAAGTCTTCCTCCTCGGCGATGTGGACCTGCAGTCACTCCTATTTGACGCAGGGCCTTACGCGGTCACGATCACTGGTTCGAGTGTCTTCTTGGTGGATCAGGTTGTCTTCAACAACTCTGGCATCATTACGCTTGGCGACAACGCAGGCGATGTATTCGTCTTTACCGGCGGTGTCGATGCCACAAATGGCGGTGTCGTCATTTCAGGTGACTTCTCGTTCAGCGGCACGGGCCTGGTGGCATCGTCCCTATCGCTTGCGGGCGATACGACCCTTGCCACCGATGCAACCATGCTCATCGGCGATGTGTTCGGTAACGGATATACGCTTCATCTTGACGGCGAGACCACGGGCGACATCACGCTTGCCACATTCCAGAATGCGGCGGGGACCGGCCAACTGCATCTCATCAATGCGGATGAATTCCTGGCGACCAGCTTTGTCACCGCAGGCACGGTTGATATCGACACCGCGCAAACAAGCGTCATCTTCCAAGGCCTTGTGACCGCGACAGACCTCATTGTGGGGGCCGGGAATTATCTCTTCGCGCTTTATGGCAGCTCAGTCATCACAAATTTCGTGACGTTCCTCAATTCAGGCGGCGTTGATCTTGGGGATGATGATGGCGATACGACGCTCATCAGCGGCGGGCTTCAATCCACCGCATCAGATACAACGATTGCGGGCCTGGTTCAGTCCGAAGCCGGCGCGATGACGTTTGGGAATGTGGTTCTTACAGATAATGCGACGCTGGATACCACGCTCAACAATGTGGGCGGTGCGGCGATCAACGTGAACGGAACCATCGATAGCACGGTGGCGACGGCCTATGATCTTGACGTGATTGCGGGCAATGCCTCGACGGCAACATTCACGGGTAATATTGGCGACACAACACCGCTTGGTTCGCTTTATGTTTCGGCGCTCAACATCATCCTGCACGATGTGGCGACGGTGGGTGAGCAGATCTACGAAGCTCTCAACAACCTGGGCAATTTGGGTCAAGTGCAGCTGAACAGCACTTACATGACACAAGGCGCGGATTTCGATCTTACCGGGAACGTTCTGATTGGGGATCACGCGACCGTCGACACCACCTGGGGCGGTGCCTACACCATGGGCGACATTCGCTTCGGAGGAACGGGGGGTCAAATCTCGTTCGGTCTCAGCAACGGTACGCTTGAGCTGATTAGCGGTGGGTCCACCACCGTTCGGGCCGATCTCGCGGGCTCGCTCGCCAACAGCAACACGCTGACAGTGTGGTCTCGCGATCATATTGAAATGGAAGGCGGCGGCACACTAGGAAACGATCTCATTCTACATGCCGGCGCGTTCGACGGCGATCTTGAGGCCAATCCGCTCCAAAACATCACGTTCCACAGCGCGATGACAATCGGTGACTTAACGGATCTTACGGCGACGGGCGATATTACGTTCCTTGATGTCTTCAATACCTATGAACTGCGCGTGCAGTTAAATGGGCACCTGCAATCGTTCGCTTTCTCGCCGGTGAACATCGAAGAAGCCTTTAGTATTGGCGGTCTAACCACCGGGTTGGGAACGGCTGACCTTGTGGGCTCAATCCGCGGCGTTGATTCCGATCAGGCGGCAGCATTTGCCCGGCAGCTTGAGATTGCGCGTCGGGACGATCTTCTTTTCAACGGCTGTATTATCGAAGTGGGTTGTCTCAATTTCGATCCTTCGGGAATCGTAATCCCTGTATTTGATCCTGTGATCTATCTCTACGAGCGTGATGGGACCGCTGATGACCTTCGGTTCTCCGATCTTCCGAATACGGAGATTTGGTACGGGTTGGGCGGTGCGCCTGATATTTGGGAAGAACGCCTGGGCCGTAATGATGACGATGAAGAAGAGGGCGAGAGCTCCTCGCAAAACGGGGGCGGGCAATGACTACAATGCGTGAACTAACGCTCTCGACCATTGTTGCAGGAACGCTGGGCCTTGCTGCCTGCGGTACGCCAGCTGGGTTATTGGGGGTTGATCCCTCAAGCGGAAGGGTTACCACCAGCAATGTCTTTTCCTTGGGCGATAATGCGGTGGGCGAAAGCTGCCGCGCCCAAGAAGATGAGACGCTTGACGAAAGCGGGCTTGGTCTCCGTACCGTCGCTGTTTATTGCGGCGACTGGCGTTCGCCCTCGGGCCGGGTGATTGAGCTTGATGCCGTTGAAGCGAGCGGCGGCCTCGACACCATTGCGGCATCAGGGCCTTGGCGCACGGATCTTGGCCGTGCCATGCGCTGTGATGCGCCGACCAATGGGCGAATTTTCGATGGCTCTCACGAGGCGCGTTATCTCACGTGTCAGCTGGCGCAAGGGGGCTGGCCTGCGGTCGCCATCGCCACTCAAGTTGATGGCCGCACATTTGTGATGGACGGTATTCCGGCCGCAGCTGGTGTGATGGAGCAGGCCGCCGCGATAATGGCGGGCCTCGAAGCGCCGGGCAGCATAACTTCAAGTGGTTCATCGGGCAGTGTTCAGGAAGTCGAAGCGCTTCTTGGTGATGATTTCTTTGGCGCGGATGTTCGGTTCCGTGATGAACGCCTTTTGCGCGTCGCGCAGTACTATAATGCTGTGCGTGACTATCCCACGTCAGGGCAAAAGTACCGCGAACTGCTTGACCTAAGGCAGGAGTTCTTGCCGCCCGACCATCCCGGTCTTGCAGAACCGATGCTTGGTGTGGCGCTTCAGCTTTCAAATGAACAACGGTTTGTGGAATCAGCGGCCATGTTTGATGCGGTTCAGCCGCTTGCCGCAGCAAGTTACGACGCCCTTGTTGAACCTCGTTATTATCTCTACCGCGGCATGGATCGGGGCAACCGCGGTGATTGCACCGGCGGTCTTGATTATGTGCGACTTGCCGGCGAACAACTTACCTCGATTGCCGATGAAGGCGGGTGGAGCGGCGAAGACGCTGTGCTTGTGGGCGCAGGGTCAGGGGCGCCCATTGAGTTGGCGCTTGCGAAGCTTCTCGAAGCGCGGCTTTTGTTTTGCTTAAGTCGGACGCGCGAAGGCGAAGCGGCCCTAAATGATGGTTACTCGCTTCTCCGCGTGAATGAGTTGGCCCCGGCGCATTGGCGCAGCTTCTTTGAATCCGAACGCGCAACCATGATGGCGGACCTTCGGCGCAATTCCGCGGGCCAGACAGGTTTTCAAACTGCGATTTCGGAACGGCAAGAGCTTTTCACCGCATCGCGCCCCGAAGCAATTGACCTTTTGCGTCTCGGAGATCTTGAAACCGAACGCGGCAATGTTGACCGGGCGCTCGCGCTTTACCGGCAGGCGGTTGATATTCTGCTCGAGCAAGGCAACGGTGTGCGTGCACCGCAAATTTGGACCTATCTCCAGCTCCTTCAGGAACTCGGCGATGCGCGGCCCTCGCAGCAACGCGCTCTTAATGATGAGATGTTTACCGCCGGGCAACTGGTGCAAACACCGCTTACCGCGCAAACCATTCAATCAACAGCCGTCCGTCTTGCGTCAGGCGATCAACAGGTCAGCGGCTTGATCCGCGAGCTTCAGGATGTGGAAGCGGAAGTCTTTGAGGTCAGCCAGCGGCTCGACATTGAAACAACGCGCCCCGAGGGGTATCGAGACTCGCGGTTGATCCAAAACCTAATCATTGAGCGCGACGCACTCTCCTCGCGGCGCGGTGAGCTTGAGCGCGCGGTGCAATCGGCGGCGCCGAGCTACAACCAGCTCTTGCAGCGCCCTGTTGAAATGAGCCGCGTTACCGAGGCATTGAGTTCCGGCGAAGCGATTGTCCAGGTCCTGCCCGGGTTTGCGCAAAGCATCGTCTTCTTTGTCACCAATGACCGCATTTCGTCGGTAACGGTGGAGGTGGGCGAAGAGGAATTCCAGCGGGCGGTGACAGAGCTTCGCCTTGGCGTCGTGCCGAGCGAAGATGGTCGTCTTAATCGCTATGATACACGTCTTGCGCATGCCATTTACCGCACGGTTCTGGGTGAATTCCACGATGAACTAGATGGCGTCGATCATCTGATCACGGTTCCGGGGGGCTCGCTTACCAGTCTTCCCTTTGGCATATTGGTGCGCGATCCATCGGCGCCGATTGTCGAATTTGATTATCGCAACGTTTCGTTCCTAGCGCGTGACATGAGCATAAGCCTGTTACCCAGCGTTCGGTCTTTTGCAGACTTGCGCAACCTTGTGGGCGAAAGCCGCGCCCCGCGGCCCTTTATTGGATTTGCCGATTTCCAACCGCAAGCGGCAGGTAATCTGGGACTGGATGACAGTTGCGAAGCGCAACAGCTCGCGCTCCTTCAAAGCGCGGCGGCGCTTCCGGAATCCGCGCGCGAAATTCGCGTGGCGGCGGATGCCTTCCGCGCGAGTAATGCCCCGCTTCTCACAGGTGATGAATTTACCGAGGCCGAGGTTAAGTCTCGCGATCTGTCGCAATACCGCGTGGTTTACTTTGCGACCCACGGTCTTCTTCCCACCGATCTTCAGTGCGAGTTGCAACCCGCGCTTTTGACTTCAGTTGGAACAGGTGACGATGCAGGCGATGGCTTCCTTACATCTGGTGAGATCCTCGATCTGCGGCTTGATGCGGATCTGATTGTTCTTTCCGCATGTAACACCGGCGGCGGTGATGGGCAGGGCGGCGAAAGCCTTTCAGGTCTTGCGCGCAGCTTCTTCTATGCGGGCGCTCGGGCCATGTTGGTTTCGCACTGGTTCGTTGAATCCGATTCCGCGGTGCGCACCATGACGGATCTTTTTGGCGAATTGGGTAACGAGCCGGGGATCGGTGTCGCCGATGCCCTTCAGCGCGCTCAGATGGAAATCTTCAATAGTGCCGGTGACGATTTGCCTGTCTATTGGTCGCACCCGCTTTATTGGGGTGCGTTCTCAATCGTGGGTGACGGTGACCGCACCATTCAGCCGGGTGTATCGACTTAATTATTTCGATGTGAGCACGATCCGCGTGCCGGTTTCGCCGGACTTAAGCCGTTCGAAATGGTAATTGCCCAATGGGTCATCTGGGTACTGACCGGAGAACAATTCAAAGGCCTCAAGTGCTTTTGGGTCCCCGGCGCGGATCATTTCATAATTCGCGCAATATGACTTCACCCGTTCGGAGTTTGCTTCGTCTTCTTGCAGAGGCTCAAAGCAAGGGATGGCCTCATCCTTGCCGACCAGAATGATATCGCCTACAGGACGGAAATGTGCGCGGTTGGTCCGCTTGCGCGTCTCATCGCTCACCAGCATGTGCGTGCTGAACTGCTTGTTGGCGCCTTCCATGCGGCTGGCGGCATTCACCACATCACCGAGCGCGGTGTAGTCAAAACGCTGGCGCCCACCGAAGTTTCCGACAATCGCCTGACCGGTGTGAATGCCGATCCGTGTAATGCCCACCGGCACGCCCTTGGCGCGCCATTCCTCACTAAATCGATTTGAAAATTCGTCAAACTCAAGCGCACAAGCCACGGTGCGGTCCGGATCATCATCTTGGGCTTCGGGTGCGCCGAAAAAGCTCATGATCCCGTCACCGATGAACTTATCGATCGTGCCGCCGTGTTTAAGGATTATATCTCCTGCGCCATCGAGATAAGCGTTGATGACGTCCGCAAGCTCAGACGGTGTCAGCTTCTCCGACATCGACGTAAAGCCTTCCAGATCGGAGAACATGAACGTCACCTCGCGGCGCTCGCCGCCTAACTCAAGCGCGTCGGGATTTTTGTCGAGCCGCGCTACAACGCCCGGTGCGATGTACATTGAAAAGGCGCTGCGGATGTAGGCCCGTTTGGCGCGTTCCTGACGGCCAACAAAGACACTTCCCAGTGAAGCAGCAAGTATGATGGCGAAAGCCGGCATGAGCGCAGGCAGCATGATGAGGCTTGCGTAGTACGCCCACACAACAACGGCCAAGTAACCGCCCGTAAATCCCACGCCAATGATGGTCTTGATCCACAAAGGCCATTGCGGGATGGCGATGGTGACGCCGATGGCTGCCATAAAAAGGAGAATCAGGAACTG
>Ga0209273_10002613_pt1 | contig 13531 bp, 8 predicted proteins | sample tdAd471_FD_187126 | JGI IMG/M metagenome (GOLD analysis project Ga0209273, IMG submission 187126) | Marine sediment microbial communities from the Atlantic coast under amendment with organic carbon and nitrate - tdAd47.1 (SPAdes)... | ecosystem: Environmental > Aquatic > Marine > Coastal >...
AAGGATCTTTTTTTAGTTTTTTTTAATTTTTGAATTATTTGGCAATCTCGTCGCTTTTAAAAATCGTATTTGGCCGCTACAAACTTTATCTTTTTTTATTTCGAATTCGAATTTCATATCAAAAAAAAAGCTTTCTGGCTACTCTAGCCATAAGGCATTCATAAAGTATTTTTCTTTGAAAATCAATTAAATATAACATAACTTTGTCTTATAAAGACACCTTAGTGTGATTTAAACACTAATTATTTAAGAAATTTAATTAACAAAGGATGCTTAAGAAGCAATATCTCAAAAACAAACCTAGCTGTAAAGTTACATTTAGTCTTCCTAAGGAAGCGGTTAACGGAGGAAGTGACGTACGTATCTTAGGAGATTTCAATAACTGGGCTTGGGAAAAAGGGGTCGGTATGAAAGCCTCTAAATCAGAATACAAAGCCGTGGTAGAATTAACTGCTGGCCAACAGTACGAATTCCGTTACCTAGTAGATGGAACGACCTGGGTGAATGACTGGAAAGCTGATGCTTACCTCACTACTCCTTTTGGCGTAGAAAACTCTGTGGTTGCATTGGAAGCAGTACCAGTCAAAGCTACTCCTGTTAAGAAGAAAGTTACACCGAAGGCAAAAGCAACTACTCCTGCGAAGCAGAAAGTAGCACCTGCTAAAGCTAAGGCTAAAGTGGCAAAAGCTACTGCTACGAAAAAAGATGACCTGAAGAAAATTGAAGGTATTGGTCCAAAAATCGCCCAAATTCTGCAAGGAAAAGGCATTCTAACTTTTGCAGATTTAGGCAAGGCTAAAGTAACTACCCTAAAAACGTACTTAGCTGAAGCTGGTCCACGTTACAAAATGCACCAGCCTGGTACTTGGCCGAAGCAAGCAAAACTAGCTGCCAAAGGCGATTGGGCTAAATTGACCAAATTACAAGACGAGTTGAAAGGTGGTAAATAATGAACCTTGCTATGAAAATTGATTTTCATATGCTCATTTCTAAAACACATAAATAATATATAGTCATGATCAAAAAGCAATTTCTAAAAACCAAACCCGTTTGCAAAGCTACTTTCTCTTTCCCTGTTGAAGCAGCACCCAAAGCCGATTCAGTAGCTATCGTGGGAGAATTCAACAACTGGAACGTAGAAAAAGCGATTCCAATGAAAAAGCAAAAGAAAGCTGGTATCTTCAAAGCATTGGTAGAATTAGAAAGTGGTAAAGAATACCAATTCCGTTACCTCATTGACGGTGAGACTTGGGAGAATGATTTCGAAGCAGATGCTTACGCTCCAACTCCTTTTGGCGTAGAAAACTCTGTGGTTAGTGCACTGAACTAATCCAGTCGAACAATAAGCTTCTCTAGCCTATCCTTAGGCTGAAGAAGTCCGCTAAAAGAGTCATCTCTGGTACTTTATCAGGATGACTCTTTTTTATTTATGCATTCGTCGCTAATAAGTAGCTGAACCTATATACTCGACACTTTATGGCGGGCTCTTTTTGCGTTATACTGCCTTAGATTTTCTTCAAGTAGCTTGGGCTATTATCATCAAATCTGCCTAGTCTAACACAAAAACACTCTCCTCCAAAATTGACGATTATATGCATCCTGCTACTTAAGTAACCCATTGACTAGCAAGAATTGGCAACTAATTTCAGTTCCCATTTTAAAACAACTTCAATTAATAGTACATTTGTTTACACTTTAAAATGCAATTTTTTCATCATTCCTATAGAAGCATTAGAAAAGTGTTACCTTAGAATTTCAGGTGTCCTTGTACCCATCACAGTACCTGCACGACACCAACCTATTTAAATGTAAGAAACCAATTGCACCTATATGGCCAACGTGATCACTCATAGCCTTCTCACAGACTATGATACCAATCTTTTTAAAGCAGGAAAATATTTCAAGGCATACGAAAAGCTCGGGAGCCACATCATCGAGGTAGATGGACAATGGGGAACCCATTTTGCCGTTTGGGCACCCAATGCCGAAAAGGTAGGCGTGATGGGGAACTTCAATGGTTGGAACCGCACAAGCCACCCACTCAATGCCCGTTGGGATCATTCGGGTATTTGGGAAGGCTTTGTCCCCGGTATAGGCAAGGGAGAGCTTTATAAATATGCCATATTAGCCAAAGATGGCCGAGCCCTAGAAAAGGGAGACCCCTTTGCACTTTTTTGGGAGATTCCCCCTAATACCGCTTCTATTGTATGGGATTTTGATTATGATTGGAAAGATGAGCAGTGGTTGAAGGATAGACAAAACCTCAATGGCTTGGACAAACCTTTTGCCGTCTACGAATGCCACATCGGATCTTGGAGAAAAAGAGCAGGAGGTGCTGAAAGTTTAAGCTATCAGGAAATGGCCGAAGAAATGGTGGCTTATGTAAAAGACATGGGCTTCACCCATATCGAATTTATGCCCGTTATGGAACATCCCTACTTTCCTTCTTGGGGGTATCAAATCACGGGCTACTTTGCGCCCACTTCTCGCTTTGGCCTGCCAGAAGATTTTATGTATTTGGTGGATCGATTCCATCAAGAAGGCATTGGTGTAATCCTGGATTGGGTGCCTTCGCATTTCCCTAATGATGCACATGGCTTAGCCGATTTTGATGGCACTCATTTATATGATCATGCCGATCCTCGCCAGGGCTTTCACCCCGATTGGAAGAGCTGTATTTTCAATTACGGCCGCAATGAGGTAAGAAGCTTCCTCATTTCCAATGCTTTGTTTTGGTTAAAATATTATCATATTGATGGCCTGCGAGTAGATGCCGTGGCCTCGATGCTATACCTTGATTATTCTAGAGATGAAGGTCAATGGATTCCTAATAAACATGGGGGGAATGAAAACCTAGAAGCGATTTCTTTCCTAAAAGAATTCAATTCAACCGTTTACCAAGAATACCCTGATACGATAACGATTGCGGAAGAATCTACTTCTTGGACGGGTGTTTCTCGCCCCACTTATACCGGAGGTCTCGGGTTTGGGCAGAAATGGATGATGGGTTGGATGCATGACACCTTGGACTATTTCAAAAAGGATCCTATTCATCGACAGTATCATCACAATGAGATTACTTTCAGTTTGGTCTATGCTTTTACTGAAAACTTCATGCTTCCGCTTTCTCATGATGAAGTTGTACATGGGAAAGGCGCTATTATCTCCAGAATGCCAGGTGATGAATGGCAACGTTTTGCCAATCTACGTTTGCTCTATGGCTATATGTACATGCACCCCGGCACCAATCTTTTATTTATGGGGGCCGAGTTTGGACAAACGACGGAGTGGAGTTTAGAAAATGGATTGCCTTGGGATTTATTGGAACATAAATTCCACAAAGGAATACAAGATTGGCTCAAGACACTTAACCGTTTTTATCGGGAAACTACTGCACTATACGAAAAACAGTTTGCAGGTGATGGATTTGAATGGATAGATCTAGGGGATCATAAAAACAGTGTGCTGTCCTTTATCAGAAAGGGAGAAAAGAAAACCGACCTATTAGTTGTGGTTTGTAATTTCACTCCAGTTGTACGCGACAATTATAAAATAGGCGTACCCGTAAAAGGCACTTACCAGGAAGTCCTCAATAGTAATAAAGTGGACTTCGGTGGTAGTGGAGATCATGTTGACCATAAAGTGACGACTAAAACGGAAACCTGGCATGGGCGGCCACAATGCTTAGCTTTAAGCCTTCCGCCTCTTTCTGTTGTTGTACTCAAGAAAGTAACAACTAGCAGAAAGAAAAAGACTCCAGCTGCCCCTAAAAAAAAGTAACCGGATAATGTAAAGTTTTGGGGTTAATCAAACTTTGGGCTACATTATCCGGCGTACGAATAGGGTTTTAGTTGTAGGTTGTAAACAATAGTGCTGGTTTTTTGAGGTAAGCCGCTTAAAAGGGTGGCTCATCCCCAACAAAAAACTTGGAACAATTTTAGTCCAAGTTCTTTAGAAAGCGCAGCAAGTATATAAGGCGATGGATGCAATATAGCATTCATCAAGAGAGTTTAAGGGGAGATTTCTTACCAAAAAGAGGGAATGTTCTAATTCTGGCCAAAGGCCCCAATTTTAGAGCACTACATTCCTATCTCTTTGATCCTGTGTTTTTGGGGTCTAGTTTTCATGATGTATGGGGGGAGTGTTTGGTTTTTCGGAGCGAGTTAATACTCACTCCGGGGCAGCATTCAATGTATACTGCCCCGACTTAGAGAACGCGTTTCAACACATGTTCAAAACATTGGTAAATGTCCCGAATAGGAGGGAAAAACAAGTAGAGAAATCTTTCAAATAGGTGGATATTTCTTACAGAATCGCTAATAAACAGCTCTTTTCAGCTAATTTCGGCGTCTATAGTCCTTCGGACTAATACCCACTACAGATTTAAATACCTTAGAAAAATGTTTGGGGTCGCTGTAGCCCACCTGGTAAGCAATATCACTGATTCTCTTGTCAGGATAGTCCAATAAGAATTTCTTTGCTTTTATTATTCTAAACCTTTGGATTTCTTTTGCAGCTGGGATTTTGCGTAAAGCGCTAAACTTTCGATACAATGACATGTAGTCCATTTGGAGCAGTTCAGCAAGAATTGTGACATTAAAAGCCTCATCTTGATAATTTTCTTCAATGGTGACTAAGACCTTTTGCACAAAGCTTTTGTCGGGATGCACAGCCGCTGCTTCTCCATTCTCTAGATTATCGACCAAACTTATGTCACTATAAACCTCTCGAAGTCGTTCTCGTAAGTTTAACAAATTGTGTATCCACAATAACAATTCCTCTTCATTGAAAGGCTTATTCAAGTACACATCTGCTCCTCCCGCAATTCCCTTCAACTTGGAACCCTTGTCATCCAAGCCAGTAAGTAATATCACTGGAATATGACTAGTCACATAATTATTTTTTAACTTCTTCGTCATTTCAAAACCATCCATTACCGGCATTTTGACATCGGAGAGGATGATGTCCGGGATCAAGGTATTCGCCTTGGCAAAACCTTCCGCTCCATTATTACTCATCTCCAAGCGAAAATGAGGGGCCAGGATATCTCGAATAAATTGTTGAAAGGCCCTATTGTCTTCCACTACCAGAATCACGGGTTGTCCCACTTGTCCCTCCTTCGCTTCTTCCAATAGGGTAGCCGCCAAATTGTTATCCGTCCCCAAAGTATCTGGTGCAAGTTCCTCCATATTATCCTCAATTGACAACTGTAGCGAAGCGGCTTCCTCCAGCGCCATCTCTATAGGCACTGCCACATGTTTTGGCAACCTTAGCGTAAAGACACTCCCCTCCCCCACTTGGCTTTCGACCCTTATGTCTCCTTTCAATGCTATTGCCAATTCCTTGGATAAGGCTAAACCGACCCCACTTCCTACCTGTGCACTGTTTTTATCATGCGCTTGGTAGAATTGCTCAAATACACGGGGTAATTTTTCAGCAGGAATTCCCATTCCATTATCTGTAAGTCGGTAGATAAGGTGTTCTTCCTCCACCTTGAGGGCTAGTTCAACCTTACCTCCATCCCCGGTAAATTTTATGGCATTGGACAGTAAGTTGCGCAGTATGGTATGTAATTTATCCTCATCCAGGTAGGTCAGATAGTTAGACTCCTGGGTTGTAAAAGTCAATTGGATATTTTTGGCCGCGGCCAAAGTTGAAAAACCATCTACTATCTTTTGACAAAAATCGACCACATCCGAGTGGGTATACTGCAGCCTTATCTTAGCAGCTCGAACTTTCCGCAGGTCTAATATCTGATTGATCAGGTCCATCAATTGATTCGTATGGGTTTGCACCGTCTTCAGTTTCGCTCCACCGATTTGCTTACCTTGACCGATGGCGCTATCTATATTCCCTTTGATGATAGTAAGCGGTGTCCGAAATTCGTGGGTGATGCTAGTAAAAAAGCGAGACTTAAATCGATCGAGTTCTTCTAGGTTCTTTATCTCTGCTGTTTTTAGTCGCCGCTTGAGTTGATCGCGATAAATCAGCCATATTATTATCCCTGCCAGCAACAGCATTAAGCCCTTAAACCAGGCGGTTTGATAAAACCAGGGGCGAATAGTAATTTTAAAATCACGTGCCCCTAACCAAAGGCCATCACTATTGGCCGCCTGAATCTTAAAGGTGTAGGTGCCATGTGCCACTTTAGGGTAACGAGCCGTATTGATTACCCCCGATTCTACCCAGCCGGGATCAACCCCTTCCAACATATACCGATAAGTAATCGCAGCCGGGTCACTATATTCCATCCCAATGAATTCAAAGTAGAGGCTATTTTGCCCGGGCGCCAAGTTGAAGGACTGTAATTCACTGGTAGCCATCGAATCCTTGGACTGATAGATTTTCTCATTGACCTTTAAGGAGAGTAATTCTATTTGAGGAGCGATATTGAGTAATTGAATCGAATCCGGGTGAAAAAAATTGACCCCATTTGGGCCACCAAACCACATCCCCCCATTCGATCTTTTGAGATAAGCGAATCGATTGAAACCTCCCGCTATTAGGCCATCGGAAGGCTTAAAGTTGATGATTTTACCTGCGGGGGTGTGGTCATACCTATACAATCCATTCAGGTTACTGAGCCAAAAAAATTGGGCCTCGTGATTCAACAAGCCGAAGAAGGTTCCTTTGGCCGCCTCATCATTGACCAACTCAAAAGAATCATTAAGGGTATTTAATCGCCCAAAACCATCTGAAGAATTAAGCCAAAGGTAGGGCCCAGCTGTTTCTTTAAAACCTGCCCAAAATGAAGTAGGTCTTGAAAGTTGCCTCAATTGAAATAAGGAATCACCTTGTTCTTCGTAAATCTCCAAATTGCGATAGCCTATTGATGCATAAATTTTATCGTCCTCATCCTGAATTAATCTTTGGAGAAAATTCGTACCGTTGGATTCTATGCCTCTTAAGGGTTTAGGATTAAACCTATTGCCTTTTTTTTCCAGTTCGTAATTCCCTTTCAAAGTTGAGACTAGTATCTTCCCACTATTTAATTCGACTACATATTTAATCGTTGTAGCAAACGTAAAAGCCGTATTGATTTCATTATTCTCCAGGTAGAAGAGATCCGTATTCTTTGACACCCAAATCCTCTTTCCCTTCCCGCCATACAAATGGACTGTCTCTTCCTTATTCGTAAATGCTTTACCAGCTGTCAGGTAAGGCTGGATAGTTTTTCGACTATCTTCGAGATAGAAGAGTTTACCCGTTTTAGTACCAATCCAAACTCTTTGATTTTTATCTTCTGCCAAACCCGTGACATCGAAATTTCCAGGCTCTACCCCCTCAAGGTTTGGGGTAGCAAATTTCGGCTTTGGGAGGCTGGCATAATTGACACCAGTACGATAAAGAGAACTCCACAAGGTCTGATCTTTATCTAGGTAAAGCTCATTAACCTGATTTGAACTGAGACTGTAATCATCTCCTTCTTGTTGAGCATACTGTTTTTCAAAGGTTTCAGTTACTGAATTGAACAGTAGAATCCCCCACGTACCAGTAGAAACCAGTAAGTAAGACTCGTCAACCTCAACAATCGACCAGACTTGACCAAGCGGTTTATTTTTATATTTATCAAAAAGAATTTGCTTTGACGTATTCGAGGAAGCATGTTCCACTTTAACCATCCCCTTTCTGCTGGCTACCCAACTTATTTGATTAGACTGCGCAAAAGCACCATAGGTAAACACGGTGTCTTGCCCGATACCCATCTCAAAAACTTCCTCCTTCTTTATAAGTTTTCCTTGAGTATCATAATTAAATATACTAGCTCCTCCCACAGGCTGTTTCATAGCGGAAATCACGCGGCGGACATTGTCGTCCTCGTCCGTAAGTACACTACATCTTTGTCCATCCATCTCATGTACAAAGGTAGATCGCTTTGTGTCGATATTGAATAGATATAATGCTCCATTTCCCGTCTCTCCCACCTGTACCCACAGGTTATTATTTTTATCTAGGTGAAACACATAGTAAGACTGTTGCAACACCTTCCCTGATGAATCTTGGATGGCGTAAGACTGGAATCTATCATATTTTCGGATATAGCAATTAATGGCGTTATAAGCAGAAAACCATAGATTTTGATTCTGATCTTCGATACAAGGTCCCGAGACTATGTTACTACTAATAGCTGAAGCGTCCTGATCATCCGTGCGATAGGGCTTAATGGTTTTGCCATTAAAGCGGAATAGTCCAGCTCCAGCACTGCTGATCCATACATACCCTTTTGAGTCTTTCGAGATAAAAGCATTGTTCAGGTCTTCGAGCCCCTCTTCCTCGGTGAGTTTATTAAAAAGAAGTTGAGGTTGTGATTGTGCCGCTAACGAAAAAAGAGAAATAAAAAGAGCCAAAAAGATGGGTCTTTTTCGTAGATACATACTGCTAGCACATGTTTGAGTGGGAATTTTTACTGTAGACATACTACAAAAATAGGGGGAAGTAAAGGATATTACCTACTTCCCCCCAATATTCTACTATTTTTTATGCTAAGTCATTGTACCTATATGCATGGCAAAGTTAAGCAAGCGTGAAGCAATAGGTAATAGTAACCAAAGCATCAATTAGCTAATGACCTAGGGCCATAGACCACCTCCATCACAATCAGGAGGGCAGGGCCATTCCCCTAATAATACCTCTCCATTGTCTGTCAAATCATTTCCGTTTACATCGACGGCCACTGCAATTAGCGTTTTGTAAAATTTATCTTCCCTCATTATTCGAGCCATATAAAAACGAACACCTACAGCGCCTTCTACCTTGAGTAAGTCCTGTAGCGCCACTTCACTGAAGTAAGTAGCATCAAAATCAGCGTGTCGATTTTGCAGCGTAGCACCAATATTGGCCTTAGCATCTTCCCGTGGGATAACCGTTTTTTCTTTTCCTGTGTACATAAGTGATTGGATTTAGTGAATAATTAGAATGCTGTATTTTCTTGCTTATAGGCATACCAAGAACAGGGCAGATTCAGGTCTATTAAAATGAATCTGTCGATGCAAGCACCTAAATGATTATTCTAAATTGGTTAGTTCAAAAAATTTAGGGCTGAAATGCCCAAGGAAAGAATGTTGATCATGTGTTATGGTTACTTTCCTTTTTAGTGCTTGTTTGGAGGTAGCAATTTGGCTGCAAATATTGATAAATATTAAGATAGCGCATTTTTCCGAATTCAGATATCAATAACCACCCCTAACAACTATTAGAATTAAAATAAAGTTCCTTTTATTTTAATTATTTCTTGCTGACTGTTAATTTTTTATTTTTCGGGCATATTTCAGTTGTCCAACCTGCAAAAAGAATAATCCCGAAGCCCAGTCAGCACTTAGAGCTGATTAGACTTCGGGATTATCACCTTGGTACTTGTAAGCGAGGAATGTTCAGCACCTCAATCCATGATCGTTCTCTGACAATTATTTCCCAGCAGTCTCAGCGGTCTGTAGGGATTGAGCCTTTTCTACCAACTGGATAAACTCCGTTCGATAGCCATTGGTATCTTTCCCTATGGCCGATTTAGCCAAGTATTTGATTTTCTCAAAGTTCGTATCGCCTTTAAATTCAGAGTCGCGTAGTAGCATTCCAAAGGAAGCCACAGCAGCAGACCATCTAAAATTATCCGAGCTAGCGGAAAGCGCAGAGGCTTGAGTCCTTACCGCCTGTTCTATCAATTGGCTTTTTTTACCTTCCGGAGTCTTGTAGCGCAATTTAACTTGACAGAGTTCATCCGAATGTTGAGTAGTAACAGACTTGGGATCCTGGTACTTCAGGGGATCAACCTTTGTCAGCCACTTGGTTTCCACCCCAGCAGGAATAATTTCATAGAGTGCCGTAACGGTGTGTCCCGCACCTAACTCTCCGGCATCCTTCTTGTCATCATTAAAATCTTCCTCATTAAGTAATCGGTTTTCGTAACCAATGAGGCGATACCCTTGCACTTTGGCGGGGTTGAACTCAAGTTGAAACTTTACATCTTTCGCAACGGCGTACATGGTGGCACCAAATTCATTAACCAATACCTTTTTGGCCTCATCTATATTATCGATATAAGCATGATTGCCGTTTCCTTTATTGGCCAATTGTTGCATTTTACTATCCTTATAATTCCCCATTCCAAAACCTAGCACGGTTAAGAAAACGCCACTTTCTCTTTCTTTTTCGATCATGCGCACCATATCTGCATCAGAGCTCGCGCCTACATTGAAGTCGCCATCTGTCGCTAAAATGATTCGATTATTCCCTTGTTGAACAAAGTTTTCGGCGGCCGTTTTATACGCCAATTTGATTCCTGCTCCTCCAGCAGTAGAGCCTCCGGCTTGTAATTTTTCGAAAGCATCTTTTATTTTTTGCTTGTCGCTACCGCTAGTAGGTGGCAACACCAAACCTGCTGCTCCAGCATAGACGACAATAGCTACCTTATCGTTGGGGCGCAATTGATCTACCAATAACTTAAAGGCAGATTTCAGCAGTGGTAATTTATTTTGGGCACTCATACTCCCCGATACATCGATCAGGAACACCAGGTTGGAAGGAGGCAAATTCGAAGCGGGAATTTGTTTGGCCTGCATCCCAATATGAAGTAATTTATGCTGTGGTGCCCAAGGGCAATCAGCGACCTCACTGACTACTGTAAAAGGATGCTGGGTATTAGGCGCTGGATAATCGTAATCGAAATAATTGATCATTTCTTCAACTCGAATAGCGTCTTTGGGCGGTAGCCTGTTATTATTGATAAAGCGGCGTAGGTTACTGTAAGCGGCAGCATCCACATCGATTGAAAAAGTCGATAAAGGCTTTTGAGTCGCATTCAAGAAGTTATTTTCCTGGATGAGGTCATACTCTTCCGTACTGCTTTGGGCATCAGGCCGGCTGATAGGTTTGGCCATCATCCCGCTCGCAGTTATACCTGGTGCCTGTGCCATCATGGGACGAGGTGTATTGCGGCGGGATCGATCCTTCTTGGCCCTTACTTTTCGCTCTTTCGCCTGGCTAACAACGACCACCTCGTCTAGCACTACATTACTGGCTAACAAAGTTATTTTATGCGTTTCTTGTTCGCATAGCCCTTCTTTTTCCAATGATTGATACGCTAGGAAGTTAAAAGTAAGGGTAGCACATTTTTGAGTGGTCTGGAGTGAAAATTTTCCATCAAGATCAGTCACTGTCCCATTTTGTGTTCCTTTTTCTAATACAGCCACGCCAATCAAGGGGGTGCCGGATTCATCGGATACCACACCGGTGATGGTACTAGCTGGATGCGTAATCATTTCGAAGGCAGATAGGATGGCGGCGAAGGCCATAAAGAAGAATAATTTTTTCATGGTTCGAGGTTTTTTATGATAGGATGCAGAACGAGATAAGAATGCATAAACATTTTAGAATAAAGTATAATTCTCATTCCTTACCTTTAGCACATGCTTCGATTTTTACGTTCCAAAACGGTTGGTCTCTCTGACGAGGAACTGCTCTCGCAATACCGCGAACAGTCCGATATGTCAGCCTTGGGCCAATTGTATGATCGTTATTTGGAACTCATCTATGGTGTTTGTTTGAAATACTTAAAGGATGAAGCTAAAGCAGAAGATGCCGTCATGCAGATATTCGAGGAGTTGACCCAGAAAGTGCAAAAGCATGAGATAAAACAGTTTAGAAGTTGGGTGTATGTTTTAGCGAAGAACTTTTGTCTGATGCAATTGCGCAAGGGAAAGAAGCAAATAAACGTTTCTTTTGAGAACGACTTTATGCATTCTGACCCACTTTTGCATCCTATAGACGAGGCACACGAAGAGGATGAACGAGAACATCATTTAGCACAATGCTTGGCCCAATTAACGACTGAACAAAAACAGTGCATTGACTTGTTCTACTATCAGGATAAATCCTACAAGGAAATAGCTGCTTTGAAAAAAGAAGAAGTGGGAAGAATTCGTTCCTACATTCAGAATGGAAGAAGAAATCTAAAATTGTGCATAGAGAAAAAGGTAAGTAGGGATTGACCCCCATTTTCTTTTCCTCTGGTCAACTATCAAAGAATTGTACCGTATTATGAGGGTAAAATAGAAAGCATGAAAAAGGATCGTGATATCATACAAATGCTGAAAGAATGGCTAAGCGGAGATGCTGGCTACCAGAAAGAGCGTGAGCTGAGTGACATGGCTCAGGATGATCCTTTTTTAGCGGATGCCTTATCGGGATACCAATCTTTACCCACAGGAGATCATGAGGGACGGATCGCACAAATTAGAGAACGCTTAAACCACACTAAAAAGCGTCGACTTGTACCTCCAATACTCTGGCGAGTGGCAGCGGGAGGGGCGATTATTATTGCGGCCGTCTTTGCGCTACGCTGGGTCAATGACGATCCTTTACAAGCCATCAGTCAAGAAATAGCCAAGACCCAATCTATTGAGGAGGAGGGCGCCCTGGCAGATGAAGAGCGAAAAGAGTTGACTGAGGTAGCTGAAGTAAGTAGTGAAAGTGAAGTCTCCGATTCATTTGAAGATGCAGCTCCTCCTCAAGCGGACATAGCGAGCAAGGATACACCAAAAGAATTAAAGCCTAAACCTTCAGCAAAAGAGGCGGCCTCAGCTGCCGCTCCTTCTATACCACGAGCAACTAGCGCAAAGCCAAATGCAGTACAACCCGCTATTGTGGCCAGAAAACGTAGCGACCAAAGACTAAGCGAAGGAGTTGCCGTAGAAGCAGATGAAGCTATCCCTGCTCCCACTGCTCCAAAATTGGCTAAAGAAAAAGAGGAGATGGCAGTGGAGGAAGAAGCCAAACAACAGCTAACCAACACTACAGCTATTGCTTCCAGGGCCCAAGCCGCTCCAGGTCGGACCATCAGCGGATCAGTGACCGATGAAAACGGCCAGCCCTTGATCGGTGCCATGGTACAAGCGACGAGCGCCAGTACTGGTACGGTAACCGATATTGAGGGGAAATTCCAATTACCCATCTCGAGCGATGAGAAAGAACTACAGTTTGCCTATACCGGCTTTTCTTCTCAACGTGTTCCATTGATCCAAAATGACACCTATAATATTCAGCTATCCAGTTCGGTCGTCTTGTTAGATGAGGTCGTCGTCGTTTCCGATCCTAAAGCCAAGCGACGCGCCAAGAAAGACCGGGCAGCATCCGTAATGAACTTCAAGGCAAAAAGTATACAATTAATCAAGGTGGATGGGGTGAAAGCCGCAGGTGGACAAAAGCGATTGAATAGAATCATCAAGCAACAAGCGAAAGAGATTGCCTTTGATCCTTCGGCAAGTGGCCGAGTGGTAAGTTTACGTTTTGATGTGCTTCCTGATGGTAGCATTAATGATATCAAAGTGATTCTTTCTGCTGGCTCAGTCCTAGATGCAGAAGCTACTCGTTTGATTAAATTAATGAAATGGCAACTGGAGGAATCGCATGAAGAGCGTCGCGGCAGTGTCTCTTGCCAGTTGCAGTTTTAGTTAATGTGGTGAGCGGACTTAGACTTCAGAAGTGGCTTGGTCGATAGGTCAATAATTGGCTATTCTTTACTTCACCAAAAGTGAAT
>Ga0209273_10002617_pt1 | contig 13515 bp, 10 predicted proteins | sample tdAd471_FD_187126 | JGI IMG/M metagenome (GOLD analysis project Ga0209273, IMG submission 187126) | Marine sediment microbial communities from the Atlantic coast under amendment with organic carbon and nitrate - tdAd47.1 (SPAdes)... | ecosystem: Environmental > Aquatic > Marine > Coastal >...
AACCGGTTGTGCCAGTCGCGTGCCGTCCGGGCGCTGAAAGCCCTGGATAACATCCATCACCGCCGCTGCTTTTCCGTCCTCGAAGCGTACCATCATGAGCCGTGGCGGGCGCCGGCTGGCCGGTTCACCACCGAAGCCGCCGTCTGGGCGGGTTCCCCAGGATCCCCTGAAGGCAACGATGGCGTTGTGTTCGAAGCGTGGATCGAGCGCCCCCCTGGGTACAAAACCTACACCCATGGGTGCGTTGCGGGCTGGAAAGGTGGCTACCGGAACCGTTACGTCCGCAGCACGCCGTGGCGGTTTTACCTCGATACAGTTGTCGCGGCGGATCCGCCGGCCATCGAACTGGTACCAGGGCATACCGTGGAAGGAACCGGGCGTCAGGCGGGAAAAGTATTCAGGTGGCTGATCGAAGCCCAGGTGGTCCGGGCCGTTGTTGCTGGCGTACAGGTCGCCACTTTCCGGATGCCAGGCGAATCCCACCGGGTTGCGCAGGCCACTGGCAAAGGATTTGAAGCGGACCCGGGGGCCGGACTCGTCGAGCACCAGCACGCCACCTCGCCTGTCCTCGATGGGATAGCTTTCATCAAGGAACTCGTTACTGCAGTTTCCGCTGATACCAAGGGAAACATACACACGCTGATCCGGGCCCACGACCACGCTGCGGCTGGAATGGCCGCCACCGGCGGGCAGTGGCGCGAGCAGTTCCAGTTCATTCCGGTCGATGCGCCGTTGACCCGGGCGATACGCTGCACGGTATAGTCCGTCGGTCCGGGCTATCAACAGTTCTCCGTCTCGATAGGCCAGGCTGTGCGGGTAGTCCGGCAGAGTGACCAGTACCTGCGGCTCGCGATACGGCGGCGCCAGCCGGTAGACATTGCCGGATTTCGAACCAATCAGCAGGTCGCTATTGGGCAGAAAGGTCAGCAGCCGCGGCGTATCCAGGTCGGTGGTCAGTAATTCCAGGTGCATACCTGAGGGCACCTGCAGATTCCAGACCTCGTTGCCAACCGTTAACCGTTGAGTATGCAAGGGCAGTTGCGCAGCCTGCGCGGACAGACCGGCGCTCAGCCATAGCAGCACCGGCAAGATCAGTGAATTTCTTCCGCGGCTTCGTGGTTGACGGTCAGTGTTGAGCGGAAACATCATTGTCGTTCGGAGCGTTACGCATCACCATGGCTACCAGCGAAACGGTGCGGAGCATAAAAGAATAATAGCCCGTTCCCCTAAAGTCCACGGTTATTCGGCCAACTGACGCTGCTTCACCTCACCGGGACGCCCAATATCCCCCTGGCGATTGGACCTGGAGTGAGCCGGAGTTTTGTGATGGCTTTTACACCTTCAGTGGCCTTTCCGCCAACGGAGGTGGAGTTGCAGTTTGAATACAGCAACACGGGAGCGGCACCAGCGCTTCGAGCCGTTGCATGGATTACAGCGGCATCATCAAGAGTTGAGTGGAGCCCTCGCAGCAGCCTTACTACTTCATGGCCTCTTTCAAAGTGAAGACAAACCTGGTCACTTCTCCGGAAGCCGGTTTGTAGAGTACAGCCACATTATAATTCTCGGCATTACTGTAGATCAGCATATCTTTGGCCAGATCGTACACTTTATCGAGCAGGTCAAGGATCAGCCCGAAATTGCGGCTGGCTGGATAGTCCGGGTCCGGTTTCAACTCAACTTTTCCGCCATATTTACGCACTGCGTTGAGCCACTTGTCGATCCGCTCCGGGATATCGTTGACGGTAAATGGAGCGATCAACTTGACGGTGACAACTGGCAGCTTTGCCGCTAGAGAACTGGAAAGTTGAATATCAAAAGTAATGGAGTCAAACAGGTTTAACTCGGTGCTGGCGGGCTCCTGGTTATTGTTCGCACCTGTTCCGCCGCCATCGCTGGGGTAGCCGGCCAGAAAGAGCGCACCCAAAAACAGCAGGGTGATCCCAAGGCCGGAGACTCCCTTGATATGAAAGGAGATGTTGTTCCGGTTTAGCATGGCATCGCTCCTTTTTCTCACGATTGACGGATTGGAAAATTGATCCTGCCTCTTTTCGCGCGTCGGGCGAGCCTGCCTCGGCAACCTGTCAGTTGCCCCGCGTTTGATCATAGCAGATAATGCCTGTTGAATGGGGGGGACTATGGGCAAGTTATGGTGCAGGCTTCGCACCCACCGCGGACGCGGGTTCTTTACCGGCGGCTGCGGTCGGCATGGTCGAGTAGTCGTAGTGCGTATTGCTGCGATTGCGGGCTCCGCGCTCGCATTGACAGTTGCGAGCTTGTCTACCACAACGCTGACGCTGGCTGGCCCCCTCGCTCTTGTCACCCAGGAAGAGGTTCGCGCAGAAAGCCAGGCGCAGATCAAAGAGCCGCCACGCACGCGTTCGCTCCCCGTGCCGGGGGCGCCGAAGATCCACGTTCTGCAACCCGTGATTGCCGGGGCGCCTCTGCACAACCCCATTCGCATCGAGCTTCAGTTTTCCAGCACCTCCGACGCTGATATCGACCCCGGGACATTCCGGGCGTATTACGGGTTCCTCCGGATTGATCTCACCGAGCGAATTCTGAAGAACGTGCGCGTCGCAAAGTCAGGTCTGAAGATTGAGAATGCCGAGATTCCTCCCGGAAAGCATCGGTTGTTTCTCCGTATAACCGACTCCAAAGAACGCGCGACTGAAACGGAGGTTCGGTTTGTAGTCGAATGAGGATTCTTGCACACTAGGGCCTGTTATGGTGTCCGGTAATGGCAGCGTCATTGCGTAAAAACCCGAGGCGGGGTCTGGTTGTAAACTGGACGGTGGCTGGGGTGGACAGTATATAGTGTCGATCAGGTGCCTGATTCATCGAGCTTCTTGTTCGCATTGGCAAGACTGTGGCGCATGCGATTGAAGGATTGCGCCAGTGACGAGATTTCATCCTTGCCCTTGACCTCCAGTTCAGCAATATCCAGCGCGCCCTTGCTTACCCGATTGGCGTTGTCCGCTATATTTTTTACCGGCTTGATGACAACCAGGTGCAGGAGTACGTTCAACAACAGCCCGATCAACATAAACGCTGCAATCGTCGATGCCATGAATACCCGGAACGTCGCCTCGGCGCGCTGCAAATGCAGCGACATGGGCACGGAAACGATTTGTGCGCCGACCACCTCGTTCAGTTTCCAGCCAAAGCCATTGGCACTGCCATACCTGTCGATCATGGTCGGCGGGGCATTGGCCGGTGTGCTGTGACACACCAGGCAGGCCTCGTTGGTAATCTGAATGGGATGGCTGAGGTACATAAAACGGCCGATCGGCGTGTCGCGTTCCCCGACCAGTTCCTCGACATCCGGTCTGTTACGGAACCAGTCGACAACATCCACTTCCCACCCCGCCGCCCGGTCAACCGGATTGGTGGGGTTCAGTGTGGCTTCCTTATAACTATAATTGGGATAGTGTTTCTGAAGCTTGTTGATGTAAATGCGTGCCGAATAGGCTGGGACGGTTTGCGGCAGGAACTGGCGTTTCTGCTGAAGCTCCAGCAGTGGGCGAATTTCAGCTACCGTGTAGCCGCGCACAGCGCGGGCACTTTCCAGCATGATACGTGCGCTGTCGAGGACTTCTTCACGGGCATTCTGTTGCAGAAAATGGTGCGCTAAAAATCCCGAGACCAGGATGCCCAGCAAGGATGCCAAGCCAAGAATCAGGTTGAATTTAAGTCTCAATGACATGGTTTTATCCCATCCGGCTTCGAGTTATTGACTATGGTATGCGCTACATCCGGTTGCAGGCGCGCAGTGCCATAACGGCGGTCCGGAAGTCTTCCAGGGAATAGCTTGCTTCGCGCGTTTCGGTGATTGGCCAGGTCGGCCAGAAACCGAGCCTGACCACCATGTCCGGGCTGCTCGTCATGCGGGCATACAGCTCCGATACATCATCACCGGACACCATCGCTGCGGTTTCACCGGCGAGTCTGTCGAAGGGGCGTAAGGTGCCCGCACCGATACGGATGCCGGTCTGCGGATAACTGAGGTCGATGTTGGAATCGGCAGTAACATAGATCGAATCGAGTGTGAGCAGCACCTGCACATTGCTCCTGTCGTAACCGTCAGGGATATTCACGGCCTCCGATGCCAGTATGCACTGGGTTTCTTTCGTCACCGGGTTGGGGCGTCGGTCCAGGACCCACTGCCGGCCGAAAGACAGGGGTAATGACGCACGGTCAAGGTGCATGATGTCAGTGTGGTGAATAGCCACCTGTGCTTCTGCGGGGGCCGGGCCGGGCCGGGGACCAGCCGGCTCTACCATTGCCACCCTGTTGGCGGCGGGGGAATCGGCTGCCGGTTCCGCATCCGGTTGCTTGCCGGAGATTTCTACCGGTGATTCGACTACCGTGCCGGCAGGCAGCGCTGGTTTGGCTATCTTCGTGGGTTTTTCAACCCCGGCCGAGTCGGACTGAATGAAATAAAAATCGCCTGTCAGCGACGAATTGTCCCAGGGGATTTGTTGCCCATCGGAATCGGCCATCACCTTGACACGCACACGCTTGAACACTTCCTCGATCTTGAGCCCGGGCGTGCGCATCGCTTTGAGCAAATGCTGGGTGAAAAGCCCGTTGCCATCATTGCCGTCGCTGGCGACCTTGGCCGGCGCGGTGGCAAACGACAGGTACGAACCGATCGGAGCATCCATTTGCGCCAGGCCCTGGCTGGACGAGCGGAAGCTGCGTGCAAACGGATTGTTGCGGCAGGCATCAAGGATGACAATGTTGACGCGGCTGTGCGCCGTCTCCATCTTTTCCAGCAACCGCCCGGCGTCGAACGCATTGAATGCGACCTCGTCCTCGCGCTGGATATCGGCACCGACGGGAATCAGATAATTGCGTCCCTTGATCTGCATCCCGTGGCCGGCGTAGAAAAAGAGCCCGACGCCACCCCTCTGCAGCGTGTCGCCGAATTCCCGCGCCGCATCGGACATCTGCCTGATTGTGGCATTTTCGAGCAGAGTGACCTGAAAGCCCATGGACTGCAGGGCCTCGCTTATCGCGCGGGCATCGTTGACGGGATTCAGAAGCGGCGAGAACCTATATTGTCCATTGCCGATGATCAGCGCGACGCGGTGTTCGCGCGCCATTGCCTCGGACTTTGTCGCGGAAGCCGCTGCTGTGCTGTCCGCTGCAATTGCGAAAGCGCTGGCGCCCGGTTCCGTACCAGCCGGCTTGTCGTGTTGCGGCTGGTTTGGCGGTTTATTGGGGCTGTTCGGTGTGGCTGGTGTCGGCCCGGCAACGGCTTCAACCACATTTTCCGTGTTACCGCCACCCGCTTCGGCGTTTGCAGCATTGTTATCGCGCACCGCTTGCGTCGTGCACCCGGATAGCAGCCACAGCAGCACTACCAGTGACAGTCTTGGCACTGACAGGTTCATGGGTAAATACTTTTTCCTGCAAATAGTGCGCACAGTTCCCCCCCGGCCGTCGAGCGACTGCGGCGCCGCTACACTCGGCCGAACTATCAACAGTATAAACCACTAACATGGCGGGAACCCAGAATTAACGGTCTGACGAATTCTCCCGGGACACCAAATCATTCCCGGAAATAGCAGCCGTCGCATAGACGCATCGCTAAGCACCTGAAATCACGGTAACAACAATGTGCCTTTCAGTACGTGGTCCGTCGAACTCGCAAAAGAAAATGTTCTGCCAGGTCGAAAGACCCAGTTGGCCGTCGATCAGCGGAATGGTTTCCGACGGCCCGACCAGTCCCGACTTGAGATGGGCGTCGCCATTGCCATCCTGCGCATCGTGCAACCAGACACCTTTGGGTATCAGCCTGGCAAGGAAATTCACCACATCGGTCTGCACGCTTTCATCCCAGTTTTCCTGGATCATGATGGCCGCGGTCGCGCCCTGGGCGTAGACGAATACCAGACCATCATGGATACCACTGTGTCCCACCACTGCCCGCACCTGATCAGTGATATCGACCAGTGTCTCACGCTTGTTTGTCTCCAGGTGAATGATTTCGCGCATGGTACTAGCTTCCATACAAGCCCAATGGATCGTCCGGATTGATGCCCTGCATAAATGGAAGGCGGCGATCCCTGTGGGTTATCTGGTACACCAGCCCCATCCAGTTACCGACCACGGCCTCGGCCGTATCATGCCAGGTGTTGTCGAGTCGCGCTTCGATCAGCCGTTCCGGAAATTCCGGCAGCTTAGACCCGTCAGCCAGCGCTGCTTCAATTCGTCCACGGTATTCGTTGAGCAGGGCCTTTTCGCGGGTATGGAAATAGTTGACGGGAAACGGAGGGTAGTCATCGCGCTTGTTGATGGCATACAGCATGACTTCACGTTTGTATTCCTTTAACAGGGAAATGGTATCGTACTCGGGGTGACCCTGAAAAAATACCACGCGCAAGCCGTCAGCACTGGTTGCCAGATGCACACCGATATCCTCGTTCTCCACCAGCACATGCAAACCGGCTGCTTCGAACTGTTGGCGGGTCACTGCATTCCAGCGCGAATGCGGCACATCGAAACGCGTATTCACGTCATTGACCAGTGGATGTGACTTGTCGAGCACGCGGTGAGGAAAGACACCCCAGATCTTGTGCGGCTGGAGAACGCGCTTTTTACCATGGCGGAACTGCAACATCGCGTGCGTAGCCAGACAGGAACACAAGGTCGATGTCACATTGTCCATCGCCCAGTCGATGACAGCGATCAGCGGTTCCCAGAACGGCTGGCTGGCCAGCTCGGGTCCGACGACATTCGCACCGGTGACAATCAGGGCATCCAGCCCCTCCTCGCGAATCCTATCGAACGGTTCGTAATATTCATCAATATGCGCCTGCGCCCCGGGCCCGCGCTCCAGCTCGGGCAGGGTAAAAGGGTGCACATAAAACTGCGCGATCGGGTTACTCTCGCCGACCAGGCGGAAAAACTGTCGTTCGGTCGCCGCCAGGGCCGCATCCGGCATCATATTCAGCAAACCAACGTGCAGCTCACGAATATCCTGGTGTGATGCACGACCCGGCGGTAATACGCTGGTGCCTTCAGCACGCAGGCGTTCGAATGTCGGTAATTTGTTATGGGCGACCAGCGGCATTCGGGTACTCCAGACTAAGCGGTGCGGGATATCACGGTTTCAAGCAGTTGGAGAAAATCCGCTTCATCGCGAACTTCGGAGACTTCCCGCGATGTCACGGTATAGCCATGCGGTTCTGCAATCGCTTCGTAACGCGGAATGCGTGAATGAAACAATCGCGGAAATATCCAGCGCGTGAATTCGTCCGGATCCATTTCCGCCGCATAGCTTAAGGCGTTTTCCTCCAGGTAAATCTCGAGTTGTTGCTTGAGAAAATCCGGACGATAGTACAAGGGCTTTGGATCACTCTGCGCCCTTTCGATCAGCTTCTGTTCCTCTTCCTTATCGGTGACCTGGATATAAAGAATCAGCGTGTGCGTCACCAGCAGATCGATCACTGATGGCTCATCCAGTTCGCAAAGACTGCCACCCACGTCATTGACAAAATGCCGGTAACCGTAAATCTCCTGTGACTTGCGGATAAACTCAGATACATCGTGCATTGCGGCAATCTCGGCTTCCCGGTACTGCGCCTGGCGGTGTACGAAATCTTCCAGTGCGACACCACCCCGCTCCGGATTACCCAGCTGGCCGACAAAACTCAACACGGATCCCAGGTCATCGACTTTGATGTTATTGCGGATATAGATCCAGTCGCGTCTCAGCAGATCACGTAAAAAAGGCACCTGCATGGCCTGCTGCTTGATAATATCCAGAATCGGCTCATCCAGATAGCGGGTACCGATACGGTAATCACCTGAATAATGAAACCAGTTATGGCCGCACAGCAATGTCGAGAGATAGGTCTTACCGACCCCGGACATACCGAGCAATGTCACTTTCTTGTTTTCCCAGGCCCGGAATTGTTCGATGCTGAACTTCACTGCCAATACCCCAGATGGTCGAAAATCGTTTGATTATGCAGTATTTACGACAAAGCTGGAATAGCTGTACCAGGCAGACCCATTTCCATTGACAGCTGTTTTGCTGTATGGTGCCCGGCCTTTACCATAAATAGAAACCCGTTATACGCGGTTCAAGGAAGCGTCATGCAAGTAGAATCCCAGAAGGTCGTCATCCTCAATTACACCCTGACCGATAACGACGGTAACGTCATTGATCAATCCACCGATAGCAGCTTTGCCTATCTGCACGGCGCCAGTAACATTATTCCCGGCCTGGAAAATGCGCTGCATGGCAAAAAGGCCGGCGACGAGATGGATGTCTCCGTATCGCCTCAGGAAGGCTATGGTGAACGCGATGATTCCAAAACCCAGCGCGTACCGAAAGAGATGTTCCCCGAGGACGCTGAAATAGAACCGGGCATGCAGTTTCATGCGCAGGGGCCAAACGGTGAAACGATTGTTGTCAGCGTTGCCAGTGTCGAGGATGAAACCGTCACCGTTGACGGTAACCATCCGCTGGCCGGCGTCCATCTGAATTTCGCTGTTGAAATTGTCGAGGTTCGCGAAGCCTCGCAGGAAGAAATCGAACACGGACACGTGCACGGTCCTGGCGGGCATCCTCACGACTGATCGCTAATCTCAGGAAATTGATCGCGGTCAGTCTCTGCCCGGCATCGCCTCCGACAGCTCTTCCTGCAGGTAGGTATCCCCCTTATAAAACCGTGCCACCAGCATGAACAAGACCGCCGTTACCAGCATTAGCAGTGTAAAAAATTCATAGTACCCGGCACCGGCCAGCTTACTGCTGCCGTCTTCCTGCTGGATGAAAAAATTCACCGCACTGGTAAACAGGTTCCCGGCCGCGATCGACATCATAAAAAAAGCCATCACAAAGGACTTCATGGTTCTGGGCGCCTGGGTGTAGGAAAATTGCAGACAGGTGATGGCGACCATCACCTCCGCTGAAGTCAGCACCATATAGGCGAGCAATTGCCACGCTATGGATGGGGTGCCGCCCTGGTCGATCTGCCCCTGAACCCAGGTCGGGATGGCAAAAGCCAGCACCGTTATAAACATCCCGACACCTATTTTTCGCAACTCCGTCAGCCGCCAGATCCGCTCAATAGCGGGATAGACTGCATAGGAAAACAGCGGGATCAATACCATCACCAATAGCGGATTGGCCGCCTGAATCTGCGCAGGTAACACCTCCACACCAAAGAGGTGTCGATCCATGTTCTGCGCCTGCAGTACCCAGGCCGATCCGGTCTGATCGAACAGGGCCCAGAACACGGCGACAAACAGATAGATCACCGACAGGCGCCCGAGAATACGCAGACCGTCGCCACTCAACGCCTCCCGCACAAAGCCCATGCCTGCGGGCGCAATATGCACGAAGCGGTAACGTCCCGACCAGAACACCAGCGTTGCGATCAACATCAACACACCTGGTACGGCGAACGCCAGAGACGCTCCATAGTTTTCCATCAACCAGGGTGTCGCCAGCATCGACGCAAACGCCCCCAGATTGATGGAGAAATAAAACCAGCTGAATACGCGCGACAGAAGGTATCCATTGCTCCTGCCAAACTGGTCGCCGACATGTGCTGAAACACACGGTTTGATGCCGCCCGCCCCCAGTGCGATCAAGCCGAGGCCTATCGCCAGACCCACACGGGAATGGTCGATAGCCAGGGTTAAATGGCCCAGGCAGTAAACCAGGGAGAGCAAAATGATGGTGCGATACTTGCCCAGGATCCCGTCGGAGAGCACGGCACCCAGTAACGGGGTAAAATACACCGCCGAGACAAACAGATGAAACCAGCCTTTCGCTTCCGCCTGTCCCATTGTATCCGACGCCCCGTCGGGGCCCAGCAGATACTGCGTCATGAACACCACCAGAATGGCGCGCATACCATAGAAACTGAAACGTTCGGCGCCTTCATTAGCGATGATAAAAGGTATACCTGTCGGTAGACGGGATGTCGCAACAGGTGCTGTACGATAGACTAATCCACTCATACAAACATTCTATTTTATTCTTATTGACAGCCTGCAAAAATCGCCTGGACAATAATCGACTGTGCGTTGATGCACCGTTTCTGCCAGCTGCCGTCGGAACGCTTTAGCCACTGCAGCCGTTGCGGCAAAACAGCGCCAACACGTTCCGACGGTGTGTTTTCATACGTAACCCACTGCGCAATAGCTGTTCCCTGGCGTCCGTCGCCGTGAGCCGGCCGTTCTCAAGACCTTTGGCCACACACGTCAGCTGAAGTCCGAGACAGGCTACAGGGACTACTGCATACCTGTCCCGGCATCTTCGGCCAGCACGGCATGAGCAGCCGCCAGGCGCGCAATAGGCACCCGCGGACCGGAACAGGAGACGTAACTCAGACCGATACTGTGGCAGAAACGAATTGATGCCGGATGCCCGCCGTGCTCGCCACAGATACCCACTTTCATATCCGGGCGGGTTTCCCGACCCCAGCCGATTGCCAGTTCCATCAGTTTGCCAACACCCTTGACATCCAGCACCTCGAAGGGATTGTCCTGCAGAATGCCTCTTTCGTTGTACATCGGTAAGAACTTGTTCTCGGCATCTTCGCGGGAAAAGGAGAACGTGGCCTGCGTCAGGTCGTTGGTACCGAAGGAAAAGAACTCGGCCTCCTCGGCAAGATTGCCCGCACGCATACAGGAACGCACCACTTCCATCATGGAACCGAATTTGAAATCAACATTTATGCCGTACTTGTCCTCCACCACCGTGTGCACGGCGTCGGCATAACTCTTGACCCGCTTCAGTTCCTGCGCCGTACAGACCTGCGGCACCATGATTTCAGGATGGACATCAAAGCCCTCCTTGGCACACTCGGCAGCCGCTTCCAGCACGGCACTGATCTGCATGGAGTAGATCTCTGGGAAGGAAATACCGAGACGCACACCGCGGTGCCCCAGCATCGGGTTGACCTCGTACAGGATGCGCACTTTCTTCAACATGGCTTCCTTTCTGTCGATGGCTTCGTCCACCAGGCGCGGGTCGGTCAGACACTGAACATCCGGTTGCTGCCCCTCCTCCCGATACATCACTGCCACCGCCTCGGACAGGACGTTCATGCCCAGAACGGTGTCCTTGAGGTGGCTCAACTGTTCGAGTTCAGCCACCAGCTGTTGCTCGCTGGGCAGGAACTCGTGAATTGGCGGATCGAGCAGGCGGATAGTCACCGGCCGTGGTGCCATGACTTTAAATATCCCCTTGAAATCTTCGCGCTGAATCGGCAACAGCTTGTCCAGCGCCGCTTGCCGGTCCTCGATTGTCTCGGCCACGATCATTTCGATAACCACCGGCAAGCGGTCTTTTGAGTTGAACATGCGTTCGGTACGGCACAGACCGATACCCATAGCGCCATACTTGAGCGCGCGTTCGGCATCGTGCGGTGTATCGGCATTGGCCAGCACCTTAAGCCTGGCGGTCTCGTCGGCCAACTGCAGCAGAGTCTCCAGCTCAGAGCTGAAATCGGCTTCTATCATTGCCACTTCACCGAGGTAGACATCGCCTGTCGTGCCATCGATGGTGATCAGGTCGCCCTCGCTGATGGAGTGCTCACCTATGAATGCCTTGCGCATTTGAACATCCACATGGATACCCTCGGCACCTGCGACACAGGGTTTACCCATGCCGCGGGCAACCACCGCCGCGTGGGATGTCTTGCCACCGCGCGCGGTAAGGATACCCTGTGAAGCAAAGAAGCCATGGATATCCTCGGGTTTGGTCTCTTCGCGCACCAGGATGACGCGATGTCCGCCACGGCCCTGTTGTTCCGCACGATCGGCATCGAATACGGCGTGGCCAACCGCGGCACCGGGTGAGGCCGGCAGACCACGCGCCACCGGCGTTGATCTGGAAGCCGGATCAAGGCGCGGAAACAGCAGTTGCTCCAGCATCTCGGGTGGGATACGCAACAAGGCCTGATCCTTGTTGATCAGTCCATCGCGCACCATATCCACCGAGCTGCGTACCAGCGCAGCAGCATTCATCTTGCCGTTGCGCGTTTGCAGGCAATAGAAACGCCCGTTTTCAATGGTGAATTCGAAATCCTGCACTTCCTTATAGTGCGATTCCAGCCGGTCGCGTAATTCCTGCAATTCGCCGTACATATCCGGCATTTCTGTCTGCAGTTCATCGATCGGCCTGGGTGTGCGAATACCGGCGACAACATCCTCGCCCTGTGCATTGACCAGGTATTCACCGAACAGATTGTTGACCCCGGTATCGGGGTAACGGGTAAAGCCCACACCGGTTGCACAATCATCGCCCAGGTTGCCAAACACCATGGTTACCACGTTGACCGCGGTGCCGTTGGCCATCTCCGGAGTAATATTGAACTCACGCCGGTAATCCACCGCGCGTTTGCCCATCCAGGAATTGAACACCGCCTTAATGGCGATTTCCAGCTGCTCCAACGGATCGTCGGGGAAAGATTTGCCGGTGACCTGCTCCACCACATCCAGGAAGCGGTCGGAAATTTCGTGCAGATCACGGGCGCTCAGCGCCATGTCTTCCTTGACCCCGGCCTTCTCCTTGACAGCTTCGAATTCGGCATCGAATGCCTCATCCGGCACGCCCAGCGCCACCTTGCCGAACAACTGTATGAAGCGGCGATAGGCATCCCAGCCGAAACGCTCGTTGTTGGTCTGTGCGATGAGTGCCTTCAGGGTATCGATGTTCAGCCCGAGATTGAGGATGGTATCCATCATGCCCGGCATGGACATGGCCGAACCGGAACGCACGGATACCAGCAGAGGATTCTTGTTGCCGCCAAAAGTCTTGCCGGTTTTTTCTTCCAGCGCCCTCATATCCTCGCGTACTTCATCCATCAATCCCACCGGCAGATCGTGCGCGGCACTATCGAGGTAAGACAGGCAGGCCTGCGTCGAAATAACAAAACCGGGAGGGACGTTGAGACCGATCTGGGTCATCTCGCAAAGGTTGGCCCCCTTGCCACCCAGCAGCATTTTGTCCTTGCCGTCGCCCGCTTCGAATGCGAACACATACTTCCTGGAACCGCTCATCTAGCCTCTCCTAACAATAGATATTTATACTGAAAGCGCCTGCGCAAAAGCGCTGTGGGAAAATACTAATCAAGAAAATCCAACTGCTCCTGGACATTTTTGACGCCGGCTTTGGCACAGGCCTCGTCCTTGTCACCACCTGGCGCACCGCTCACGCCGACAGCCCCGAGCAGCGCACCGCCCGCCCGGATCGGAACCGCGCCGTCCAGTACCAGGATGCCATTGACCTCGTTCATTTCCGCGACTATGTCGACACGATTGACGCGGAACTCCGCCGAGCTGACGCCGGATAGAATAACTGCATTGGCCTTGCGTTCTGCAATCTCGATAGTAAAGCGGCTGGCGAAGACATCGCGCAGGACCACCTGCGGCGCACCACTGCGGTCCACCACCACGGCACTGACCTGATAACCCGTGTCAGCGCAGGATGCTACCGCCGCGCGGGCAATGGTACTGGCGAGTTCCAGTGTCATCAAGCGGGCA
>Ga0209273_10002618_pt1 | contig 13509 bp, 18 predicted proteins | sample tdAd471_FD_187126 | JGI IMG/M metagenome (GOLD analysis project Ga0209273, IMG submission 187126) | Marine sediment microbial communities from the Atlantic coast under amendment with organic carbon and nitrate - tdAd47.1 (SPAdes)... | ecosystem: Environmental > Aquatic > Marine > Coastal >...
TTGGTGATATTTTGGGTTCGGCGGTCCAAGCCAAAGCGACATAGGCCTCATCTGATCGAAAAGCGATGCCGGTCGCCGCCCGGAATATTTCAACGACCACTGAATGAATTCGAGTCATCCTCATATTGGAGAACGGATGAGAGAAAAACTGATGACATTAGACCGCGAAGCGTTCCCAATTGGTGTTCCTGTCGTGATTGAGGCAATCATTGACGGCAGCTGCGGATGGGAATTCAGTGCACCCATGCACGTCATGCGCCCGTTTCACCGCTATTTCGAAACTGGCAGCATTTGCGTTGAATCCGTCGAGGAAAAAATCGAAGACCTGATGATTGATTTGGACGCATACGTTTCGCTGTCAGGAGAGGATTCTGTTTGGCCTTACGCCAATTGGGACTACCTGAACGGTTTGTTTCTACGGTGTCGTCGCGGGAAGGGCCGTCAAGGCGTGAGCTATTTTCGCGTGGACGTCACGGTCAGCCATTGGTCAGAAAACGAGAAAGACTGGGTGCGGTATGACACCAAGAGAGTCGTGACGATCCACAACTGAAAACCGGTTATCTACCCAGTCATTGCTAGTTCGAGAGTTGAGGTTTTGATGGATATTAAGGTGTTGGTTCCGGCAGCAGGTTACAAGTGTGTGACGGTTTCTGCTGGTGACGTTGAAAGAGTTCGGTTCAGTCTAGCAGTGCTTTATCCGCTTTCTCCGTATTACAAAATTGTTCGCGACCTGATGTTGGCGGGGTTTTGAAATGGCTGTCTGGGTGATTGCTGATGGAGAGTTGCACGTGCCGTGCGGAGAGAGATGTGCCAGTGTTTCTTACAGCTACCGAAGTCGTATTCCCTACCAGGGGAAAACTTATTTGATAATCCGCGACCTGATGTTGGCCGGATTCTGAAAGCGCGATGTCTTTGTCAGACATCCTCATGTTGTCGGTCTGAACTGCGAATGTATCCAAGATATTTGATGAAAACACACTGAGGACCTTTTGCATACTTAGATTTACAACTTTGACTGACACCTGAAGCGCTTAAGGGAGTTATGAAGATCAAGAAACTCGTAGTACGCTACTTGGCGTGGTGTGCTGATCATCACAGACCAAACACGGTCAAATACTATCGCTGTCGTTTGAAAAATTTCGTTATGAAGTTCGGTAAACGCAAATTTGAGTCTTTATCGCTGATTGAGATCGAGGAGCATCTAGCTCGCGTCGGTCAAGGTCAGTCCAGCAACACGAGGCGGGGGAATGTCGTGGCATTCCTACGCCTGCAGTCGTGGGCGTTGGAGCATGAATTCATCGCGGTTGCCGTCGCGCCTAAGCTGAAGAAACCGAAGGCGCGGAGGCGAGAAAAGATTCCCTCACGCAAAGAGACCGCTATCATTCTGCTGCGTGGAAGCAGACCGTTCCGTTTGATCTATCAAGCACTCCGCTACAGCGGCGCCCGTCCCGGTGAACTCTGTGGAGCGAAGATCTCTGATATTAAGGAAGGCGGAACGGTCATCGAACTGTGGGATCACAAGACTGCCGGAAAGACCGGACGTCCGCGGCGGATCCTCATCGGTCGCAAGCTCGGGAAGATCCTGGCGTGGTCGATCGGTGACCGGACGGAAGGTCCGATTTTTCTGTCTCCGCGCGGGAGGTCGTGGACCGTTGGCAATCTATCGGCAACGTATCGAAACCTTCGCAACGGTTTGGACCTGCCGAAACATCTCGTGGTTTACCTAGCTCGGCATGAATTCGGAACACGCGCGACTGAAAAGTGTGGCATTCATCCCACGATGACCATGATGGGTCACACGCAGATCACGACAACTCAGCAATACGTCCACCCGGACGAAAACATTCTGCGAGAACAACAGGACAAGGTTTTTTGAGGTTTGATGATTTGAAGTAGATCTAAACGCAATTTCAAAGAGGCGGTCAGCACATCGGATCGTCGGCCAATTCAGAGAGTGGGTTTCAGCGGTGTGCGGTTGAGATGGCGGGTTTCGTCATCTCAACCGGTGGCGATAGGTCGTGGGAGTCTTGCTCCCGCCTTCGCTGGGTAATATCAACCCAGCCAATAGGCATGCGACCCGTCGTGAGGAAGGTAACTGCGTACGCGAGCGACGTTAAACAACTCGCGGGGGGAGTTTTTGCTGACCAGTCTTAGCGGTGGAGAAGGATGGCAATCGACATGAGACAGGCTGCCCAGTGGTATGCGGACAATGGGTTTCGCATCTTTCCACTGGATGGAAAGTTTCCACACAGAAAATTCCTCCAACCCTTGGATGGCAAGCAAAGCTGGAAGCCTCTGGTTCAACAGCGACCGTCACCAATTGAGCTTGATCTGTGGTTTGGAAAGCATCGAGCAAACATCGGGCTGGCCACTGGGATCAGCGGTGTGGTGGTCGTCGATTGTGACGACGTGGAAGAAACAAATTGGTGGGTCGAGAACAGACCGTCCACAGACATGATTTGCCTTACTAAGAACGGAGCACATCACTACTACCGCTCGATCGAGGGCGTGAGAAATCAACAGGATGTGTTGATCAACGGTCAAAAACACAACATCGACGTCCGGGGCTTTGGCGGTTACGTCGTTGCACCTCCGTCGATTCATCCGGACGGCGGCCGATACGAACGGGTGGGGGATTGGGATCTGTCCATCGTCCCGGAATTCAATCCAGAGTGGTTTGATCCGAAGGTTTCAACTGGGGCACCGGTCCGCGAACGAAACAATCCGGAACGGGCCGAAGATGTGGCATCTCGGTACATCAATCACATCCAAGCGATCAGCGGACAGCAAGGCCACAACGAAACGTTCCGTGCGGCTTGCAAGCTGATCGAATTTGGATTGAACGCAGGGCACGCCTACGAGGTGATGCAGGAGTGGAACAAAACGAACGCTCATCCACCGTGGTCTGACTCCGAGCTGCGTCACAAAGTGGATGATGCTTTTCAGTCTGTGAAAGGAAGCCGATGACAACGCTGATAGTAACGCTGCCTCCACCCCCTACAGTCCTTAATCCCAATCGTACTTCGCATTGGAGGACCAAGGCGAAGGCTGTAAAGCAATATCGAAATGATGCACATATCGCCGCTTATACAGCATTGAACGAAATGGATCGATGGCATTCCAACCGACCGCGATGGAAACAAGCGGTGATGACGCCGAAGTTCTATTTCCGCGATCGACGGAGGCGGGACCGCGACAATTTTCAGGCTGCCCTCAAGGCCGCGTGCGATGGGCTAGTTGATGCCGGCGTTTTGATTGACGACAGCGGCTTGGCCACCATGCCGGCAGAGTTTGACATTGATGGAAACGACCCGCGCGTAGAACTGCATTTACGCGAGCTTCAGGAAGGGATGCCTTATGCCTCAAACGATTAGAACCGTCACACTCAAGACGGGTGAATCTGTGAAGATCGGAGAATGTGAAATCTCCGTTTCGAGCCGAGTTGAATTGAAGATCACCGTTCCAAGCGGAATAAAAATCCGGCGCGTGAAACGGTCTGTTGAAAAACAACCGTTGCGTGATCTTTCCGGCATAACTTGATCATTGCGGTTGACTGGATAGATATCACGTGCGTAAAATTTCGCCCAGCGGCAAGGCCGTGAGTCAGTGATTAGCGAAGACCGCTTTCGAGCGTAGCTATAGACCGGTTTCGAGCCAAAAAGCTCAGGCTGATCGGGAGGCGAGGCCCCCAACTCAGCGCTGAGCTTTTTTCTTTCTTTGGCCGATTCGGGACCGCTGACAATGCTTCATCAGATGGAGAGGATCGTCAATGTCTGATGGCACTCTCGAAAAGATCGATGTCCGCCTAGCGCGAATCGAATCGAAAATCGACAACGCTATCAAAAAAGGTGAACGGCATTCACGCGTCCTCTTCGGCGAGACGGGAGCCGATGGATTGAGCGGCCGAGTCCAGACTTTAGAGCAATCCGAATCACGGCGGACCTGGCACATTCGAGCTATCTGGACCGCCGTTCTTGGAGCAGTGGTTTCAGCACTGTCGGGTGTGTTTAGTCCGAAATGAGTGACTTCCTGATTCTGGCGGTGGTGATCGCTCCGGTTTATACGGCTTATGTTTTCAAAGGTGACGGCATGAAAAAATTACTGAGCGACAAAGGGAGCAACTCGAAGCCGTTTCGTTGGGACGGTAACGATGGTCGTCAAATCCTACTCTTAGCACTCGCTGCAGGTGGCGGTGCATTTTTGACAAGCTTTCTTGGAAGTATTGATTCCCTTGTTGACAAGGAAGCCTTCGGTGAATGGTCGGCAATCGTTGGGGCTGCCTCGGTTGTCGTGGTCGATGCCTTGAGGAAGCTTCTGGCGGATAACACATGAAAAATATCCTGTTGCTACTCGAAGCGTTGCTGGAAGTCGCTTATTTAATTCTCGGAGGAGACTGATGCGATTCGCGGTTGCGATTGCAGTTTTGCTACTGATGCCGTCTGGGCTGCCGGCTGAGAATCCGCTGCCTCCTCGTGAGCCAACTCCAGTCATCACCGGTCCGACTAGCGTCTACACCGGTGCGATGATTCGATTGTCTGCCGAGAAGTCCGACGCCGACCATTACTCATGGCTGGTTGATACGAGTGACGTCGAACTCCCGCCGGGTGGAGACCCGACGAAAATCAACGAAGCAATCAACGCGGTTGAGGCCAGAGGATTCAAAGTCATCCGCTCCGAAGCCGGTGAAGAGAATCCCACGTTCTCAATCCAGAACGGCGGTCGCGATTTGTTTTTGAGTAGCTATCCGGGGACTTACCGAGTGTTTCTCGCGGTCTCGATCGATGGTGTTGGCGTTGCTCAAACTTCATGGACTGTCAAAGTCAAAGAATGCCGTGGTCCTCCCGATGAGCCGGACCCACCGAAGCCACCTGAACCGCCGGATGAACCCGACCCGCCTACAACCGGTTTCGGTCTCGCAGCGAAAGTTCCTGTTTGGTTGACGAGCGTCCCGCAGGAGCACAGGTCGAATTCAGCCGCCATCAAGGAATCGCTTTCAGCGGTTGGAAAGATTGCCGGGACCGACATCCTGCCAACGGTCAGCGGCGTGAAGACTGCCCTCCTGGCATCACTGACTCTCTCAATCAAAGACAAATCTGCCTGGGCGAAATTCGGGCAGAGTCTTGCGACTGAACTCGAAAAACTCCAATCCGCAGGGACCATCACCACGGCCAAACAGTTTGGTGAAGCTATCCTAGAAGTAGCGGGGGCAATGTGATGCCGACCGACCAACAAATCATCAGGATACTCGACGCGACGGGGCATCTCGCCCACCCGTTCGGCGAACAGCGTACGCTCACAAAACCGCTGCACGAACTCACGCTCAACGATCAATGTGTGATTGATGCCGTTCAGTCCTATCAGGACTTCCATTCTGTTTCGATTGAGCCGATTGTCGCCAAGCATTACCCGATGCGAGTTTCGGCGGCAGTTAAAGCTGACGGCCAAGTCGGCCCGGCGATGCGGGAACTGTTCGACCAGCCGCGATGCCAATGCCCGGACTACAACCCAGCGACCGACCAACAGGCCGCCCAGGGCTCCGGCAATTGGCGGGGCTGCCACAACATCGGCAACTATCACGCGGCAGTCGCGAAGTTCCTCAACGAGCCGCCTAGCTATCTCAAGCCGCATTTTGACGAGGTGTGGAAACGTGTCGTCGATACCTACGCGGAAATCGGACTGCTCTGGAAGCGAGATGACAGTCATTCCAACCCAGATACGAACATTTCATTCGTGCGACCGGATGGTGGATGGATTGGATTGGCTATCGTATCCAACAGGGCGAGTTGCGGATCGAACATCTGGGCGAAATTCGACAATCGGTATCAACCGGCCAATTTGGTTCGAGAATGGACCACGCTGTTTAACCACGAGCTTGGGCACAACTGCGGTCTATCTCATTCACGTGGCGGCATCATGAACAGCTACCTCGTCAAGGGTCTGGCTCCGACCTGGAAGAACGACCCGTCGTACAACTTGGTCGTTTCCCGATTCGGTGGTCAACCTGTCCCGCGCGACGACGACCCCGGTGAACGCAAGATGGTTCTGGCTTGGGAATATCCGGGCGGGCGATTCGAGAAAATCAATGACGTCCCGACGGTGGACGAAGAACAATCATTCTGGCCGGAGGTCTGACACATGGAGCGTACTGGCGAAGACATCATCCGAGAAAAACTTATTGAAGTTGAGGAAGAACTAAACGGTAGCAGTGCGTCAATAAACCTCGCGGGGATACTGACTCTCATCGGCCCCATCTTTGAGTTGATTCGTGGATGCAGTAGCGAGGCGAGAGCATCTCGTCACGTACGACGTGGATCCGCGATTGCACGAAGAAAAGTCGAGAACATGCTCAAGGCTGAGGGGTATGAAGGCGACGCCAAGCAAGCTGCGAAGGAAATTATTAAACGCGGCAAGAAACTTAGCGAAAACGAATTGGCCGCCATTTTGGATGAAGCCAAAGACGACCCTGCACCTCCTCCGGCACCTCCCGGCGGTTGGTGGCCCGTGTGGGACTGAGACATGAAACGAAGAACACTTTTGACGCTTGCGGCCTTGCAGATTCCGTCTATTGCGATGGGGGATTGGTGGCCGACTGCCGAACCTGGGAAAAAGTGCGTTCCCCCTGTTTTGCCTTGGCCTGAAGATCCGCCGCCTGACTATGAAAGTCAGTCTCGCGACCCATTTGCAGGTACGAGGATTCCGATCATTTACTGGGCGCAATTCGGCTGCGCTCCGTGTAAATCTGGCTTGGACGAATTGGGAGCAAAAAGGAACTATGTCAAACCTTTTGCTTCTGGACGGTTCATGATTTATCCGAGGTACGACGCTCCGAATTGGGTAAAAGAATTTCCCACGCTGTATTTTCGTTCCCGCAGGGAAAGCGGGTGGTCTCAACTGACTGGATGGCCTGGAAAAGAGCGATTTGAAGAGATTTATGATGGCGAACAGCAATCGCAACAGCAGGCAGTAGCTTCTCGTCCTCCCCTTGTCAGAACTCGCAGCAGTCGTGCTCACTGGACGAATCCAGGAAGGATTGACGACCACCTCATCAACGACCACGGAGTGAGTCCGTCTCGAATCCGTGGCATGTCTTGGGACCAGATGAAAACATTGCACGACCGCATTCATGAGGCCAACGTATCAGCAAGGTCAAAGTCTAAACGGAAAACGAAACAGAAAGCACGACAGCGTACAACGCGGCGGTCTTATTCATATTGTCCTTCTGGAAGATGTCCATGAGCATTCCAGCGATTCGCGAAGAGTTAGCAATTCTGCGTGGTCGTCAAGCGGAAGACGAAAAGAACATTCGTGGATTGCGCGTACAGATGCAGATCCACGGAAAAACAAAAGACGGTGGTCTCGGCGAACGGATGCTCGATTGGTGCGACCGTCGGCATGCAGACAGCAAAGAACTGGGCCAACTACTCAAGGAGTTTGAGGAATGCGATTGGTAGCATTGTTTTTGGCGTTGGTGGCATCGGTGGCAACCGCCAGCGAACCGCCAGAGGAAATTAAGACTCACCACGACACGATCCCGGTCATCGGCCACGAGTACGAAGACCGTGCGGTCGGTGGCATGTGGAAATCGGCGGATACCTGGGCCGATGGCACGACTCCGCTTGCGACCGAAGACGTTTACATTCCCGTAGGCGTGACTGTTCGCATCTGCGAGAAGTGCGGTCCTGTTCGTGTCGAGAACATCGTCGTTGACGGCACGTTGGACATCGTAGGTGCAGACCTCACGGTGGGAACTCTGACGGTCCTTCCAATGGGGACTCTGCAAGCGGGGACCGTCACACAACCGGCATCGGCCAAAGTCACATTCTCCGCACAACCGATTGAACTTGAAAATGACCCGTACCAATGGGGCAGAGGGATGTTGGTTTTCGGAACCATCAAATTGTACGGAAAACCGAAAACTCCATTTGTGCAGCTAGATGAAAGCGTGATGGCTGGTGACACATCCGCCGAGGTGCTGGAACAGCCTGTCGGATGGGAGCCTGGAGATAATTTAGTATTCACCGACACGCGGCAAATCTGGCGGGCCGATGAAGTCAAGGAAAAGGTGTGGGAGCCGCATTGCGATGAAGTGACCTACAAATCGTCAGTGGGAGCGACCGTAGATTTCACGGCGTTGAAGTATGACCATCTGGAGTTTCCAAACCCGCACGACGACCGTCCTCTGACTGGCCACATTTTGAACTTATCTCGCTCGATCGAGTTTCACAATGAGGACCAGAATCATCGAGCGCATACTGCATGTATCGGGATGGCCAAATCTGACATTCGCTACTGCCGGTATTTCGGTCTGGGACGAACTGACGCCAGTCGAACTCTCAGCAACACGATGGTGATGCCTGATGGAACTTTACACATCGGCACAAATCAGATTGCTCGGTATGCAGATCACTTCCATCACAACATGGTGACCGGAAACAAGAGGATTGGTTGCGTCTCTACCGATACTCTGAAATGGGGATTCACCATCCACGGCACCAACGGTGTCCAGTTTCTTGACAATATTGCTTACAACTGCATGGGCAGCGGATTGCAAATCGAAGACGGCGATGAGGAGAACTGCCGAATAATTGGCAACTTCTTTTGCAAAATCAGCAGCGGCGGAAAGCCTATCGTTAAATATATCAACGCTGCGGGCGAGAAGGTCATCGACATTGGTAGGGATGGAAGCGGATTATGGAGCCGGGGGTGCGACAACATCTACATTGGAAATTTCTCTAATTCTTGTGCATTCGCGGGGTTCATGAACAACGGGTACTACAACCCTGACTGCGAAAATCACAACGGCTATCAAGAGTGGCGAGATAACACCGCCTACGGTTACACACCGAGGGGTTTTTGGCGGGCATGGCCGCAGGCGGAAAGCGTTGACGTGGACGGCCAGTATATGGGGAACTACAAAGAATCCCCCAGCGTTCAGCACAACAATCTCGCATGGGCGATGACTTGGAACGGCTGCGAGTCGTGGCATGACGCGGCATATGAGCAGCACAATTGCGTCTACATCAATGACCCTAAAGTAACAGCCAAGCGTGAACGAAACTTGGTTGTTGGGTGCGTAGGGATTTCGTTTCGGTCGCACTATACGGCATACGGAGCAGTCGTCAAGAATTGCTCTGCATACGGTTTTCACACTGGCGTTGAATTGACAACTGCTCCTGGCCCCATCGACTTCTGGGGACCGACGCTTATCGACGGTGGGACATGGAAGAACAGCGTGAACTTCTTGTACTTGGATCACCCTGGACCTCAAACGCCGGTTCGGTCGCTAATCAAAAACGTTACGCTCGGCCATTACCCTGAATTCAGTCCCACGGAATACATCGACCGACCGGCACACGTTGCGATGCTAGCGGTTCGCAATCCCAAAGGCGGGGTGGTATCCGAGTACGATGCTGCCATTGAAATCCGCGATTACAACGGGGCAGACTTGTTGGTGAACTACGCCGAAGAGTCCCCCGATTATGTGCTGACTTTGGAGCAAGATAAGCGACTGCCGATTGAATTAGTCGGTCTGACAAACCAGCAGGCGAGAAACCAGTTCGGGCAGTCATATCACAACCGGATCACTGACCACGCGGAAACAGTGGACGGGATTATCGGGTTAGTGAAAGTGCTTGACGGTACAGTTCCCGACCCGGAACCCGAACCCGATCCTGAACCAGAACCGGACCCGATCGCGGTCACAATTGAGATTCTGTTTGCGGACCACGAAATCATGGCGGCGACTGCGAGCAGCCTAAGCATCACAATCCCTGAACTAATCAGGCAGTGGATTGACGATGATCTTGAAGCACTTAAAGAGAAAGAGAATTGAATAATGGGATTTCCGGGAACGGTTTTATCTCCAGCAGATGCCTATCGACAGGCGACTGCTACTGCGGGGAGACTCAAAAAAGAGTCGATCATCAAGCGTGCGGTAATGATCGCAGGGGACATCAGTTTTGACGTCGTCATGAGACTCCGTGACGATCTCATTAACGCTGATGCACTGTTTGCGACTGCTGCTGCAGTGCCTGGGATCGTTGAATACGCTCGCGCCCAAAACAATGATCCAGATTACGACATAATCGCGGATTTTGTGGCAATGCGGAATGCAGTTTCTGCTGCACTCACTGCCGTCGAAGCTGCACTGCCCCAATCAGGAGGTTTTCTCTTGAGGGAATCGATTGTCTCCGGTGTCAGCGGCACAACGGTTCGCTCATTCACTTCTCAGCAGGCAGAAACTGCTGGAATCCCGGATAAGCTTGCCGACGTGATTGCCTCAATTGATTGATAGAACATGACCGCTCCCGTTGTCGCCTCAACGGCGATCTACAACGACACGGCCAATGCCGCGTCAATCGCAATAAGCAAACCCTCGGGAACGGTTGAGGGTGATTGGCTGATACTGCACGTCTGTAATCGGTCAACTGAAACTGTTTCTTGCACAGGATTCACGGAGGTTTATTCAGCAACTGTTGGAGTTATCAGGGAAACGGTCCTCAAGAAAAAAGCGGGATCGTCGGAACCGTCCAGTTATACGGTCGAGGCAGCATCTGGCACTCCCCGATGGGCAGCGGCGATCGCCAGGATCACAGGCGGGGATTCGACAGACATCATTGACGTTGTGGGGACGGCGGCAACGGGAACCGACGACGCCCCAATCTCACCGAGCATCACAACGACGGTTGCGGATGCTCTGGTGATGCGTTTCCTGACGTTTGACACTTCTAGTGGAACTTACACGCTCCCATCGGGACTGGATGAAGAATGGAACGCGGATCCCGACGCGGGCGGACGTCCCGAAGTTGTGGCGGCATCACTAGAACAAGCGAGTGCAGGATCGTCGGGAACGGCAACGTGGGCAAAAACCAACGAATTTGATTGGATCACAAACACGGTTTCGCTCGCACCGGCGGGCGGTGCTGAGGAACCGGAGGAGCAACCGGCGATTTTCTTCGGGTGTGTGTTTTAAGGATTGAGTGATGGCTGATCAAAAAATCTCTGAGCTAAACTCACTCGCAGCTGCCAACTTGGCGGCTGACGATCAGTTTGTCCTTGTAGACACATCAGGGACGGAGACGAAGAAAATCTCCAAGAGCGAAGTCGATACTCTCTATGCAGACGCTTCGCACACGCATACCGAGTCGGACATCACGGACCTGGGATCTTATATCGAAGATATTTCCGGTGAGTCTCTGGGAGATTTGTCAGACGTCACGATCACGGCTATTTCATCCGGAGAATTGCTTGTCTGGAACGGTTCGGCTTGGATTAACCAAACTTTGGCGGAAGCTGGGATTGCATCTGCGAGCCACAGTCATGCAGTCTCCGACATCACCAGTGGAACGTTGGCACACGAACGGGGTGGCTTAGAGGCGGACATCTCCGCCATCGTGGACGGTGATTTCATCGTTGGAACGGGATCCGGAACTCTGGGGCTGGAAAGCGGGGACACGGCGCGGACATCGCTAGGATTGGGGACGGGGAATTCTCCCACATTCACGCGGTTGACGGTTTCGCAATCGACGGGAACTGCTCCATTCACGGTTGCGTCAACGACGGTCGTTTCAAATCTCAACGCCGATCTGATTGACGGAATTGAAGGGGCGGAACTGATCCAACGCGACGGCTCGGTTGCCTTCACAGGCAATCAGGCGATGGGGTCGAACCGATTGACCGGTTTGGCCGAACCGACTGCATCAACAGATGCCGCAACTAAGGCTTACGTCGATGCGGCCATTGACGGGTTGGATTACAAAGATTCTGTCCGAGTGGCCACGACTACTGCGGGGACTCTGGCCTCTGATTTCGAGAACGGCGATTCAGTCGATGGTGTGACGCTGGCGACTGGTGATCGGATCTTGGTCAAGAATCAGACCACGGCCAGCGAGAACGGCATCTATACCGTCAACGTCAGTGGTGCACCGAGTCGCGCGGCAGATTTGGCGTCTGCGTCATCAGCTGCAGGTGCGTTCGCATTTGTCGAAGAGGGAACAACCAACGGCGACAAAGGTTTCGTCTGTACGGCAAACGATGGTAGCGACGTCGTTGGAACGGACGATCTTGCATGGGCACAATTCAGCGGATCGGGCGGCGGCGGTGAAACCAACACGGCGTCAAACGTCGGCACCGGCCAAGGTGTCTTCAAGCAGAAAACGGGCGTTGATTTCGAGTTCTATGAGATTAAAGCCGGATCTTCGAAGATTACTGTCAGTCTCGTTTCTGACGACATCACGATCGATCTGGGAACGGTCGTTCTGGATGACTTGTCCGATACGGATATCGGATCTGCGAGCACTGGTGATTTTCTCGAATTCGACGGCTCTGTTTGGACCAACGTTGCGAAAAGTGCAGTCGATCACGGTGCATTCGGCGGTCTCTCCGATGACGATCACACTCAATATGCTTTGCTTGCCGGCCGTTCAGGCGGTCAAGACATCATTGGCGGAACGGCATCCGGAAATGACTTGACGTTTGAATCCACGTCCGACGCAACCAAAGGCCACATTCAGAGCAAAGACAATCACCAATTCGACAAGACGGCCTATTTCGATGCCGAAGTCGACAACGGCAACAGCGGTACGGCAGACACGATCGATTTCGGGGTCGGCAATAAGCAAAAGAGCACGCTGACGGACAATGTGACGTTCACTTTCACTGCTCCTCCAGGACCGTGCAATCTGATTCTCAAGCTTGTTCAGGATGCCACGGGAAGCCGCACGGTGACATGGCCGGCAACGGTGAAATGGCCATCCAACGGAACGGCGCCCACACTGAGCACGGGAGCCAATGACGTGGATATTGTGTCGTTCTATTTCGACGGGACCAACTATTACGGACAAGCGGGATTGGATTTTGCATGACCGATTTCCTGCTGCAAGAAAACGGGGATTATCTGCTCCAGGAGAATGGTGATCGCATCATTTTGGAAGCGGCGCCAGTGATCGAAATCCCTGATGGCATTTCCTACATCGATGTGCGGGGAGCTCGCACAACGCCACACATTGTCCGTGGTGCACGTTCATTGGAACACGACATTCGCGGAACACGACAAACCGAACACGTCTTGCGAGGCAAGTGATGGTCGATCAACACCTGGTGAACGAAAAAGAGCATGTGCATGTCATTCACAAAGGGGACACGCGCGTGCCGTTGGCGGTAACGCTCAAGCGTGAAAAGAGCAACTCAGTTGTCGACCTGACGGACCTGGTCGTCGAGTTCTACATGATCGACTCGAATGGCACAGTGAAGGTTGCTCGATCGGATACGGGTGTTGCTGTTGATGCAGACCCCACCACGGGCAAGGTCACCAAGACCTTCTTGGATGCGGACGTGGATACGGCCGGGGATTTCTTCGCCTACTTCGTTGTGACCGAGAGCGGTGAGGATGAGACGTTCCCGGTTGATACGAAGCGGTTGGTGGTGCAGGTGCAGGGGGACTGACACTGCAAAAGGTACTATCCAGGAAGTCAAGGCAGGATAGGCAAGCGGGAAATGCCACTATTGTTG
>Ga0209273_10002619_pt1 | contig 13507 bp, 13 predicted proteins | sample tdAd471_FD_187126 | JGI IMG/M metagenome (GOLD analysis project Ga0209273, IMG submission 187126) | Marine sediment microbial communities from the Atlantic coast under amendment with organic carbon and nitrate - tdAd47.1 (SPAdes)... | ecosystem: Environmental > Aquatic > Marine > Coastal >...
CATTTTACTATTTGATTATCACAATGAAGATGGAAGGTAAGGATAAAGCCTAAAATAAACAATGGGGTTTTCCTACTTCATCAGCGTTTTCGGCCAATAGTTCAGGTATCTGCCCCTATTGAGTACATCTAGTGTGCTATTATTCCTATTGTAATACAACTTTAATTGACAAATCTTCTATCTTTCGACCGGCACACACGAGCTGCATGATCAAACAAAATTCGAGGGATATATATCTACCAGATCGCTGTATCCTAATTATTTTCACTCGACCTAATTACCTATGAATCTTCGAGAAGCCATCTTAAAAGAACATTCTAAAGCCAACACTTTGGGAATTACCCAGTGGATCGGAAATAAACAAGATCGTTTTGACCAACTTATGGAATTATTTTTGGAAGATGAGTATCGCGTTGTCCAACGGGCAGCTTGGGTAGTCAGTAAATCAGCTCTGCGTCATCCATCTTTTATCTTACCCCATTTGGATGCAGTCTTGAGCGCAATGGAGAATCCAGTTCATGATGCAGTACTCAGGAATAGTCTAAAGGTTCTTGCTGAACTAGACATTCCCGAAGAACACCTTGGAAGGGCCATCAGCATTAGTTTTGACCTTTTAGCCCACCCTAAATCTCCTGTTGCCATCAAGGTGCACGCCATGCAAGTGATTGCCAATCTGTGTGTGAAAGAACCCGACCTCAGCGAAGAGTTAAAATTATTGATTGAAGATCAATGGGAAGAAGGAACCGCAGGATTCAGGTCAAGAGGTAAAAAAATACTCAAGCAATTAGAAAAAATAAAGAAAATGTAGGGCTATTTAGAACCCAGAATTACTGCTTATATTTATCGTCTTAACACCTACTATTGTGCAGGTCTGACACGCTACCACAGCCCATGTCCAGTAGTACCTAATCCGTATAACATCATGCGTAACCACACTAAGCCCAGGTTGCCCAAAGTGAGACTAAGCTACACCTCGACCGACGATCCTTTAATGAAAAGGATGTTGATCAGCACGATTGAGCATGCCACGGGTAGAAAGCAATTGGAACGAATCTATAGTGAGATAAAAGCTGAAAACCCCGATTCATCAATACTTTGGGATTTGCTCTTATCTAAACTAGAACTATTCCCGCATTATGACCGGCAACAGTTGGCTAAAATCCCAACAGAAGGACCTATCATATTCGTGGCCAACCACCCTTTTGGTGTAGTCGATGGTGTGATTTTAGGCTATTTAGCCTCCAAGGTTAGATCCAATTTTTGTGTCTTGGTCAACGAGGTGTTGTGCCGAGAAGAATTACTACAGCCTTACTTTCTACCGATTGATTTTCGAGAAACCCGCGCTGCCTTACAAACCAATATCCAATCTCGTAATGAAACACTCCGGCGTTTGCAAAATGGAGAAGCTTTAGCCATCTTCCCAGCAGGAGGTGTAGCCACTTCTCCCAAAATATGGGGTAAGGCCGAAGACTTGGAGTGGAAGCGTTTTGTCATAAAAATGATCTGGCAAACCAAAGCCACTGTGGTTCCCATCTTTGTCCATGGACAGAATAGTCGACTATTTCAACTCGCCAGTCACCTCAGTATGAATTTACGGCTTAGTCTACTACTCCACGAAGTGCGCAATAAAAGAGGACGACCCATTTTTCTTGATATTGGCGACCCCATTCCATTTGATCAATTATCCAATATCAAAGATCGGCAACAACTCTTGGATCACCTTCGTCATGTCACTTTGGATTTAAAAAAAGAACCTCAATTACCGAAACGTCGAAAGCGCCTACGGCGGAAAGCGCGAAAAACTAAACACACTATCCAATAACAGAAAGTAGCATTCTTATCAACGCCTTTAATCACAGTTGAAGCCAAAATATATACTCGTATGAAAAAATCAATAGTAATCTTTCTTTGCCTCATTAGTTGCCACCTTTTCGCCCAGGATAAGAAGGGTGACTCAGCACTTTCAATCACTCGTCATTGCCTCACCATCGATGGTAAAGCGTTCAATTACATAGCCACCACGGGCTATATGGATATGCGAGATGAAAATGGAAAATTGCGCGCCAATGTGTTTTTCACCGCCTATACCAAAGATAATGTCAAAGATCTGAGTAAGCGGTCCATTACCTATACCTTCAATGGTGGACCGGGCTCGTCCTCGGTCTGGCTACATATGGGAGGATTAGGACCAAAGAAAGTCAAGCTTGCTGAAGATGGTAATGTACTACCTCCGCCTTATCAATACGAAGACAACCCGGAGACCTGGCTGGATCAAACCGATCTTGTCTTCATCGACCCCATGATGACCGGTTATACTCGCCCCGCCGAAGGTGTAGATAAAAAAGACTTTTTGGGGTATCAACAAGACTTGGAACTCGTGGGTGACTTTATACGATTGTATACTAGCCGATATAATAGATGGGCCTCACCTAAGTTTTTAGCTGGAGAAAGTTACGGAACCACTCGGGCAGCGGGGCTTTCTGGCTACCTACAGGATCGGCATGGCTTGTACATCAATGGCATTATGTTAATCTCGGCTGTCCTGGACTTTAGTACGATCCGCGACTATCATGCCAATGACCTTTCGCCGCTGCTACGTTTACCCACTTTTGCAGCCACCTCTTGGTATCACAAAAAAGCCAACCCCAAATACAAAGACTTGAGGGCCTTTTTGGATGAAGTGGAAACCTTTACCCTAAATGATTATGCGCTTGCACTATTAAAAGGAGATCTCTTAACTGCAACTGAGCGTCAAAATATCATTGATCGGCTGCATGATTACACGGGCTTATCCAAAGCCTATATTGACCAAACCAATTTGCGATTTACCGTCGGACGTTATAATAAGGAACTCCTCCGGGATCAAAAAGAGACCGTAGGTCGATTGGATAGTCGATTTAAGAGCTATGACTATGATGAGGCGGGTGAACGCTACGAGTTTGATCCGAGCTATAACGGCGTAATTTATGGGCCATTCACAGCGGTACTAAATGATCACCTGCGTAAAAATCTCAAATTTGAAAGTGATCTTCCTTATGAAATTCTGACAGGTCGAGCGCGTCCTTGGGATTACTCCAATGTGCAGAATCGATTTCTTAATGTAGCGGAGACACTCCGCAATGCTATGACCAAAAATCCTTATTTAAAGGTTTGGGTGGCCAATGGTTACTATGACCTAGCGACCCCATATTTTGCTACCGAATACGTATTCAATCATATGTTCCTGAAAGGAAACTTAAAAGACAATGTTTCCATGACTTATTATGAGGCAGGGCACATGGTATATATTCATATGCCAGCACTAAAGCAAATGAAAAAAGATTTGAGTCAGTTTATTCAGTCGGCAACGCCTAAGTAATGAAAACAATCACTAAAGGTTCCGGTAGAGAACCCTTAGTCAATGCTTTTTCATCAATATTTACCCATTACAACAACCTAGAAATATCGAATTAGGCATACTACAATATAATCAAAAAAGAGATAAAAATTAACTTTTTTGATTGTGTTTTTAAAAGGAATTTCACCTATGGAAGTAGTTAACATCAAAGAAAAATTCACCCAGTTTTCAGATCACTGGAATCCACGAATTGCCGGAGATTTAAATGGTCAGTTAGTCAAATTAGCCAAAATAAAAGGCGACTTCATTTGGCATAGTCATGAACAGGAAGATGAGTTATTCCTCGTCGTAAAGGGAACACTTCACATGGATTTTCGGGATAAGAGTGTTGCGGTACAAGAAGGAGAGTTTATTATTGTCCCCAGAGGGGTGGAGCATCGCCCAAGAACAGTCAATGAAGAAGAGGTACAAATCATGCTATTTGAACCTGCTGCCACCGTCAATACAGGTGCTATTCAAAATGAGCGAACTAGAAATGAATTAAAAGAGATTTGATGATTAATCAGAAGGGCTTAGCCTATAGCTTAGAAAGAGCTTACCTTTGAAAGACAGTAAATCTCATGCAAAGTATTTACGTCTGAAAATGCAACAGAAATGAGTAAAACGAAATTGATAAGTAATGGACAAAGAATAAGTTCCGCATTTTGAGATAGAGATTTTGGTGATCCCGATAGCTATCGGGAAGGCATTTTTTGAAGGGATAGCAGCGCTACCGCTGAAAAAAATAACGCAGTATAGCGCCAAAAGATCATATGCAAAATCGAGAAGTTATTTTTTGATCATTACTAAAGCGGAAATCGGAAGGAGGAAGTTGGAAAATTAGCCTAGTCCAGCCGGGATTCCGAATTCGCATTTCCGCCTTCACAAGAAACCGCTATTTGTAAGGTGAAATGCTTGCTTACTATATTAATCGGAACACTCTGGACTTTTTCTTTTCCAAAGGAAAGCCTGCCCTCGCACGCGCTCTACTTAGGAACCATCCAGCTGAAACACGAAGCAGGAGAAGAACGTGCCCAGATGAATATTAAAGTCTTTTCAGATGATTTACAAAGTGCCGTCCGCAATTCTTCAGCAGATTTCCAAACGGGGCCTTTATCCAATTTATTCGAGAAAAACGAAGCATTGATTAGGGCTTATTTCCGTCAGCATACCAACCTCACCATCAACGGACAGGTCATTGCACCAATATTAAGCAAATGGGAACAGCAAAATGATGTGCATTTACTGACTTTCGAGCTGTCTTGTCCTGCCCAATGGCAAGAGGTCGAGTTCAAAGCCAACTTCTTCATGGAATTGTTTCCAACGCAGTCTAATGTGGTGAGTATAATGAATGGCGAGCACAGGCAGTTTGCGCGGCTTAACAAACAAAAATCCAACTGTCAGGCCAAATTCTGATTGGCCTGACAGCTGTCATAACTTGAAGAAAATGCAAGATTAGCTACCCTCTCCGTTAAAAATATCCATTAAGGACTGACTCGTTACACCTACGCCAGTTTCTATACTTTTCTCAGGGGCGGGATAATAGAAAGGAGAATGAAGCCCAGGAAGATCGCCACTAGCCATTCGTTTGGCGGGAACCGTCCCTAGCCAATACAAGACCGTAGGCACCTTATCTTCCGTTTGACCATACATAGCGAAATCTTCTCCTACCATTTGTGGCTCTGCCTCTAAGACATTAGTTGCTCCGATAGCTTTAGCTGCAGAGCTCCACATACGATCTACCAATTCGGGGGTATTGTAATTGGCAGGAGTATAAGCATCAGGTACGACTACTTCTGGCATTTTATCGTCAGGCAAACCAGCCGCGATAGCTACACCCCGAGCAATTTCTCTAATTCTGCGGTGAATCATCTGGCGCACCTCCTGTGTATAGGTCCGAACCGTCAGTTTCAAGGTTACTTCATCAGGAATAATATTGTGCTTAATCCCTCCTTTAATCGCTCCAACCGTTACAACGGCCGCATCAATTGGCTTGAGATTTCTGCTTACAATAGTCTGTAGCTCCATCACCATCATACTCGCGATCACGACTGGATCAATCGACATATGTGGCGCCGCGCCATGTGCCCCTACTCCCAATACTTTTATATCGATACTTTCTGTATTAGCCATGGTATAGCCTTTCCCGAACCCCACTTGTCCGGCAGGAATGGTAGGACTAGAATGCAGACCTACACCATAATCTGGAACGCCAAATTTCTTATACAAGCCCGCTTCAAGCATTAATCGGGCACCTTGACCGATTTCTTCAGCAGGTTGTCCGATCATCATCAATGTTCCTTTCCACTTATCCTTCATTTTAACTAGTGTCCTAGCGGTACCCAACCAAGTAGTCATATGAACATCATGGCCACAGGAGTGCATCGTCCCGGTCTGCTGACCATTGTATTCAATCACCTGCTTACTAGCATAAGGCAAATCCGTTTTTTCTGGCATAGGCAAAGCGTCCATGTCTGTACGATACAAAATAGTAGGGCCATCTCCGTTTTTGAGAATGCCGACTATTCCATAGCCTCCAAAATTTTCAGTGACTTCAAAACCTATCGATTTGAGTTCTTTGGCTAATCGTGCAGCAGTCTCTTTCTCCTGCAAAGAAATTTCAGGGTTTTGATGAATGGTCTTATAAAAGTCAAGCAAGAAAGGAATATCTGATTTTATAAGTTCCTTGTCCACTAAGGGCAAGGTAGGGTTGGTAAAGGCAGTACCTAGCAATAGGCAGCCTATCAGTGTGATGTATCGCATAGCAAAATTTTTCTTATTGACGCTCCATATGCCGAAGCGACTTTCACAATATTAAGAAAAATGTAGCGCTTTAGCGGGTATAGACACAATGTTTAGCGTTTCGGCTGTAAAAATGAGGGGGGTGCCAAAAAGTGACAGATGCATACTATTTGAGGGAAGTGTGTAGGTACTGAAGCAGGGTTTGACGCTGTTGAATAATTCGTTCCTTTTCTGTTTCTCCCAATTGTTGGAAAGACTGTCCTCGTCGAAAAAGCTGCCAGGTCACCCAATACCGCCAGGCCACCCAGGCAAATAAGGGCAAGGTCAGTAGATAAGCCCAGGCCCAGTCGGAGCCAAATGCCCCAGCGACCAATTTGGATTGTAAATAATAAAACAAGGGAACCGTGACGAGTCCCACAATCGCCTTTATCGTAGCCTGGTAACCAATATAAATATCGATTTTTCGAGCTAATAAAGCAGGGATCCCAGCCCCGAAAAAGTGATTGATCGCTCCATATAAGAAAATGGGAAGTCCCAATAGTAGTCCTACTCCTTGTCCCAATCTACTCTTAGTCCTTTCTTTCACCGCTTGATCATCCACTCGGTGCCGATCAAGGAATTCAGTATAAGTTGTGACTTCGTTTTTCAAGTCTTCATAGGAGCTTTCTTCTTTGGCTTTTATTTCTTGTAAGCGAATAGCCAGTTGTTGACTCCTATCAAATTCTGCCGCTGCTCCCAAGGGGCGTTCATTCCGTAGGATTGCTTCTAACTGTCGATGCACATCCTCCAGCTCTGCATCCCCCGTATCAATCAATAGCGCTCTGGTCTTTACCTCTAGTTCTTCGGTTAAGGTTCGAACCGTTCCTTTAGGGTTTTCCTCATATTTCGCTTGCCATTCGCGCACCTTAATCGGCTCTCCTACATTAACCAGCAATCGACTTCGAAATCGATTAGGCTTATCATAATTCAAGCCAATGGGCAGGATAGATAAATCTAAATCCTCTTTTTGTTGAATGGCGCTAAACGCAATACGGGCTGTACCTGTTTTAAAAGGTCGGAGTCGACGTTCCATGTTACTTCCTCCCTCAGGGGCTATGTACAAAACACCGCCTGCCCCTAGAAAGTCATCACACTTAGCAAAGGAATCTTTATTATTGACCCCCTGCCCGCCTTTGTCTTGTTTACGCTTGATAGGAATGGAGTAAAAGGTGGTAAAAAACCAATTGGTAAAGGGAGTCGCAAACAAGCCAGCATTGGCGAGAAAAAACACTTGTTTTCTTACCCTCGAAGCCACCTGAAAAGGATCCATAAGCGTATTAGGGTGATTACTAATCACAATAGCCGACTCTTTAAAATCAAGCCGTTCTTTACCTATTACTGTCACATTTGGATAAAAAATTCGCAGCACCAGTCGTACTAGTCGCCTCAGTACCAAAAACAAGCCTGCCATAAAAGGACCTGAACTCATACCGTAAAATTCAATAAAAAGTCTTTGACTGATTGATCAAATATCTCCCCCTCGTTAAAATGAAATTTCACTTCAACGGGGAGCGCAAAGATAGGAACTTCATTCTCAATCAAATAATCGGCATGCAACTCCAAGCGCATGGCATCTTTTTCAGTGGTTAATACCATCACTTTTTCTACATCATTCATACGGTCATAAGAGCCTCTGAGATTGGATACATCAAACTTGCTGAAGTAATGGTGATCTTCATAGGATAACAATCTTACTTTGCTGACTTGATCATTGAGGTAATCGACCAAATAATCCGTTCTAGCAATGGCACAAATCAGTAAAACCTCCACATCAGGCTCTAGTACAGCGGTAATGGATGGATCAAAAATATAGTAAGGATCTCCATAGTCATAATAGGAGAAATATATCTGCTGGTGCGCTAAAGGCTTAATCTCATCTATTAACTGTTGCCGATCCGCTTCACTGAGTACCCTTGGGCATTTAGACACGATAATAATGTCTGCCCGTTGATAGGCCGATCGCCATTCGCGAAGTCGACCGGCTGGAAGTAAATAATCTCGGGTAAAAGGCCGATCAAATTCGGTCAATAGAATATTTAACCCTGGTTTGACCGAGCGGTGCTGAAAGGCATCGTCCAATAGAACTACCTGGGTATCGGGGTGATCCTGCACTATTTTGGGAATGCCAAAGGTTCGACTCTCCGCCACCGTCACCAAAACATCTGGAAATTTACGCTTAAACTGCAAGGGTTCATCCCCAACTTGTTCGGCATTCATACCTCCATTCACCTCAATATACCCCCGAGTCTTCCGACTATAACCTCGACTAAGGGTTGACAGGTTTAAGTAGTCTTTTTGCAATCGAATCAAGTACTCAATATGTGGGGTTTTACCGGCGCCCCCTACAGATAAGTTTCCGACAGATATGACGGGGATATTAAAAGTAATGCCCTTGAGTAGCCCCTTTCGGTAAAAGAAATTACGAAGCCCCACTCCCATACCATACAAGAGTGAAAATGGAGCTAATAGCAGTTTTATTAGAGGATTTGACATCATATCATTGGAAATACAAGGATTAGTGCTCAGAGCATGTTAAAAATAGCAGCCTTTGCAAACAATTAACACTATTATACCAAACGATTTTAAAGTTCTAATCGTTTTATAAGCGGTTAATTTGATCAATTGTAGGCTTTTGCTTGCACTTGCGATACTATGATTTAGAGAAATGTTAAATAAAGACATACTCACACCTTCTACTCGTTAAAAATGCATCTAAGAAGAGGAAAGGTTTAGTACTTTTGTAATAATTTGGTATATTATATAGCCAGAAGTTGCGCAATGTACAGAAACTGAGGTGAAAATTTTTCTGGAGAATCTCAAAAAAGGAAATTATGAAATGGTCATTTGTGATGTTGTTGGTCTTGTTTTCTGCCACAAGTATGTGGGGGCAAGAAGATGGCTATGCGCTGGTAAATGGAAAATATTTTCCCTACACGGTGGATGAATGTGGTGATACATTGATCTTGGCCAGTTTGGGTGGTGTCTCTATTTCCGCCCCGCGAACATTTGCCAATGCGGAAGATCAAAAGAGATATCGTCGCTATCGCCGCTATGCACTCAAGGTTTATCCGTATGCCGTTGAAGCGATCAAAATCTTTAGAGAAATGGAGGACGTGACTACTGATATGAAAAGGAAAGACCGGAAAAAGCATATTCGACGTTTACATAAAGAACTCAAAAAGGAATTTGCTGATCCATTGAAGAAATTGACCAAGACCCAAGGTATGATCCTGATGAAAATGATCGAAAAAGAACTCGATAAATCGATGCATCGACTCATCCGAGAACTACGAGGGGGGCTCAATGCCACTTACTGGAGTACTGCCGCAGGTATGTTTGGGCATAAGTTAAGAAAGGGCTATGAACCGGGTTTAGATCCTGTTTTAGATGCCGTACTTAATGACCTAGACACCTCCTATAAGATAAGTCGAAATTAACTTACTGACTAGACTTTTGAAGTTTTCTAGGACATTGCTAGGGGAAACTTCTGAAGTCTTACCTAGCTAGCCATAGCCCTTACCGCCGAAGCAACATCTTCAACAAGCCATTTCTTTCCAAGGCAAAGATAAATCCAGCGTATAACAGTAAAATAGCGGTATTAACAACCAGGCGAACAACTAAGCCTGGAAACATAGGTTTTAGCCATTCACTAAGTCCAAAGAATCCGATAGCCAATAACAGATAAGTCACCATCCGACCAATCGGATACGGAATAGGATAGTAACGTCGCCCAATCCAATAGCAAGCTACACACATACAAAAAAAGCAGCTCAAGGCAGACCACGCCGCCCCCATCAAACCGATAGTAGGAATCAGCAGATAATTTCCTGTAATGGTGATGACCGCACCCCCACAAGCAATGTAAGCCCCTATGTGGGTCTTATCCTTAAGTTTGTACCAAATGGCAAAGTTATAATACAAGCCCAACAGCAGATAGGCTATTAATAAGACCGGGACCACCGCTAACCCGCTGTGAAAAGAAGAGGCAACAATGTATTTAGCAATATCGATGTACAACATCAGTCCAAGAAAAGCTACACTGCCCACGAGCGTAAAAGCTTGGCCTACCTCAGCATAGATTTGAGTAGCATCTTCTCTAGAGGCATTTCTGAAAAAGAAAGGTTCTGCCGCAAACTTGAAGCCTTGGGTGAATAGGTTCATTAAGACTGCAATCTTTATACAGCCTACATAAATCCCTAGTTGTAATTTATTTTCTTCAAAAGTCCCTGGTAGCCATTCTTTCAAGAAATAACGATCAGCCAACTGATTAATCATACCCGCTATTCCCACCACCACCAGCGGTAGCGCATAAGTAACCATCTTACGCCAAAGCTGTCGGTCAAATCCACCCTTTAAACGGCTGTAATAGGGCAAAAACAAGAGAAAGGTAAGCAGGCTCGCTACTAAATTGGCAATAAATACATAGTGCAGCTTCTTGTCGGGATCATACCATGCCCCCCAACCGCTCTCTGTATTGAACCAACGCGGAACCACTTCTAATAAGAGCAGCATCACAATGGCATTAACCAAGACGTTGACCATCTTGTAGATACCAAATTGGATAGGCCGATTTTCTAGTCGTAAGGAGGCAAATGGAATAGCAACCAAAGTGTCGAGGCCAATAATCAAAGCGAAGTAAATTACATATAGCCAATCTTCGGGTTCCGTTAGGAAGCCCGCTATTGCTGGAGAAAAAGAGATAATCAGTGCTACAAAAAATAGCGTACTAAGTATTAAGGAAATAGCGGCTGTACTAAACGCCTTTTCCCGTTCCTCTTCTTTATTTCCAAATCGGAAAAAAGCCGTTTCCATTCCGTAAGTCAACATCACCAATAGAAATCCAGCAAAGGCATACATGAGGCCATGTATGCCGTACTCTCCTTGATCATCTTGGAACACCCGCGTCAAATAAGGCGCCACCAAGATAAGGTTGAGTACCTTATTCAGCACAGTGGATCCACCATAAATGACCGTTTCTTTGGCTAATTTTCGGAGTGACATACAATTTCGTTAATCGCTGCAATGTTAGTAAAAAGCAATACAGCACCCCACTAAAACGAGCGCTTTTTTTACGTATTGGCCACGGAGAGGATAAAAAATTTTATCACCTCCTAAATTAGTGCTAATTTGGCGTGCTTTTTTTTCCAACAAATAGCCCTAAACTTATGATAAATGTAGATCTCTTGCGCCGGATTTGTGAAACACCGGGAGCACCTGGATACGAGCAGCGCATCCGAGAATTTGTTATCTCCGAAGTTAGTCCATTAGTCGATGAGGTATCGATTGACAATATGGGTAACGTCATTGCGGTAAAAAAGGGCAAATCGCCCAAGAAAGTGATGATTGCAGCCCATATGGATGAAATCGGTTTTATCGTCAATTACATAGACGATGATGGTTTTCTGCGCTTTGTGCCTTTAGGTGGCTTTGACCCTAAGACACTCTCCTCTCAGCGAGTGTTGGTACACGGTAAAGAAGATGTCGTTGGTGTAATGGGATCCAAACCCATTCATATCATGAGTCCCGAAGAAAGAAGCAAGCAGGTGCCGATCAATGAGTATTTCATCGATTTAGGCATGTCTAAAGAAAAAGCTGAAGCCCTCATTCCGATCGGATCTCCCGTCACTCGTCTAGGTGCATTGATTGAAATGGGCGATTGTGTCAATAGTAAATCATTAGACAACCGCGTGTCTGTTTTCATATTAATTGAAGCGCTTAGGGCCTTAAAAGATATGGAGGTGCCATTTGATATTTATGGCGTGTTCACGGTGCAAGAAGAAGTGGGCTTAAGAGGAGCTATCTCTGCTTCTCACTTCATTGATCCCGACTTTGGACTGGGCCTAGATGTGACTATTGCATTTGATGTGCCGGGGTCCAATGGCCATGATGCAGTAACTTGTTTAGGCAAGGGAGCCGCCATCAAAATTCTAGATGGTTCAACGATATGTGATTATCGCATGGTGAATTACCTCAAGAAGGTAGCGGATGACCAAAAGATCAAATGGCAGCCAGAAATTCTGCCTAAAGGCGGGACTGACACAGCTGGTATCCAACGCTACGGAAAGAAAGGGGCCATAGCAGGAGCTATCTCTATTCCACTGCGACATATGCACCAGACGATTGAATTAGCCAACAAAGAGGATATAAGGGATTGTATTAATCTGCTTACCGAAAGCCTTAAGGCCCTTGATCAATACGATTGGAGTTTCTCCAATACGGGAAAAACAAGTTCATCCAACAGCTTTGAAGGCTTGTTCTAGTTTACCCTTTACTATCAAAGAGAAAAGGCTATGCGCTTGCACAGCCTTCGCCAAACATATAGGGCTACAGTATAGATCTTTGTCGGTTATAGTCTTTCATTCGTCTGGAAAAGATGAATGACGTATAATATCCTGGGTATATTTATTCTATCCTTTAGTAACAAATAAAGACTTTTATTGTAAACCCATTATTAAATGGGTATTAAGATTGTACCTAAGTTTAAGGATACACCCATTGCTGCTAGAAAAACTTCTTATTTAACCAAAATCATCAATATGGAAGCACACGAAATTGACTATCAGATTTTTGGAGAAGAAATGCAATTTGTAGAAATAGAACTCGATCCTTATGAAACAGTCATTGCCGAATCTGGCAGTTTCATGATGATGGATGATGATATAGAATTGGCCACCATCTTCGGAGATGGTAGCCATCAAGAACAAAATAAAGGCCTTTGGGGGAAAGTACTCTCCGCTGGTAAGCGATTAATTACGGGCGAAAGTCTGTTCATGACTGCTTTCACACACGAGGGAGAAGGGAAAAAGCGTGTTTCTTTCGCCGCGCCCTATCCAGGACGAATCATCCCATTAGACCTCACAAAACTAGAAGGGAAAATCGTCTGCCAAAAGGATGCTTTTCTATGTGCAGCCAAAGGCGTTTCAGTGGGTGTTGAATTTAGTAAAAAGCTAGGTCGAGGTTTCTTCGGTGGGGAAGGCTTTATTATGCAAAAAATTGAAGGAGACGGCATGGCCTTTCTTCATGCAGGTGGTACCATCGTCCAAAAAGAACTCCAAATTGGCGAACGTCTACGAATCGACACGGGCTGTCTCGTAGGTTTTACTCGCTACGTCAATTACGATATAGAAATGATTAAGGGGATCAAGAATATGGTATTTGGTGGAGAAGGTTTGTTCTATGCACAACTGGAAGGACCTGGTACCGTTTGGATCCAAAGTCTACCTTTCAGTCGATTGGCCGACCGGATCGTATCAGCATCTCGCCATTATGGTGGAAAATCCAAGGGAGAAGGAAGTGTGTTAGGAGGATTAGGAGATTTATTGGATGGAGATGGTTGGTAGTAAAATGCTC
>Ga0209273_10002620_pt1 | contig 13503 bp, 12 predicted proteins | sample tdAd471_FD_187126 | JGI IMG/M metagenome (GOLD analysis project Ga0209273, IMG submission 187126) | Marine sediment microbial communities from the Atlantic coast under amendment with organic carbon and nitrate - tdAd47.1 (SPAdes)... | ecosystem: Environmental > Aquatic > Marine > Coastal >...
CCGGAGAGGTTATTCATCGCGAACGTCGGGTGGGGATGTAGCGTCATGGCGGAAAAGAAGAACAAGCTCGGGCGTGGCCTTTCGGCGTTGTTGGGTGACGTCAACGAAGATTACGCAAAGCTGGACAAGGTTCGCACGGCTAAGCCGGTCGCAGTCGATTTGTTGCATCCAGGCAAATACCAGCCGCGGCACTATGTCGATCAGGAAGCGATCGACGCGCTGGCGCAATCGATCCGCGAAAAAGGCGTGCTGCAGCCTTTGCTGGTGCGTCGTCATCCGGACGATCCGCAGGCCTTCGAAATCATTGCCGGCGAGCGTCGCTGGCGCGCCGCACAGATTGCGCAATTGGCGGAAGTGCCGGTCATCATCAAGGACTTCGATGACCAGACGACGCTCGAAGTCGCGGTTATCGAAAACGTCCAGCGCGAAAACCTCTCCGCCGTCGAAGAAGCCGATGCGTACCACCGCCTGATGGCCGACTTCAATCACAAGCAGGAAGATGTCGCGCGGCTTGTCGGTAAAAGCCGCAGCCATGTTGCCAACACCTTACGGTTGCTGGCGCTCGAGGCGCGGGTCAAAAAGCTGGTTGAACAGGGACTCCTCAGTGCCGGCCATGCACGCACCCTGATCGGGGTCGAAGGTGCATACGAAAAAGCCAAAAAGATCATCGAGAAGAACCTGAGTGTCCGTCAGGCTGAGCAGCTGGCGAAAAAGTCCGCCGGAGGTGGCAGCAAGTCCGTTGCGGCGAAAAAGAAAACCAAGGATGTTGATACCATCGCGCTTGAACGCGATCTGTCGAACTTGCTGGGCCTCAAGGTCTCACTCGAGGGCAGCGGCGCGAAAGGCGAATTGCGGATCGCTTATGATGATCTGGATCAGCTCGATTACGTCATCGCCCGGCTGAAGGCCGACGTCGATACACCGGAAGTATTGCCCGTCACGGCAGCGCCGGCAGCCGCGGGTGACGATGTCGATGCATCGAATGCGGACCGCGAACCGGCACCGAAGCTTTCCGTGAGCTTGAAGCCGAAAACGGCAAAAGCTAAATAATCTTTTATTTTCAATTAGTTATCGTTTAAAATGGCGGGCGGCTTGTGTGAGCTGCAAGAGCGCGCGTTCGCAAATCGCCCGTTCGATATCCAGCCCGGATTTACAATCCCGCTCGGTTTCCAAAAGCAGATGCAACGCCCGTGACAGATCGTGCGGCGCCCATGCCCGGGCCTGGGCCTCGAATGCGTTCGCGACCTTGAAAAATACCGGCGGGCGCAATTTTTTGATTGCTCCTTGCAGGTTACCATCCCGCGCGGCAATGCTTTTGGCCTGATGAAGCCGGTCCAGATGGCGTTGTACGGCCCGGATGACACCGACCGCATGCGCGCCTTCGGAAAAAGCCCGGTCCATTGCCGTGCCGAGCGCGGCCTGATTGCCGCTGCCGACGGCGAAGGCGATATCGTCGAGCGATGCGGTCTTGGCATCGCCGATCGCGGTTTCCACATCGGCTGCGGTAATGACCGCATCGTTCCCGGGCCCCCCCGCGAACAGCACCAGCTTGTCGAGTTCCTGGCGAATGGCCAGTCGGTCCGTACCCAGCCGGCTTACCAGTAGAGGAAACGCATCGTTGTCCAGACGGACCCCAGCCTGCGACATGTGTTCGCGGACGATGCCGGCGAGGTCACGGCCTTCGTCCGGATAGCAGCCGATCGCCGCGGCGTCGGGCCGGCTTTCAAAAAGACTCCGCAGTTTCGAACGGGGCGCAAGTTCGCCCGCCTCGAAAATAGCCGGGTGCACCCCCGCTCCGGCTTCCAGCCATTCCTCGATGCCGGGGGCGGCGCCGTCGGCGGCGTCGCGGACGTTGACCACGGCGGCACTGCCCATCAGCGACATGGCATTGCTGGCGTCGGATAGCAAAGCGCCGTCTTTGCGCAACGCATCGCCGCCAAGCTCGGTTATGGCAAACGGATCGTCGGCATCGGCGAAATAATTGACCAGCGCCTTTGCCCGTTCGCGGATAAGCCCGGCATCGGGACCGAACAGCAGAACGGCGCGGACCTTGAGATCGGGCGATCTGATGAACGCGTCGGCTTTTGCGCCGTTCAGCTTCATGGTTTTCTGGGTGTGGGCTCTGATGAGGTCAATTGGGCGGCTAGGCGAATGCGCAACTGGTGTGCGAGATCGTCCAGCGCCCGTTCACGCGCGCCCCGTTCCGCCATGAGGGTCTGGAATTCGGACTGGAAAATGTTGTAGCCGCTCGACGAGCGGACAGAACCGGCATAGGGGGTTTGCGCCCCGTCAATCGTCTGCAGGGTAAAGCTGCCGTTTACGGTCAGGTTCGCACGGGTTGCGATGGCGCTGCGCTGCACAGCGAGACTGGCTGTGTCTTCCGTCAGTTTTACCGTCAACCGGTAACGCGGTGCATTTCGGCGCCCATGCGGGTGTAGAAGCTGCACCAGCTTGTTTCTGAAATATTGCCCTTCGCGGTTTTCGATGTTTTCGATAATCACCGTTTCGAAAATATCGAAGGCATAGACGCCCTGTCCGGATACGTCTTCCTGTGGGGGTGCATACAACGGACGAAACCCGCACCCGGCGAGCGCAAGAACAAAGACCCCGGCGATAGCCGTCTTAAATGACCACATTGACGATCTTGTTCGGCACGACGATCACTTTCCGAACTTCCTTTCCAGCGATGAAACCCTGAACATTTTCTAGCATCAGCGCCGATTGTTCCACGGTTTCCTTGTCCGCGTCCTTGGCAATCTCGAGCGTCCCTCTCAGCTTGCCGTTGACCTGCACCGCGATCGTGATGCTGTCTTCGATCAGCATGGCAGGGTCGGCGGCGGGCCAACGGGTGTCCGCGATCAGTGTCGTATGCCCGAGGGCTTGCCACATTTCCTCGGCCAGGTGCGGCATCAGCGGACCGGCGAGAATGGTCAAGGTTTCCGAGGCAAAGCGCAGCACCCAAGCCGCCCCGTCGTCGCTGCCGTTTATGGCTTCGACGGCGTTGCTCAATTCACGGATGCGCGCCACTGCTTTGTTGAAATGAAAGCGATCCAGATCCTCGGTCACGGCGGCGACGGTTTTGTGCACCAGGCGTTCAACGTCGAGCGCCGTGCCGGCGACGTTGTCCGGCCGCGCCGTGTCCTTTGCCGCCGGTGCGAACGGCGGTTCCGAAATCAGGCGCCACAGGCGATTGACGTAGCGCCATGCGCCTTCGATTCCGGCATCGGTCCAGTCCAGGTCGCGGTCGGGCGGGCTGTCCGACAGCATGAACAGGCGCGCCGTATCCGCGCCATAGGTGGCGATAATCTCTTCCGGATCGACGACGTTGCGTTTCGACTTACTCATTTTTTCGGCACGACCGAGCGTGACCGGGTTTCCTTCGGAATCAACGAGCGCCCCGGCATCGTCGGTACAGACCTCCGTCGGGTATAGCCATTTCCCTTCGGCGCTCTTGTATGTTTCGTGACAGATCATCCCCTGGGTCTGCAATCCGGCAAACGGTTCGTCTAGATTCAGATAACCGCACTCTTTCAGCGCCCGAGTAAAAAAGCGCGAATACAAAAGGTGTAACACCGCATGCTCGATCCCGCCGATGTATTGATCGACCGGCAACCAGTAATCGGCGGCTTCACGAGTGAATGCCTGATCGGCGACGGGGGCGCAGAAACGGGCAAAATACCACGACGATTCGAAAAACGTATCGAACGTATCCGTTTCACGGACAGCGGGTTTGCCGCATTTCGGGCAGTCGACGTGTTTCCAGTCCGGATGTTTGTCGAGTGGATTGCCGGCGACATTGATGTCGATGTCTTCCGGCAGCACGACTGGCAGCTGCTCGGCGGGGACCGGAACGGTGCCGCAATCTGTGCAATGTACGATCGGGATCGGGCAGCCCCAATACCGCTGTCGCGACACACCCCAGTCGCGCAGCCGGAAATTCACCTGCTTCTCGCCGATGCCTTGTTCTTCGAAGCGTTTGATGATTGCAGACTTTGCGTCCGGCACGGACAGGCCGTTCAGAAATTCCGAATTGATGATCGCGCCATCGCCGGTGAAGGCTTCGTTGCCGACGCTGAAGGTCGCGGCATCGGCATCCGGCGGGCATACCACCGGCGTCACCGGCAGGCCGTACTTGCGGGCGAAATCAAGGTCGCGCTGGTCATGTGCCGGGCAGCCGAAGATGGCGCCGGTGCCATAGTCCATCAGGACGAAGTTGGCGACGAACACCGGCAGCGTTTCGCCGTCGATCACCGGGTGCGCGCATTTCAGTCCGGTATCGAAGCCGAGCTTTTCAGCGGTCTCGATGGCCGCCTCAGATGTCGCCATGCGGTTACACGCGGCGATGAATTCGGCCAGGTCGGGATTGTCGGCGGCCAGTTCCTGGGCCAGCGGATGGTTCGCCGAAATGGCCATGAACGACGCGCCGAAAATCGTATCCGGGCGGGTCGTGTAAACGTCGAGCGGCTGGTCGCGCCCGACGAGTGAGAAGGCGATATGCGCGCCCTCGGATCGGCCGATCCAGTTGTGCTGCATGATGCGCACCCGTTCCGGCCATCGGTCCAGATCTTCGATCGCGCTCAACAGCTCATCGGCATAGGCGGTGATTTTCAAAAACCACTGCGCCAGCTTGCGTTTTTCGACCTCGGCACCGGACCGCCAGCCCTTGCCGTCGATCACCTGCTCGTTGGCCAGCACTGTGTTCTCAACCGGGTCCCAGTTGACCCAGGATTCCTTGCGGTACACCAGCCCGGCGTCGAGAAAATCCAGGAACATTTTTTGTTCGTGCTGGTAATACTCGGGATCGCAGGTGGCTATTTCGCGGCGCCAGTCATACGACAGGCCCATTGATTTGAGCTGATCGCGCATGGCGTCGATGTTGGCGTGGGTCCACTTGGCGGGATGAACGTTGTTTTCCTTGGCGGCGTTCTCGGCGGGCAGGCCGAACGCATCCCAGCCCATCGGGTGCAGGACGTTGTAACCCTGCGCGCGGCGGAAGCGTGCCACCAGATCGCCCAGCGTGTAGTTCCGCACGTGCCCCATGTGGATGCGCCCGGACGGATAGGGAAACATCTCGAGCACGTAATACTTTGGTTTGTCGGGGTCTTCCTCAACGTCGAAACAGTGCTGTTCGGCCCATGTGGCCTGCCATTTGCTTTCGGTTTCCTTGACGTTGTATCGCGACATTATCTTTTCTTTCGAACTCACAAATCTTGCCGTCGGCCGTTCGCACAGGCCGCGCGGTGTCTCTGAAAACGACCGGTCCGGCCGGGAATTACTGCGACGTTAGGGTCTGGTGGCGGAGCATCCGCGCCTTGGTCAGGATCGAATCTTCGACCTTCGGCGCCGTGCCGTCGGGCACCGATGCGTCCGTCCATGTGCCGGCGCGGTCACGGAGCTGGCGGAAGACCGAAACCTTCACGCCGTCGGCGCGCAACGTGCGGCCCAGAATATAGACGTTCAGCTTGAACCGTTCGCTCGGTGATTCCGGCGGGCTGTACCAGTCGGTGATGATGACGCCGCCGAAAGCGTCGGCGGTGTTGATCGGCATGAAGGAAATCGTTTCCAGAGAGGCACGCCACAGGAAGCTGTTGACGCCGAGTGCGCCGCCGGACTCCTGGTTCTTGTCGGTGCCAAGGAAATTGAAACCGCCTTCACCGAAGATCGTCTTGCGGTTTTCGTAATCGGTATATTCGTTATCTTCTTGCTTAACGACACGGGGGTCTCCGGCGGTATAGGAACAACCGGTCGCAAGCATGCTCGCCGCGACGATGACCATGCCCAGACGTGCCATCTTGCTGAATATTGGTGTCATGCGTCGCCGTCCTTTATTCACGCCCAACCGCCGATGCGCCACCCCTACAGGGGCGTCCGCGCCGAACGATGTCTCTCTTACACCAAATCATTGGAATCCACCAGACTTTGCCGAATCTATCGCACCCGTAAACAGGCCGATCCCGGCGATGCCCGCCGCGCCTGCTGCCAAAACCCGGCGAATCCGGTTTTCGGCGATGCCGCCGAGCGCGATGACCGGCAATCCGGCGGCCTTGGTAATCGCGGCAAACCGCGCCAATCCAAGCACTGAGGCCCCCGCATGGCTGTCCGTGGCGAACACCGGCGACAACAGAACCGCATCTGCCCCCATTCGGCGGGCACGTCTCGCGGCACGCAGACCATGTGCCGACGCGCAGACGAACCCGAGGTCGAGACGTGCGATGTCCGTGGCGTTCCAGTTCGCCAGTGCGGCTTCGGGGATATGCACACCATCCGCGTCCAGACGGTCAGGCGGGTGCGGTGCGGCAAGCAGCAACGTGACGCCGTGTGCCCGCGCCAGTCCGATCAGGCCGCGGGCCATGTCGGCAGCAGTATCGGGATCGGGGTGGCGGACGACGACGGCACTGTCCGGCGGCAGGTGCGGAATGATCGGCGCCGGGTCCGGGAGGCGCGTCACGTCGCTCATGACAATCCATGCAGGGACCGGCAATGCGGGCCGAGTCCGCGCCCGGCGATTGTCTTGGCGACGGGTAGTTGTTAACGTCCGCTGCATCTTATCAGCCATGGCCGAACTATGACCCAGAATACCGATCCCGCAAGCAATCTTGCCGCTGTTCAGGCGGATATCGAAAAAGCCGCCAGGGCGGCCGGCCGCGATCCAGCCGACGTCCATCTGGTGGCGGTATCGAAGTTTCACGACGCCGACACGGTGCGCGCCGTGCTCGAAGCCGGACACCGTCTGTTCGGCGAAAACCGGGTGCAGGAAGCGGAGGAAAAATGGCCTGCGCTGCGCGAACAGTTTCCGGACGTTGTCGTGCACCTGATCGGACCGCTGCAGTCGAATAAAGTCAAAAACGCGGTCGCTGCCTTCGATGTGATCGAAACCGTCGACCGCCCCAAGATCGCCCGTGCGCTGGCTACCGAATTCGACCGTACGGGCCGCCGTCTGCCTTGCTATGTGCAGGTCAACACCGGCGAGGAGCCGCAAAAGGCCGGCGTCGCGCCCACCGACGTGGATGCGTTCGTTGCCGAGTGCCGCGATACCCTCGGACTCGATATTCGCGGCTTGATGTGCATTCCGCCGGTTGACGAGGAAGCGGCGCTGCATTTTGCGTTGTTGTCGAAGATCGCTGACCGCAACGGGCTTTGCGTCAAAAGCATGGGGATGAGCGCGGACTACGAAAAGGCGATTTCATTGGGCGCTACGCATGTCCGCGTCGGCACGGCAATTTTCGGCGAACGGCCGCCAACCCCCTAAGCATACCTTCTGGGACGCGATCAGGCGGTCTCCACGGAAATGTCGATTTCGCTGTCGGTGGACCAGTCGGCGAGCAATTTCACCAGATCGTCCTTTGCCAGCGCGATGCAGCCTTCCGTCGGCGCATAGTCGGGTTTTGCAATGTGAATAAATACGGCACTGCCCAGACCGGGCGTCGGCGGGGCGTCGTTGTGGCCGATTTCGATCACCAGATCGTAGACATGATCGTCGCGGTACATGTGTTCGAAACTGCCTGTGAACGGCAGTTTTACGAGCGTATTGTATTCGGGCCGCGACGGGTCGTCGCACCAGCCGTCATCGGGCCGGATGTCGTGGATGGGGAGTGCGGATTTGACGATGCCCATGCGATCCCGGCGGACATAGAGCTTTTTCAGGGGATAACGCCCGACCGGCGTTGCACCATCGCCTTCGCGCTTGTCCATGCGAATACCGCCACGGCCGAGTGCGCAACGGTATTGCGCACCGCCGTACCGCAGAATGTTGTTGGCGAAAACACGGATCAGCATGCGCCATGATCAGCACGTGCATGGTGGATCGTAAAGTCAGTTGAGCGGGCGCAGGTTGGCCGCGACTTCATAGGCCCGCGCGGCAGCGCGGATATCGTTGTCGAGTACCGCCATCTCGGCGAGTACATCGGGCGTTTTATGGGGCGGCGTTTCGCGATGCACCGGTGCCGGATCGTGCAGCAGCGGCGCCGCGTCGGGCGTTGCATCCTTGTTTTGTGCCGGCGCTTTGTTGCGTTCCTCGGCGTTGCGTCTGGCCCAATCGGCCTCACCGCGCGCCCACGACAGTACCGGATCTTCGGCAGCGCTTTGCGGCGGTGCCGACGTTGCCTGCGGCGCAAGACTGCTGTTGGCGATTTGGACCGAATCCTCTGTGGTCTCGCCAGGGGCGATCCACGACGCCATGTGCTGGCCGATGTCCATGCCTGTGCTTTCCTCGACCATGACATTGGCCAGCGCGCCGGCCATGCCCAGCGGACCGAAGAAAAGCGTCGACCCCATGACCCGCGGGGCGGCGGCGATATCGTCGCCGGTGGCCTCACGATAAAATGTCGAGACGAAGGGAATGTGTTGCAGCGGATTGACGACATCGATCAGGTCGGCGAATGAAAAACCGTCGTCGCCGAAGAATGAAAATTCATGTGCCGGTGCGCCGTCTTCGGGCGGACTGAGCGCCAGCTCCGGCGCGGCACTTTGTCTTTGCGCACCGCTGCCGAGTGTCGACGGCATCCATGCCAGTTGATTTTCCACCGAAAGCATACCGATCTCCAACCCCTGTCCCGAAACCATGTGTCCCGACACCAAATAAGCAAGGCGCATGCCAATAAATATACAATGATATCAATCGGTTGAATAAGGGGTGCGTGTCGGAATCGTCGGTTGGGCAAGAACTGCCGGGTCAATCGCGCCGTCAGAACTGGTGGCCGGACCGGGATGCCTTGGTCTGCAGGTAAAATTCATTGTGCCGGTTGGCGGGAAAGGCGTGCTGCACCCGCTCCACCACATCGACGCCGTAACGGCTCAACGCCGCCAGCTTGTCGGGATTGTTGGTCATCAGGCGCACCTTGGGAAAGCCGAGCAGTTTCAGCATCCGCGCGGCGGGCATATAGACCCGCTCGTCGGCATCGAAGCCGAGTTGTTCGTTGGCATCCATGGTGTCGAAGCCGAGATCCTGCAGCTCGTAGGCGCGGAGCTTGTTGATCAGGCCGATGCCGCGCCCCTCCTGCGCGAGATACAGCAGAACACCGGTGCCGGCGGCTTTGATCTCCGCCAGCGCGCCCTGCAACTGATCGCCGCAGTCGCAGCGCAGGCTGCCCAGCAGATCGCCGGTAAAACATTCAGAGTGAAGCCGCACCAGAACCGGAACATCCGGGTCGGGACGGCCGACGATGATCGCCAGATGTTCGCGTCCGCCGTCGGCCGGTCGAAAGGCGACGATGCGCGTATCGTCGGCGTCACTGATCGGCACCCGGGCCTCGGCGACCTGCTTCAGGTTCCGCACGGCGGCGCCTTCGAACTGGAACACGTCGCCGGTATCGACGCTGAGAAAATCATGACGGTTGGCCCAGGCGACGACATCGCCGGCATCGTCAATCTGCGCCGTGACGGCGGCGGGCAGCAGCCGTGCGATTTTCGACAGGGCCACAGCGGCGGACGCACAGTCGTGGCCAGGTTCGTTGCGGACCGTGACGTTCAGGCGCTCGCGAAGATCCTGGCTGACGCCGGCCGCGATCAACGGGTTCGCCAGGGCGCTGATTTCGTCGGCGCCAAGTCCGCCAAGGCCGCTGACGATGGCGATTTTGCCGGCACTTTCGGCAAGCCCGAGTACCGCGGCGCGGCGCGCCGTGATGGCCAGCGCCGGGGCGTTGCCGGTGGTATCGTGAAGTTGCTGCAGGCTTTCCGCGCTCATGGCTTCGGCGGCGAGCGCAAGCACGGCATGTCCGCCGCCGCCGCGCACGACGACCGGACGGCCGCGGCGCAATTCGCCCATCGCGCGTTCAACCGAGAGCACCGTCATCGGCGCGCGCGCCGCCGGGACCTCGTAAATCTCCGCGCCCTTGGAATCCTTTGTCGTCATCCGCTGAACCTAGCACCTTTCCGCCAAAAGCCGGTTAATATATAAGGGCTTGGCAAGAAAAACACACTATATACGATGCACATTAAAATAAGTCCGCATCGTGGCGGAAGATATCGGCGGAAAGGAAACCTGGATGAGCAACGGCAAACGAATCCTCATCGTTGATGACGACGAAGATCTGGTTGAGATGTTGAGCGAACAACTCAAGCTGCATGAGGAATTTCAAGTCGTTCTTGCCCTCAGCGCCGCCGAAGGCCTTGAAATTACGAAAGAAAATAATTTCGATGTGATTCTGTTGGACGTCGGTCTGCCGGATATGGACGGGCGCGAGGTTTGCCGTCTGATGCGCCGGGGCGGGGTCCGGGCGCCGATCATCATGCTGACAGGTGCGGACACGGATGCCGATACTATTCTTGGGCTCGACGCCGGCGCCAACGATTACGTCACCAAGCCGTTCAAGTTGGGCGTTCTGCTGGCCCGCTTGCGCGCGCATATCCGCCAGCACGAACGCAGCGACGATGCTGTGTTCAGCGTCGGACCGTATACCTTTCAGCCGGCCAACAAGCTACTGGTGCGCGAGGCCGACCAGCGCAAGGTCCGTCTGACAGACAAGGAAACGGCGATCCTCAAGTATCTGTACCGGGCCGGCGACAAGGCGGTGGCTCGCGAAAAGCTGCTTGATGAAGTGTGGGGTTACAACGCCGCGGTGACGACGCACACGCTGGAAACGCACGTCTATAGACTGCGCCAGAAGATCGAGGAGGATCCCTCGGGTGCAAAGCTTTTGGTGACCGAAGCCGGCGGCTACAAACTGATTCCCTGAAAGAACGCCCGGCGCAGTATACTCGCCGGGCGACCGAAACCGGCCATCGGCGAGGCTGGCCGGGCGTCTTTGACCTCTCGGTCATGGACGGGGTTGCCCCGTCCCGTGGCGTGGCAGGGGGGATGCGCACGTCCACGCCCGCGATATAGTCTTGTTTGGAACGGCTTTAAAGTGAAGTAGGGATTAATTTCCGCTGGGCGCAAATTCCGGGAAATCGCTGAGAAAGCGCTTTTCCGGGATCGGGAAATCGAAGCGCGCGTTGATCAGCGTTAAATCGGTGATGACGCCCTGCGCGTCGATGATCACCCATTTTCTGAGCACCATCGGATTTTCTGAAAAAACCAGTGTCAGTTCCCCGGCCAACGGGTCCTTGGTCTGCACGATACTAATCCGGACCGTGTTTGCCTGGCGCTCGAAACCGGTGACGGTCAGGGCGTCGCCGCTGAACGAAAAACTGTCGCGCAACAGGAATGCAGCGGGGGTGTCGTCGATAGGGATGTGGCTGACCTGCTTGAGCTCCTTGTCGACGTAACTCAGAAACTCGCCGTTGGCGACGATCAGGATCGGCGTCGGCGGCGCGTAATCGATCCGCAGGTTCTTCGGCCGTGACAACAGGATTTCGCCCTCTGCGGTCTCGCCGTTCGACGAGATCTGCAGGAACTCGGCCTGCATCGTCTTGATGCCGTCGAGATATTTCTCGGCGCGCTCGAGAACCTGGCGAATTTCCGGCGTGATCGGAATCGGCACGGCAGCCGCCCCCGGTCGGGGCAGCGCCAGAATGCACAGCACGAAAACGGTACAGCGCATCAGCAATGTCGCGGCGTGTTTCATGCCCGCGTTTCTAGGCGCTCAATGTGGCGAGGTAAAGGCGGATGCGACATATGACCGCTCAGACGAATTTGAGCGCCACCGACGACACCAGAAGGAACGACGAAATGACGGCGGCGCGTCCGGCAAACCAGTATGCCGTTTCGCGCAGCGTGCGGCCGATGATGCGTTGCGCGACGCCCGCCGGCGGCCGGCGGTCTTTCGGCAGGATGATCCATGCCTCGGTCCGCCGATAGGGGCGGTTCAGCGCGCGCCAGCCGTACAGCAGCAGCAACGCAACGACTCCCAGCCCGATCAGCCCGCCGGTGCGCGTCGCCAGCGGCGGATCGAAGCTCAGGCCCAGCATCAACGTAAAGATCGCGAGCCCGGCAAAGCCGGAGGCCCGTCCGACGGAAACGAACGCGGCGTTTTCGATGGCGTCCATGGCAACCCACCACAGCAATCACGGATGGCGATATTGTGACGCATATTGCGTTGGTTGCGGAAGAAAAAATCGTGAAGGGCATGGGCTGGCATACGCGACTTGATCGTCTCGTATTCTTTACGCCGAATGATCGCCGATCAACACTTCGCGGCGGCCGACCCGGTTGGCGGCGCTGACGACGCCTTCGCGTTCCATGGTCTCGATGATGCGCGCGGCCCGGTTATAGCCGATCTGGAAGTGGCGCTGGATGAAGCTGGTCGAGGCCTTGCCTTCGCGCGCGACCAGCGCGACGGCCTGATCGTAATGCTCGTCATATTCCGAATTGCCGCCGCCGACCTCGCCCAGCATCGGCTCGCCGGTTTCCTCGGTCACGGCCTCGATGTATTCGGGCTGCGCCTGTTCCTTCAGGTGGCTGACCACGCGCTCGACTTCCTCGTCGGAAACGAACGGGCCGTGGACGCGCGAAATGCGCCCGCCGCCGGCCATGTAGAGCATGTCGCCCTGACCCAGAAGCTGTTCCGCGCCCTGTTCGCCGAGGATCGTCCGGCTGTCGATTTTCGACGTCACCTGGAACGAGATACGCGACGGGAAGTTGGCCTTGATGGTGCCGGTGATGACATCGACTGACGGGCGTTGCGTCGCCATCATCAGGTGAATACCGGCGGCGCGCGCCATCTGCGCCAGGCGCTGGATCGCCGCTTCGACGTCCTTGCCGGCGACCAGCATCAGGTCCGCCATTTCGTCGACGACGACGACGATATACGGCAGCGGATCGGTCGGTAGCGGTTGTTCCTCGTAGACCGGCTTGCCGTCGTCATCGAAACCGGTCTGCACGGTGCGCGTCAGGGTTTCGTTCTTTTTCTTGGCTTCGGCGAGACGCGCGTTGTAGCCGCCGATATTGCGCACGCCCATCTGGCTCATGTTGCGGTAGCGGTCTTCCATTTCGCGGACCACCCACTTGAGCGCCACGACGGCTTTTGTGGGGTCCGTCACGACCGGGGTCAGCAGATGCGGGATTTCCTGATAGACCGAAAGCTCCAGCATCTTCGGATCGATCATGATGAATTTGCACTGATCCGGCGACAGGTTATAGAGCAGCGACAGGATCATGGTGTTCATGGCGACCGACTTGCCCGACCCGGTGGTGCCCGCGATCAGCAGGTGCGGCATGCGCGCCAGATCGACCGTCACCGGGCCGCCGCCGATATCCTTGCCGAGCGCCAGCGGCAGCTCCGCCTTGGTCTTTTCGAAATCGGATGAGGCCAGCAGCTCGCGCAGGTGCACCATTTCGCGGTGTGCGTTCGGCATTTCGATGCCGATGACGTTGCGCCCCGGCACCACGGCGACACGCACCGACACCGCGCTCATGGACCGGGCGATATCATCGGACAGCCCGATCACGCGCGACGTCTTGGTGCCCGGCGCGGGCTCGAGTTCATAAAGCGTTACCACCGGACCCGGGCGGACCTTCACGATCTCGCCCTTGACCCCGTATTCCTCAAGCACCGTCGACAGGTAACGTGCGTTCTGTTGCAACGCTTCGCGGCTCTCGCGGGTTTCCTCGCGCGTGCTTTCCGA
>Ga0209273_10002623_pt1 | contig 13496 bp, 10 predicted proteins | sample tdAd471_FD_187126 | JGI IMG/M metagenome (GOLD analysis project Ga0209273, IMG submission 187126) | Marine sediment microbial communities from the Atlantic coast under amendment with organic carbon and nitrate - tdAd47.1 (SPAdes)... | ecosystem: Environmental > Aquatic > Marine > Coastal >...
ACGGTTAATCCGCGGCTCCGGGTCGGTAGATCCGCACAGCCTCAGCACGCACGGCGTCTTCCTCGAGCGGTACTTCGAGCAGCTCTTCATTTGCGAAGGGCTCCACCTGATCGGCGTAGTGGGGCGAAGCTTCATCCAGCGTTGCCGCGCCAAACTGATGAACGGCGCGGGACCTTATTTCCCCATCGGCATTCCACTCCGCGACAATGATCAGCGTGTCGCCCGCGATGGCGGTGAGTTGACCATTTTCATCAAGCTGATTGGATGACCAAATGGCGCGCATTGCGTCGGGTCCGCCTGCAACTGGTAAATTGACCTCGCCCCGGATAAGCCGATTGACCTCTCCCCAGTTTGGATCGAGACGGCCATAGGCGTCTTGCAATTGCGCTGCCGCGTCCATGAGGCTTTCGCGCACATCCGGTTCGGAATTCCCATAAATATCCGCAGCAACTGCCGGAGCAGCAGTCATTAGTGCCAACGCGGTGGCGCGGTTTTCTTGATCCGCAAGATGGTTCCAGGAACGCAAGATCGCCTGCGCTTCGGTGATAAGCGTATCGCCGCCAGGATCAAGAGCGATGGCGCTTGCAATTGTGCGTCCCACCAACGACGCCCGATCGTATCCGTGATCAAACTTGTAGGCGAGCAATTCGTCATCAGTAATGGATAGGTCCGATCCGAAAAGCGCCAGCGCACGAAGCGAACGATTGGTCATGCGCGTCTCAATCCCAAACGTAGCGGGGTAAAGCGCAGGGTCTGCATCGTCGGCGGGATCAGTTGCGCGAAAGGGCGAATTGTTCGAGTTGATAAGGTAACCCGAGCGCGGATTAACAACCATCGGCAACGCATCGAGAGGCACAAACTCTTGCCACAGCGCGCCAGGATCGTCGCCTGGCAGAGTGTCCGCCCAGTCATAGCCCTCAGCGCGGTCAGGCATCTGTGCGTTGTAGAGATAAGCGATGTTTCCATCTTCGTCGCCATAGAGATAATTGATCGATGGCATGGCATTAATGCGCATGGCCGCGGCCCATTCTTCGAAGTTCGTGGCGCGGTTCATGCGGTAAAACTGCTCGAGGTGCCGCACTTCATCCATCCCTGCATACCGGACTGCGTAGGCGCTATTTTCGGCGCGCAAGACAGGTCCGTGTACAGAATGCAATGTTTCGCGCGTGATAGGCCAGGAAAACGGACCGAAGAGGCGCACGCGGAAACGCGCTTTGCCCACCTCGAAGTCGCGCCACGCACCATTAAACCAATACTGCTGATCGTTTTCAGGGTTGAGCTGAAGACGATAGACATCGGTTACGTCAGGGCGGTTGACCGTGCTCGCCCAACCAAGATGCATGTTGTGGCCAAGCAGCATGATGGGCGCGCCCGGGAAAGTGCCGCCCATCACGTCCAATCCTTCATTTGAGTGCAGCCTGATCTGGTACCAAGCCACGGGTCCCGCGAAAGGCTGGTGCGAATTGACCAAAAGCCGCGTTGCGCCGTCCGCTGATCGTTGGGGTGCGATTGCCACTGCATTTGACCCGCGTGGTGGGGGCGCTACCTCGCGCCATTCAAACGCGTGCTCTTCGCTTGAAAGATCTGTACCCCCTTCAATCTCACCTGAGGCCATGCGGCCAAGGGTGCGATCGAGCCCATAGAAAAAGGGCGTGCGAAAAACAAACCCGGCAACGATATCCTTTCCGGTGACCGGCAACATGCCCGCCCAAACCACATCGGGGTTTTCAGCGGCATAAAGATTAAGCCCATCTGCATAGGCCTCAGCGATGGCCCGCGCTTCGGTGCTCAGTCCGCTTTCGTATCCGTCCTCCACAACATCCCATATTTCAAGAAGATCGACGAGATAGGAGGCGGGCGCTGCTTCGATGCCGCGATACCGCGCGAGTGTGCCCCGCGTGGCGGCCAGCACGGTTTGCACAGTGGGCCAGTCATCTTCGGCTTGGGCATAACCAAGGCCAAAGGCCGCGTCGGCGTCCGTTTCCCCATAGATGTGAGGCACGCCATGGCGATCGCGTATGATCTCCACATCATAACTGGCGGCTTGCGCCATTATGGCGTTGCGATCCGGTGGTGGCCCTGCAGGCGTCCACGCGTAGGCGCCAACGGCCACTGCCGCCAAAATCACTAGCCCGCCGACAGCCAATGCCGCCTTTTTCCATCCGCCCATGAACGTCCCCGCCTCAATCTTGCACCACGCAATAGGCCATGTTAGCGCCAAGCGGCCCCAATCGCGAAAGGCCTTTCATGGCGGACCATAAAAAACCTCGTGCCCACGAAGAGATGTCCACATCCGATGATGCGCGGCTTAGTTCGCCCTCGACAGCGCGGAACAAGGGCCCGCTTCTTGATGCGCTGCACGATGTGATGGGAAGTGCCCGCCGTTGTCTTGAGATCGCAAGCGGCACGGGCGAGCACGCGGTTCATTTTTGCACGGCGTTCCCGCAGCTTCATTGGCAGCCGAGCGATGTCGCCGATGATGCGATCGCTTCGATCGAAGCTTGGCGGATTGCGACAGCGCTTGAAAATATGGCGTCGCCGCTTCGGCTGAATGTCACTGAAGCAACGTGGTGGAACGTGATCGAGGAGCCGTTGGATATGATGCTCTGCTGCAACATGATCCACATCTCGCCTTGGGCCACAACGCCAGGGCTCATGCGCGGGGCAGGGGCGCTTCTTGCCGAAGGGGGTACGCTCGCCGTCTATGGTCCTTTTTCACGCGGCGGGGTTCATACGGCACCTTCGAACGCAGATTTTGATCAATCCTTGAAAGGCCGCGATCCCAAGTGGGGTGTTCGGGATATCAATGACGTTGCGCGCGAAGCAAATGACGCGGGCCTCAATCTCGTGCGCGAGATCGACATGCCGGCCAATAATCTCACGCTACTGTTCAAAAAAGGTGCGTCATGACGTTCTGGCTTCTTGCCGCACCATTGATGGCCGCCGTACTCGTTATCCTTTTGCGCCCCTTGTTTCGTCAGTCCTCGGATGCGGGGATCAATGCGCAGGATGTCTATAAGGCGCAGCTCGCGGAAATCGAACGCGAGCGCAGTGCAGGCCTGATTACCGAGGGCGATGCCGATGCCGCGCGCACGGAAATCGCCCGGCGCGTACTGCGTAGCGATGGGCCGCCATCCCCCATCAAGTCTGCCGGCGGTGATCCGCGCATTCTGGCCATATCAGTTGCGGGGTTTGTGGTGCTCGCCACCCTTGGTCTTTATTTGGGCCTAGGGCGACCGGGCCTGCCGTCGCAGCCGATCGCAGCGCGTGATCTTACGGCAGAAAGTGAGGCCCGTCTGGGCCCAGCAGCGGCGGAACTCGAGCGGCGGCTCGCCGAGCTTGATGACCCGGCAGACCGCGCGCTTTTGCTCGGTGATGCGTTCGCTTCTCTCGGGGGTATCGACGAAGCGGAAGAGGCTTATCTTAACGCCTATTCTCACCGCTCTGATGACCCGGACATTCTGACCCGTCTAGCGGAAGTGCACATCATTCGTGCCCAGGGCCAAGTAACAGGCGAAGCGCTTGGCTTCGTGGAGGGGGCGCTCGCCTTTGCGGCTGATCACCCGGCCGCGAATTTCTACCGCGCGCTTTACGATTACCAGCAGGCAGCATACGAGCCGGCCCTTTCGCGCCTTCGCGCTCTACTCGACATAGCGCCCGAGGGCGCCGATTGGACAGCGCAAATCTCTCAACTGATTGCCGAGGTGGAAGCAGAGCTGGCCCAGGTCTCTTTGCTTGAGGAGATGGATGAGGGCGAGCGCGATGCGATGGTTCGGGGCATGGTTGATCGGCTGGCCGAACGCCTGGAAGCTGAACCTGATGACTTCGAGGGCTGGCTGCGCCTCGCCAATGCGCAGGCGGTCTTGGGCGATTTAGAGGCGGCGGAAGCCTCGCTTTCCCGCGCCAGGACGCTGGCTGAGGGGGAACCTCTGCTTGGGCAGCGCGTTCAGGAAGTCGCAGATCAAATCGGCCAGATTCCTGCCGAATAACACATCACAGAGTTGTGAGAGGGGGAACCTTCGCACACGGCTTAGCATCGAAGAAGGGCAGTGCCCGCCGTCTCGGGCGCTTGCCGCCCGGATCTTCGACTCAATTCGTTGAGGTGCGGCAACCGAAGATCTGGCGCGGGCGGACCGGGCTGCTAAAGGAAACCCCTCCCTCAGTGGTTCGGTCCGTCCACCCGCTTTCCAATTGCTTCAATGACTTACAATGGGACGCGGCATTTGTGTGCCTTGTGACGACACTCAGGCGGGCTATAACCCCTTGGACACAAAGTGACAGGGGATCGGCCTTATGCGCCGCCGCGACAGACGCCTCATTATGATTAGCGCCGCCGGAATTACGCTGGTGGTGGCCGCGGGTTTGATCCTTACCGCGCTTTCACAGCGCATTACCTATTTCTATGGGCCCTCGGATCTTGCGGCACTCGATGTGCCGCCAGCAGGCGTGATCCGTCTTGGCGGTCTGGTGGAAGAGGGTTCGGTGGTGCGCAATGAAGGGCTCGAAGTCCGTTTCGGCGTCACTGACAATGCAGCCTCGGTCCCCGTTGTCTATGTGGGAATGCTGCCTGATCTTTTCCGGGAACGCCAAGGGGTGGTGACCGAAGGCGTCATGCGCACTGACGGGGTTTTCGAGGCGCGCGAGGTGCTCGCCAAACATGATGAAACCTACATGCCGCGTGAAGTGGTCGAAGCGCTGCAACGCTCCGGCGAATGGCGCGGACCCGCACCATCGGAAGACGGCGGCGAATGACGGCTGAGCTCGGTCACTTTGCGCTCATACTGGCGTTTTCTTTGGCCTGTCTTCAGGCCGGGGCACCTGCGATTGGCTTGGCAAGGGCCGCACCTCAGGCAACCACGCTCGCCGCCCCTGCAGCGCTTGCGCAGTTTCTTTGCGTGGCCTTTGCGTTCGCGGCGCTATCTGTTTCTTTTGTTACGTCCGATTTTTCCGTGGCGCTGGTTGAAAGTAATTCGCACACGGATAAACCGCTGATTTACAAGCTCTCCGGGGTCTGGGGAAATCACGAAGGCTCAATGCTCCTTTGGGTGCTAATCCTTACGGGATTTGGCGCAGCGGTGGCCTATGGCGCAAAGCGGCTCCCAGCGCCGCTCAAAGTGCGTGTGCTTATCGTGATGGGTGCGATCAGCGCGATCTTCCTCGCCTTTATCTTGCTGACGTCCAACCCGTTTCTGCGGCTCGATCCTGCACCTTTTGAGGGGGCAGGGCTTAATCCGATTTTACAGGACCCGGCGCTCGCGATCCATCCACCGCTTCTTTACATGGGCTATGTGGGGTTATCGGTGGCCTTTGCATTTGCCATTGCCGCGCTTTGGTTGGGCGAGGTGAACGCCGCCTGGGCGCGCTTTGTTAGGCCGTGGATACTCGTTTCGTGGAGTACGCTTACGGTGGGCATCGCGCTTGGTTCGTGGTGGGCCTACTATGAACTTGGCTGGGGCGGCTGGTGGTTCTGGGACCCGGTGGAAAACGCTTCGCTCATGCCATGGATCATGGCGACGGCATTATTGCATTCAGCGATCGTCACCGAACGGCGCGAAGGCCTCAAAGCCTGGACTGTGCTTCTTGCAATCTCTGCTTTTGCGTTCAGTCTTCTAGGCACGTTTCTGGTGCGATCCGGCGTTTTGACTTCAGTTCATGCATTCGCCAATGATCCAACGCGCGGCATATTCATCCTGGCGATTCTGGCCGTGACGGTGGGCGGGTCCTTCGCGCTTTTTGCGTGGCGCGCGCCATTGCTGAAATCAAACGCAGTTTTCGCCCCCATAAGCCGCGAAAGCGCGCTTCTTTTTAATAACCTCATGCTCACGGTTGCCGCGGCAACGGTTTTGATCGGCACACTTTATCCGCTTGTCCTCGAAGCGTTGACCGGGGAGATCATTTCAGTAGGCCCGCCCTATTTTAACACCACGGTCTTGCCCCTCATGGTGCCGCTTCTTTTGGCCGTGCCCTTGGGGCCATTGCTTGCGTGGAAGCGCGGGGACCTTCCGGCGGTGGCGCAACGGTTGATCGTGGTTGCTGGGCTTACGCTGGCGGTCATGGTGGTTGCGTACACAATTATGGGTGCGCGCGAAGGCTTTGCCTTCCTCGGTATTGGGCTCGGCGCGTGGCTCTTTATGGGAGCGGGAAAAGATATTTTTGATCGCATACAATTAGGAAAGATCCCCTTTACTCAAACATTGCGGCGAGCACGAGGATTGCCGCGCGCCGCTTATGGTACGGCGCTGGCCCATGCGGGGCTTGGGATTTTGGTCATAGGCGTCGCAAGCGCTGGCAGCTTGCGCGCGGACCGGGTAGAGGCGCTGACAATCGGCGCGAGCATGGAAATTGCCGGCTATGAAGTGCGGCTTGATCACATTGGCAGCTATGAAGGTCCAAACTTTTGGTCCGCCTACGGAGATTTTTCAATCATCGCAAATGGCCGAGAGATCAATCATCTGCGCGCAGAGCGCCGGAGCTATCCCACTGAGCAGCAGGGGACATCTGAAGTGGGACTGCACGCTTCGCTCTGGGGTGATCTTTATGTGGTGCTTGGCGAGCCGCAAGCAGACGGTCAAAGCTGGGCCGTAACAGCGGCGATCCACCCCTTGGTGCGCTGGATTTGGTTTGGTGCGGGTCTCATGGGATTTGGGGGTCTATTGTCACTTTCTGACAGGCGCTTCCGCGTGGGCGCGCCAAGACGCGCGCGGGCAAGCGCCACGACGAGCCAAGAGGCCAGATGAGATACATCATCGCGCTATTGTTTGCTTGCCTTCTGACCATTCCGGCCTTCGCAATCCAGCCGGGTGAGGCCCTAAGCGATGCGGCGGAAGAGGCGCGTGCTCGGGCGCTTATGGCAGAGCTTCGGTGCCTCGTATGCCAGGCGGAATCAGTTGAGGCATCGCCATCGCCATATGCTGCCGAGGTGCGGCGCATCGTGCGCGAACAGATCGCGTCAGGCGAAAGCGACACCGAAATAAAGTCATTCCTTGTGGCGCGCTATGGGGAGGAGATTCTCTATCGTCCATCAATGCGGCCAGGCACGTGGATCTTATGGCTCGGGCCATTTCTGCTTCTTGGCATTGGCGGCGCAGTCACTTTGGTGGTGCTGAGGGGCGCGCAAGAAAACGATGGCCATGATGCGCTAACCGCCGAAGAAAAGGCTAAGCTTGAGACGGCATTGAAGAAAGCCGACGACCCCGGCGCGTAACGAGGGGCACGCGCCAGGCATTTCATAAAAAAGGCCAGGTACTCAAAATAAGAAAGAGGTCCCCATGGCGACCGAACGCATCACTTTCAAAGGTGGATTAGGCGAAACCCTTGCCGCAAGGATGGAAATGCCGCGCGGCACACCGCGTGCCTTCGCCCTATTTGCCCACTGCTTTTCCTGCTCCAAGGATATTTTCGCGGCGACGAAGATCGCCCGACAGCTTGCCGATAACGGTATCGCGGTTTTGCGGTTTGATTTTACCGGCCTCGGGCATTCAGACGGCGATTTTGCCAATACTAATTTTTCCTCAAATGTTGCTGATCTCCTCGCCGCCGCCAACTTCATGCGGGAAGAATATGCCGCGCCATCATTGCTGATCGGACATTCCCTGGGCGGAACGGCAGTGCTCTTGGCAGCGCACGATGTGCCCGAATGCAAAGCGGTCGTCACGATCGGCGCGCCCGCCGACGCCGTACATGTGACCCACAATTTCACGGACCATCTAGACAAAATCGAACAAGACGGTATTGCCGAAGTGAGCCTCGGTGGCCGACCTTTTACAATTAAAAAGCAATTCGTGGATGACCTGAAAAGCCAAAAGGTGATTGATGCCGCCCGCGACTTGAAGCGAGCGTTGCTGGTAATGCATGCGCCGCTCGACGAGCAAGTGAGCGTGGACAATGCCTCCGCACTGTTTCTTGCTGCGAAACATCCAAAGAGCTTTATCTCGCTCGACAGTGCCGACCACCTGATTACACGGAATGAAGATGCGACTTATGCCGCGGATGTGCTTTGTTCGTGGGCGGATCGGTATTTGGGTGACGGCGAGCGTGAGCCTGGCCCTGCGAAGACCGTCGTCGTGCGCGAAACCGGGAACGGTAAATGGGAAGGCGTAGGCGCATCAGGCCGGCACGAGTTGATTGGCGATCAGCCTCCGCCCGCTAGCAAGGACGCAGGCCCCACACCCTATGACTTTGTGGCGATGGGTCTGGGGCTGTGTACTAACCAGACCTTGCGCATGTATGCCGGGCACAAGAAACTTCGCGTTCAGCGCTTTTCCACTACTGTGACGTATGACAAGGAACACGTGGATAACTGTGAGGACTGCACAAAAGAGGGCACGATCAAAGAGCTGGTTTTTCGCCGGGAGATCGAAATCGATGCCGATCTAGGGCCCGATGTGCGCACGAGGATGGCAGAGATTGCTAATAAATGCCCGGTACACAAGGCGCTTGAGGGCATGACCAGGATCGAGACAAAGCTGGTTGGTTAACCCGCGCTTGACCGTTTTTGCGGTCACTATTTTGCCTCGTTAAAAGTTTGTAATATCCCGTATTCGTTACTGCCAAGGGCGGGGACGGGGTCTATATAGGGGCGGAGCGCGGCAGCGCGCTGGGCCCTTCAGGGGCAAGCAACGGAGGTTCAATCCTAAATGTCAGTGGAACGCGTAACGGTCGAAAGCACGAGCGGTGAAAAAAGCTCAAGAGAACGCGTAAGCGTGTTGGGTGCGGCAGTGGTTGTTGCCGGGCTCGCCATCGCAGGCACGGGCCTCTTTGCAACCTTCTATTCCCCCGCCACGGCACAAACAGCCCAAGCGGCGCAAGAAGTGGAAATGGCGCAACTGGAAGGCGGTGAGATTACGCCTATCCCGATCCGCCCGCCCATGAACGCGCCCATGAGCTTTGCTGATCTTGTTGAGCGTGTGAGCCCGGCGGTGGTCAGCGTGACGGTTGAGACCGAAGCTCCGGATCTTGCGGAACTGCAACAGCAGCTTCCATTTCCGTTTCCTTTTGATCAGTTTCAGGGCCCTCCCGGCCAACAGCCCCCGCAAGGCGGTGTCAGCCAAGGCTCTGGGTTCGTGATTGATGGCCAAGGTCACATCGTGACTAACAATCACGTGGTGGATAATGGCATCGCGTATTCCGTGACACTTGCCGACGGCACCGAGCTTGATGCTGAACTTATCGGCACCGATCCACTAACCGATCTGGCCGTGCTGCGGGTGGTACCTGAAGATCCGCTTCCCTATGTGACGTTCGGCGCTGACGATGATCTTCGCGTGGGCGATTGGGTGGTTGCCGTGGGCAATCCCTTCGGTCTTGGCGGTACAGTGACGGCGGGGATCGTCTCTGCGCACGGCCGCGATCTCGTCAATACTGCCTATAATGAATTCATCCAGATTGACGCGCCTATCAATCGCGGTAACTCGGGCGGGCCGACCTTTGACCTTCAAGGCCGGGTGATTGGCGTCAACACACTGATCTTCTCACCAACTGGCGGCAGCGTGGGTATCGGCTTTGCCATTCCCTCGGGGACAGCTACCGAGGTCGTCGATCAGATCATCGAGTTCGGGAATGTGCGCCGGGGTTGGCTCGGTGTGCAGATCCAAGCCCTTGATGAAGACCTTGCAAATTCGGTGGGTCTCGATCGGGCACGCGGCGCCATCATTACCCAAGTGCGTGATGACACACCGGCCGAGCGGGCAGGGTTCGCACAAGGCGACGTGATCCTTGAAGTGAACGGGTCCGAGATTGAGGACAATCGCGATCTCACTCGCCAAGTTGGCGCATTGCGCCCAGGCGATGAGGCTTCGTTCCTCGTGCTGCGTGATGGGCGGGAGATGAACCTCCGCGCGACGATGGAATTGCGCGAAGATCAAATCGCTCTGGCGACACCAGAGGATGACAACAACAACACCAAACCTGGTGCGCCTGAGGCCTCAAATGTCTTGCCGGGCCTTTCGGTTTTGCCCGCGGAAGATGGGGAAGGTGTGTCCATCGTCGCAGTGGCGGCGAATAGTGAGGCCGAAGACAAGGGCCTTCAGGCAGGGTCTGTTATATTGCTCGTCTCGGGCGAAGCCGTATCGACCCCGGATGATGTGATTGAGCAGGCCGATGCCGCGCAACGCGCGGGCAGAGAGGCGGTACTGCTTTTGGTTCGGGAAGGAAATCAGGAACGGTTCGTCGCGCTGCGCCTTGAAACCGATCAGGGCTAGCAAGCGAGCCTAAGGGAAGCGGGCGTTTGCCTAACCATCGGCAGGCGCTGCACAAGGCACCGGTCCCCGCCCCGTCAAACTGGGGCCGATGCACCCGCGCCGGTGGCAGCCGACCTCATCCCCCCGCGCTGCTGCCGGTGCGGACTAATCCTGCTGCCTTCTTATTTGGTATCGTTGTGTACTCGCGTCCGATTCCCCTGACTGAGAGGATCTCGCTTTGCGCATTTTGGTGATCGAAGACGACACCCAAGCGGCTGCCTATATTGCCCGTGGCCTCAAGGAACAGGGCCATGTGGTGGAGCACGCTGGCGATGGGGAAGAAGGGCTTGCGCTGGCGCAGGAAGACCGGTTCGACGCGCTGGTGGTTGATCGCATGCTGCCCAAGCTTGATGGGCTTAGCATCGTCAGCACGCTTCGCGATGATGGCGTGCGTACCCCTGTGCTCTTTTTAAGCGCCCTTGGGGAAGTTGATGACCGCGTCAAAGGCTTGAAAGCGGGGGGTGATGATTATCTCACCAAGCCCTTTGCATTTAGCGAGCTTTCGGCGCGGCTTGAGGCGCTCGTGCGGCGCGGGTCGCCCGAGGAGGTTCAAACCAAGTTCACCGTGAGTGACCTTGAGATCGATATTCTCGCGCGCCGTTGCACACGTGGCGGTAAGCGCGTCGATTTGCAGCCGCGAGAATTTAAGTTGCTCGAATACCTTATGCGCAACGCGGGGCAGGTGGTGACGCGCACCATGCTGCTCGAAAACGTTTGGGAATATCACTTCGATCCGCAAACCAATGTTATCGACGTGCATATCTCACGGCTTCGCTCAAAAATCGACAAGGACTTTGACCAGCCCTTGCTCAAAACCATACGTGGTTCCGGATATACGATCCGTGCCGATACTTAGACTTCTCAATTCCACCACGTTTCGCCTCGCGTTGATCTACATGATCTTCTTTGCGGGTTCGGTGTTTGCTTTGCTTGTGTTCGTTTATTGGTCCACCACCGGATTTATGGAACGGCAGAGTGATGCGACCGTCATGGCGGAGATCCAAGGGATTCAAGAACAATTCGGAACGGGCGGCATTGGAAGGCTCATCGAAATTATCCAGCGCCGCAGTCGGCAACCCGGCGACAGTCTTTACATGCTCGCCCAGGCCGACGGGACACCGGTGGCCGGCAACCTTACAGCGTGGCCCGATGCAGAGGCTGGCGAAAGCGGCTGGATGGAATTTACCTTCGAGCGCCCAATAAGTGGCGGCGAAGATCGCATCCACGACGCGCGCGCGCGCGTCTTTGAAGTGCAAGGCACATTTCGGCTTCTTGTGGGGCGCGACATTGAGCCCCGGCGCCAGGTCGAAAGCATGATCCGCACAACGCTGGGATGGGCGATGGCGGTAACGGCCGCGCTCGGTCTTATCGGCGGCGGACTTCTTGCGCGCTACATGATGGGCCGCCTTGATGAGGTAAACAGTACCGCCCGGCGCATCATCGAAGGTGATTTGACCCACCGGGTTCCCTTGCGCGGCTCGGGCGATGAGATTGATCAGCTCGCGGAAAACCTCAATGCCATGCTCGCGCAAATCGAGCGGCTGATGATGGGAATGCGGCAAGTGACCGATAATATCGCGCACGATCTTCGCTCGCCGCTTAACCGTTTGCGCAACCGCATTGAAGTGACGTTGATTGAGCAAGAAGGTGGCGCGGCTTACGAAACAGCGCTGCGGCAAACCATCGACGAGGCCGATGACCTGATCAAAACCTTCAATGCGCTTTTGAGTATCGCCCAGATCGAAGCAGGCGCTTTGCGCGATGAAATGCGCGAGATCGACGTGGGTGCCATTGCGCGCGATGTGATCGAGCTTTACGAGCCGGCTGCTGAGGACGCGCAGGTTAAGCTAAGCGCATCGGTCTCCGACGAACTGCATATTACGGGAAACCGCGAGCTTTTTTCGCAGTCCCTGGCAAATCTTCTCGACAACGCGATCAAATATGCAGGGGGCGGCGGAGAAGTAACGATCTCTGCTAACGACGACGAAGGCAAGGTTTGCATCATAATCACGGACACAGGCCCCGGCATACCCGCGCAGGATCTTGAACGCGTAACGGAGCGCTTTGTGCGATTGGAATCGAGCCGCAGCGCGCCGGGTGCGGGCCTAGGGCTCAGTCTTGTGGCGGCGGTGGTTCGTCTTCACGATGGGCACTTTGCCCTTGGACCAGGGGATGATGGCGCGGGCCTTCGCGCTACGATCGAGCTTCCCGGCAATTAGTCGGCTCGTGCGGCGCGTTCTTCCTTCACAAAGAACAAAAGCGCCCCGCCGATAAAGAGGAAAATAAAGATCACGCCCATCCCCGCGCGTTGACTGCCCGTTATATCGGTTGTGAGCCCGATGGCGAGGGGCCCTAAGAACGCCGTGAGTTTTCCTGTGAGATTATAAATTCCGAAAAACTCCGCTGATTTTTGGGGAGGGATGATGCGGCTCAGCATCGTGCGGCTTGAAGCGAGCGCGGGCCCAACAAAGAACGTCGTCAATATTCCACATGCGAAGTACCAGCGCTCCGGCAATCCGGCAAACCCAAGTGTTTGTAATAGGCCACCGATCAGCGGCACGTCGTGGCCGTTGCTGTGCCAGTCCAGGGGCAGCCACGGCACACGGTCCGGCGTGATCGAAAGGCCCACGGCCAGGAAAAACCCGAACATGAAGACGCTGATAAGAAGCGTTCGTTTGGAGCCGATGAGATCATCAAGGGCACCGCCCGCCAGTGAGCTGAAGAACCCGACCGACAGCATGGCGACGGCATAGAACATCATCTTCTCGGGACCCCAGCCGAAATACCCTGCTGCGTAAACCGCAACGAAAGTGAAGATGGCCATCATGCCGTCGTAATAGATGAGCCGCGCCACCATGAAGGTCGCCACATTGCGATAGTGGCTGAGGCTGCGCAGGGTTTTCACGAGGCCTTCGTAGCCGTGCGCCATCGCTTCGCGCGTGCTGCGGCCCGACCGCGGCAGATCCTTGGTAAAAAGAAAGAACGGGACAATGAAAACTAGGAGCCAAAGTGCAGAGAAGGGCGCCATGATGCGTTGGCGCGCGCCTTCTTCGATGCCAAGTGCCGGAACTTCTGGCGACTGGAACATCACGAACCAAATGGCGAAGGCCGCAACAGCGCCGAGATAACTAAGCGCGTAGCCTGCGCCTGAGAGCACGCCGACGCGGCGCTCGCTCACAATTGCGGGCAGCATCGAATTATGAAAAACACCGGCAACTTCAGCCGAAACGCCCGCGAATATATATGCCGCCATGGCCA
>Ga0209273_10002625_pt1 | contig 13487 bp, 9 predicted proteins | sample tdAd471_FD_187126 | JGI IMG/M metagenome (GOLD analysis project Ga0209273, IMG submission 187126) | Marine sediment microbial communities from the Atlantic coast under amendment with organic carbon and nitrate - tdAd47.1 (SPAdes)... | ecosystem: Environmental > Aquatic > Marine > Coastal >...
TGATGAGCAACTTCGGCATGGAAATCTCGCTTAAAGAGCTGGGTATTCCGTTCTTCCGCGCCAAGGTGGGTGACCGCTACGTGATCGAAGCCATGCGCGAACGCAAATGGCAGTTAGGGGGCGAAAGCTCTGGCCACATCATCTGTAGCGACCTGACGACTACCGGCGATGCAGTGGTAGCAGCTTTGCAGGTGCTCTATGCCATGCGCGATACCGACACCTCGCTGAACGATCTGAAAAAGGGCATGAAAAAATTCCCGCAAAAGATGATCAATGTGCGCATCAAGCAGAACTTCAAACTGGAAAATTTCCCCCGCATACAAGAGGCCGTGGCAGAAGCTGAGCAGACCCTGGGCGATAGAGGACGGGTGCTATTGCGACCCTCCGGTACCGAGCCGCTGGTGCGTGTAATGGTGGAGGGAGAAGACGCCAAACTGGTGGATGAATTGGTGACCCGTGTGGCGGAAGTGGTGACACACGAAGTCGGTTGATTGCAGGTTGGTTTGAAAGCCGAAGAATGGCGTATTTGGCCCTTTGGAATCGCACCTTGATCAGTTGTAGTTTGGCGGTAACTTCGTTAATATTGCGCCCCTTTTCAGGGCCGGGAAAACCTTAATATGCGTCGTCCCCTGGTAGCAGGCAACTGGAAAATGCACGGTTCTCGCGAATCGATTGCAGCGCTTCTGGCAGGCTTGCCGAAGCTTGGTGGAGTGGAAGTGGTGGTTTGTCCGCCCTACGTGTATCTCCCCGAGGTGATTGCGACCTTGCATGACACCGACATTGGTGTCGGCGCACAGAACGTCTCTGAGCAGCAGCAGGGCGCCTATACCGGCGAAGTTAGTGCCGATATGTTGCGCGACATCGGTTGCCGTTACGCCATAGTTGGTCATTCCGAGCGGCGTACGCTCTACGGCGAGAACGACGAACAGGTGGCAGCCAAATTTATGGCGGCCCAGGCCGAAGGGCTAGTGCCCATACTCTGTGTCGGGGAAACTCTCGCGCAGCGTGAACAGGGTGAAACCCTGACAGTGATTAACAGCCAGCTGGATGCAGTGATTCAGGCAGCTGGCATAAAAGCGGTTTGCAGTGCGGTCATCGCCTACGAACCGGTTTGGGCCATAGGCACCGGCAAAACAGCCACTGCCGAACAGGCTCAGGAAGTACATCAGGCCATTCGCCAGCAGTTGGGTGCGAACGGTGAGGGCACCCGGGTGCTCTACGGCGGCAGTGTAAAAGCTGCCAATGCGGCCGAGCTGTTTGCTCAGCCGGATATCGACGGCGCTCTGGTGGGCGGAGCCTCACTGAACAGCGCCGAATTTGGCGAGATTTGTAAACTGGCCTAACCTCAAGGCGAAGCAGGCAAATGGAAAAACTGATATTGATTGTTCACCTGTTGACGGCTCTGTCCATTATTGGACTGATCCTGGTACAACAGGGCAAGGGCGCAGAAGCCGGCGCATCATTTGGTTCCGGTGCCTCACAAACCGTATTCGGCAGTGCCGGTGGCTGGAACTTCTTTAGCAAGGTCACCGCCATCATGGCGACCGTATTTTTTGTCACCAGCTTTGCCCTGGCGGTAATGGCCAAGGATAACGCCAAAGTTGGCGACAAAGTGCTGCCCGAGCTCGAGGCCGTACAAATGGAAATACTGGAAGAAATCCAGGAATCGGACATTCCTTCCGTAGATGAAGATATACCCTCGGCACCTGTGGAAGACATTCCCGCGCCAGCAGGTACAGAGTAACAACCGTTAATTGCCCAAGTGGTGGAATTGGTAGACACGCTATCTTGAGGGGGTAGTGGCGTAAGCCGTGCCGGTTCAAGTCCGGCCTTGGGCACCATCTAAATAAAAAAGCCCCGACCGAAAGGTCGGGGCTTTTTTATTTGTCTCAGTTCTCGGTTGGACTTTGAGGCAGTGGCCAACGGTTTACAAAATGCGACTGAGCATTTTGGACGAGGAGCGCAGCGACTATGCCTCTCAGATATAGGCCCCGCAGGGGTCACTAACAGCCCACAGGCTGTTATGATCAACTCCGGCCGGGCTATCCAAAAAAAGGCTCCAACTTCGGTTGGGGCCTTTTTTGTTTCTGTATCATTTTCAATGGGCGTTTAAAGTTTGGAGGTATCAGAACTAGCCTTGGCCGGTTAAGAGGCTGGTGATTCTTTAGATACGCAGCAGTTAAAGCGCTAATCCCCAGATGTTACTCAAGCGCTCAACCGTATGCCGCCATTTGTCCGCCCTGGGCCGGGCAATGGAGTTCTGGTTGCCGAATAGGCCGACTTCACTGACAGCCTGATTCTCAGGCACGGCTTTTATCCATTTCACCCGAACAAAGTAGTCGGCATTGTCTTCACCGTTATCTGCTGCCGTGCGGTAATGGCCAGATAGCTCCATTGCCGGCTGAATAAATTCATCTGCCACAACGGCTCGGTCTGTTACCTCACAAACACCCACATAACCCGTTTTGGGAATGTTGATCCAAACCCGGTCACCGGGCTCAACCATAAACAATGTCTTGCTGTACCAATTCCCCCCGCCCGCACAGATGAAATTGTGATGGCGGGCATCTTCCCAGCTGTAAGAGGGGCCGAAGGAGCCGTAGTATTCGCCGTTCCATTGCCCTTTCGAGCCGACGTTGATGGCTTTCTCTTCGGTCTCGCCGGGGTCAATCATCCAGGCCCGGCTCAGGTATTGATTGCCGCCATCTTCGAAAACGGAAAAGAACACCGCGTTCACCGCGACGTTGGCCTTGTCGTTCAGGTAGCTGATGATCCGCTCGGTACTGGCATCTAGCTCTGCGGCTACCACTACCATCTGATGGGAACTATTGACGTCTTGCTCGCTGGGCAAATAACCAAATTTGGCCTGGAACGCCTGATCAAAATTGCGTTCACTGAGGTCGTATTTCTCGGCGAATTGCTTGTAGATACTGACGATGCGGTTAGAGCTTAAATTTTCCACCCAGGAGGCATAATCGATGGTCTGGGCCACCACATCTCGTGGGGTTCGATGCTTTTTCAGTTCAATTACAATCAAGGAGCCGGAAGCATCTATGGCCAGCAGGTCCAGCGGCTTGCCAAAATCCGTGTATACCTGTCGACCAATCAGTAACCAATTGGCGTTGAGAATGGAGATGTCCTTGGAGATTTGTTCCTCTAACAGTAATTCTGTGTCGAGTTTGACGGGTTTCAGTGCCTGGGGTTGGGCCCCGATCTTCCATATACCGTGTTGTACTGCCATGTCTATGTGCTCTTTGTTATTAACTCGTTGTTTTCAAAAGCTATTCAAGTCTATCTAGGTTGTCTGAGTTGGCGTGAGAACTAAACTGCTAGCTTGTGAGTTGGCGGCTATAGCCTCAAAAACAACTTGACGTTATCTATTCGATCAACCAGAATTCGTGCAAATGGATTGGGGGTGCCCGATCGGCGTTATAGTCTCGGTGAGTGTCACCGGGGCTTTTCGCTTTCTGGAGTAGGGTAAATTTTCATCCCCACACCTTCGGACCCATTGCCCACGTTATCTCTGCCGCCATCGCAGTAAAATTTCTTTTTTAACACATCAAAAGCCCGATTTTCTTGACCAGGTCTTAGCGTTCTCAAGCCAATGGGTCTTGCAACCAAGTCAGCCAGCTGTAAACCCGATGACATGGCCCTTTTGTCAGAAAACAGAATCTCAAATGGGAGTGTGATTCCTAATCGATTGCTCCCATCGCAAATCCGGCGGAATTCCAACTCAAGTTCCCTATCTTCTTTTTTGCCACGACACTCGACCACAATATGTGTTTTCTTTTTGTGCTGGTCCTTTTCTTTCAGGAATTCATAAAGCCCTTCCATACAGAAGCCAAGTGCTATGTGGTAGGGGTTTTCGTCAATCGCGTTCTCGGAGCTGGTTGTTAGTCTCGATTTATCAATGGTGCAGCTGACAAGAATGAAATTGCTGAACTCGATAATTCCTGTTAACTGATCGATAAACTGTTCTTTTTCATGGCTGCTTCGGAAGATATTGAATACACCTTTTTCCTTGCGTATTTCATTCTCGTGTAGAACAACTTGGTCGTGTCCAAAATAGTTGAACTTGAATTTTTCAACCGCAGGAACAATCGCTTCGCTGTAGTGCCGTTTATGAAAAATACAGAAAGCCAACACAAATAGCGGATATTCAGGATTGATGCTTTTCAGACTATGGTCACCACTTTCATCTACATAAACAATGTATCTACCAAATGGTGAGTCATCATTGATTGCTTTGGGTAGTTCCGGTTTTTCCTTCGGCAAACAGTCGGGGTCAATCTCAAACAAAGGTAATTGTTTATTATCTTCGTCAGCCATAATCGTTCCTTGATTTGTTAGGCGATAGTCTGCTCCGCGATGGCATCGGCCAATTGCAGCTGGGTGGTTTGTGCTTCGTTTAAGCGGGCTTTAAGTTGGTCGCAGAGCGCCATCAGCTCATCGACTTTGGCGACTATGCGGTTTTGTTCCTCCCGAGGGGGGAGCATAAAATAATGCTTGGCAAAATCTTCAAATCGTAAACTCTCAACCGTTGTTCCGGTTTTAGTTAGGTTTTTAAGTATGTGCCGTTCAAATCCCTTCATCATTACGAGTAAGTAATTAGCAAGTTCTTTTTGAGCCAGAGATAGGACTTTTAAGTCCTGATTTACAGTGCAAGGTACGTTCGCGATTGCAACAGGAAACTTTCTTCTAAGAATTCCACTTCGGACAACAAAAAGAAGGGACATAGGCTCAATAATTGCCAAGCCAGAATCTAAAGCCAGATCGGTTACGTGATCCTCTGAGTTGAATATCAGTTCAACCTTCATATCCTTCGGCGTAACCCAAGGTATATTGCCGCCCCAAAATTCTGGTTTCGCTTTGCTAGGGGTTTTTCCTCCGGAGAAGGAGCCCAGTTGAGAAAGTGTTGTCCACTCCCATCCAACAGGAAGGTCAAATTCATTATCGCCATTGGTTGCTAGGGGTGCTGGTTTCTGTTTCTTAATTTTCCCTTCTTTCACCAACTTCGCTTTTTTATTAGCGATTTTCTTTAGCAGCTCGCTGGCCGGTTCATCGTTGGGGTCCTGAGGGGTGAGTTTGCCCATAACGGCCAGTTGCAGAATGGTTTGTTTGAGCTGGTCGATGCTCTGTTCGGTGGTGAACAGGGTGTCGAAGTGTTGGGCGATGCGCTGCCAGGCTTGTTGGAAGCTGTCGTGGTCGACGGCGTTGGTGAGTGCGCCGAGCAGGGCTTCCACCAGGGTTGCGTGGGCGGTTAGGCTGGCTTCGGTTTGCTGCTCCAGTTGGTCGCAGAGGGCCATAAGTTCGTCGACTTTGGCGACGATGCGCTGTTGTTCTTGCTCAGGAGGAAGTGCAATTAAGCCACTAAAAAACTGCTTATCATTGATCGCTGGGTACGCAATACCAGTCTGAACGCTTTCCACATATTTTATAAATGTCGGCGATCTTAAATACCTGTATACATATTGGGCGGAGACACCTTTTAACGGATGAATAACCGCAAAAGCAGTGCTGGCTATCGGAAGAGGCGTGAAGTCATCACTAATCACCGCAATATTTAGCAGGTAGGGCCTAACTGTAGAGTATATTACAGTGCCTTTTTTGACATTTTTTCTAGCCCTTGATGGAGCATCGCTGGCGCTAAGAATGCTTGGATTTTCAATGCTCCCATAATTTTTATTGATCGAGCTGACGTCAATGTATGTAAACTCTTCGCTCGGTGTTGTTTGCCCCAGATCGTGGCCGATGTCCTGAATTCGAACCCATGACCAGCCTTTTGGAACAGGAAAATATTCTTCTTCCTCTGCTATAGATGGAAGAGGCTTCGACTTTTTTATTTTGCCTTCTTTGATGAGCCGGTCTTTTTCAGCTGCTAGCTTCTCTGCTAGTACTTCTGCGGTCTCATCGTTGGGATCTTGTGGCACCAGCAGCCCTCGCACTGCCAGCTCCAGAATCAACTCACGAAGTTTTTTAATGCCGTACAGCTCGCGCTTGCTACCACCCCCGCGACCCGCGCTGGATTTATTTCTGATTGCCGAGGTCCAGATATCCAGATTGTCGACGATGACACTGGCTGCATCGATTTCATGCCCGGCAACCTTGGTGGTAATTCTGTGATCTTCTATAACACCCATTAGCCGTTGACCTCTTTTTCGCTCAAGGCCTCTGCCAGAATATTTTTTAGCTGATCGCGCAGGCTTTGAATCTCTGCCTGCTGCTGGGCGTAGTCGGCCAGCAGTTCTTGCGGATCGTGGCTGATTTGTTCGCCCACATGGGGATTTTTGATATCGAGGTTGTAGTTGCGCTCGATAATCTGCTCCAGGCTGACCTTCCAGGCCTGTTCAGTCTCCTGACGGGACTCGAACCCGTCCGCTTCACTGCCCCACCAGTCGATTTCTGTCTGGAATTCTTCAAATCGCATGGGTTTGGTTTTGTTGTAGCTGGTGACGCCCTCCGGGTAGGGGTGCTCGTAGAACCAGACTTCCTTGGTCCCCGGCCACTCGCTCTCCGGTTTCTTGGTAAAGAACAGGATATTGGTCTTGATGCCGGTATAGGGGTTAAACACGCCGTTGGGCAGGCGTACGATGGTGTGCAGGTGGCACTCATTGAGCAGTTTTTCCTTGAGGCGGGTTTTCATGCCCTCGCCAAACAGGAAGCCGTCGGGCAGTACCACGGCGGCGCGGCCGTGGGTCTTGAGCAGTTTGATGACCAGTGCCATAAACAGATCGGCGGTTTCCCGGGTGCGGAAGGTGGCGGGAAACTGGTTTTCCACCCCGTCCTCCTCCATGCCGCCAAAGGGCGGGTTGGTGATAATCACATCGACCCGGTCTTTTTCGCCGTAATCGGTATAGGCGCGGCGGCTGAGCATGTTGTCGTGCTCGATGCGGGTGGGGGTGTCGATGCCGTGCAGAATCATATTGGTGGTGCAGAGCATGTGCGGCAGGGCTTTTTTCTCCACGCCGTGAATGCTGTCAGCCAGGATGTCTCTGTCCTTGGCGGTTTTCGCATACCGCGAGTCCTTGTGGTCGATGGTGCAGGCGAGAAAGCCGCCGGAGCCGCAGGCGGGGTCGAGCACGCTTTCTCCCAGCTTGGGGTCGACCCGGTTGACGATAAATTGGGTCACGGCGCGGGGGGTGTAGAACTCCCCGGCGTTGCCGGCGCTCTGCAGGTCTTTGAGGATCTGCTCGTAGATACTGCCGAAGGTGTGGCGATCCTGGGTGTTGTTGAAGTCGATCTCACAGATTTTGTTGATGACCTGGCGAATCAGGGTGCCGGACTTCATGTAGTTGTAGGCATCTTCAAACACATTACGAATCACCAGGGCGCGTTGGCCCTGGGCGCCGCTGAGAACCAGTTTGTTCTTCAGGGTGGGGAAGAGTTGCAGGTTGATGAAGTCGCTCAGCTCGTCGCCGGTCATACCTTCCGGGTCGGCGGCCCAGTTGCGCCAGCGCAGGTGTTCGGGCAGCGGTGACTTGTAGTCATCTTCTAAGAGTTCGATTTCCGCTTCGCGGTCGTCGTAGATTTTCAGGAAGAACATCCACACCAATTGGCTGATGCGCTGGGCATCGCCGTCGACGCCGACATCCTTGCGCATGATGTCCTGAATAGATTTGATAATACCGCTGACGTTACTCATATTCTGTTGTGACTCGTTATGAGGCAGGTTTAAACAGTTCCTGCTCTAGTTCGTAAAGGGCTTCTTCGTAGTTGGCCTTGCCGCCAAAAACGCTATTGATGATTTCCACCGGGGTGCCCATCTGGTCGAAGGGACGCAATTTTAAGACTTTGGGGTTTTCAATGCTGGTAATTCCTTCGTCCGCGTATTTCTCCAGCAGGGCCTCCAGCACGGCGCGGGCCTGTTCGCCGTATTTGGCGAAGTAGTGGCGTTTCTTCACATTGTTGGCCCGCTCCTGCCGGGTAAGCGGCGGCTGGTCGAAGGCGATATGGCAGATCAGGTCGAAATCGCCGTAGTCTCTGCCCACTTCCTGGGCCAGCTTGGGCAGCTCGATGCCGTATTCTTCCAGCGCCTGGATAATGGCCTCTTTCTTCTTGCTGCCGTTCCACTTGCGGAGGAACTCATCCAGGGAGGCGTATTCCTTGCGGATGTTCTTGCGGCTGTAGTCCCGATAACTCTCGGTGACCATCTTGCCGTCTTCCCCCAGGTATTCGACGCGCTCAGAGAGAATGCGCACATCGACGCCACTGACGCGGACTTTGTAGACCCCCGGCGGCTCACCGACTTCGCCCCCCTCTCCATCGTCATCTCCCCCGTCCGGTGGATCAGGTGGCTCAGGCGGGTCATTGGGGCCGGGTTCGTAAATGACTACCGGTTCGCCGTCGAAGTCCGAGTCCTGGAACAGTTGGGTGGCCCGCTTAAAGTCCATGATGGTGAAGAAGTATTTGTTCTGTTCTTCGTGGATGCGGGTGCCGCGACCGACAATCTGCTTGAAGATGGTCATGGAGTTGATGGTTTTATCCAGTACGATCAACTTGCAGGTTTTGGCGTCCACCCCGGTGGTGAGCAATTCCGAGGTGGTGGCGATGACCGGGAATTTGCTCTCCGGGTCGATAAAGTTGTCCAGTTCCGCCTTGCCCTCGACACTGTCGCCGGTAATGCGCATCACGTATTTGGGGTTGTCGACGGCCAGCTTGCCAGCGGCGTTGACGATCGCCCTGCGCATGCGTTCTGCGTGGTCGATGTCTTCGCAGAAGATGATGGTTTTCTGGAAAGGGTCGGTGGCATTGAGGAACTTCATGACCCGCTCCGCCACCAGCTTGGTGCGGCGGTTGAGGACCAGGATGCGGTCCATGTCCAGCTGGTTGTATTCGCGCTGTTCAATCTCGTTGCCGAGGTCGTCTTTCATTCCCGGCGGCGGTGTCCAGCCGAGGACATCTTTGTCGATGTCGATACGCACCACCTTGTAGGGGGCGAGGAAGCCATCCTGAATGCCCTGCTTGAGGGTGTAGGTGTACACCGGCTCGCCAAAGTAGGTGATGTTAGAGGCGTATTCCGTTTCCTTGGGGGTGGCGGTGAGGCCCAGTTGGATGGCGCCGTCGAAGTATTCCAGGATCTCCCGCCAGGCTGAGTCGTCGTTGGCGCTGCCGCGGTGGCACTCGTCGATGACGATCAGGTCGAAGAAGTCGCGGGAGACAGCTTTGAAGATTTTGTCTTCCTCATCGGGGCCGGTCAGTGCCTGATAAAGCCCGAGGTAGATTTCGTAGCTGGTGTCGATTCTGCGGTTCTTGATTTTGGTCATTACCGAGCCGAAGGGCTTGAAATCGTTGACCAGGGTCTGGTCCGCCAGGATATTGCGGTCGACCAGAAACAGAATGCGTTTGGCCTTTTTTGCTTTCCACAGCCGCCAAATGATCTGGAAGGTGGTGTAGGTTTTACCGGTGCCGGTGGCCATAACCAACAGAAGGCGCTTGTTGCCCTTTGCGACGGATTCGACAACGCGGTTGATGGCCTCGGTCTGGTAGTAGCGGGGTTCTTTGCCCGACCCATCGTCGTAGTAGGGTTCTACGACCAGCGGTTCTTCCTGGTCTGTAATGCCTCGAAATAGTTTGTAGCGCTCCCACAGCTGCTTAGGTGATGGGAATGAATCCAAAGGAAATTCAGTTTCAATCTCTGCGCTGGGTATGGCCGCCTTGTTGTGGGAGGCAAAGGCGTCGCCGTTGGAACTGAAGGCGCTGGGAACCTCCAGGATGTTTGCATAGCCGAGTGCCTGCTGCATGCCGTGACTGACGGTGTGGTTGTTGTCCTTGGCTTCGACGACAGCGACAGGGACACCCTTTTCCCACTGCAGGACGTAATCGGCGAACTTCTTCTTTTTCTTGTTACGTGAGGACAGGTTGCCGCGAACGATGACCGGTCCGGGTGTCAGGGTGACTTCCCGGCGGATTTGCGTCATAGGGTCCCAGCCAGCTCCTTTGATCGCCGGGGTAATGAATAGATCGCAGATGTCGATCTCGCTTAGGGCTTTTTTGTCTTTACCGTCCATAGAAAGTGCCGATCCTGATGGGTTGCTGGCCCGAGGCCAGTCGTTGTACACGATAGCTCGTGCTAAAGGTACTTAAACGACCATGCTTCATCAATCTAAAAGCGAAGGGAGCACTATAACTGAAGATGTCTGGTGGTGGGGCAGCGCCTATAGCTTGGGGGTATATATGGGGGTATTTATTTATGTCAGTTTGCGGCCAGTTCCATCCAGAAGAAAAGGCTCCAACTTAGATTGGGGCCTTTTTTATGCTCAGACTTAGCTTGGAATTATCTAGACCTGAAATAGATTGTATTTTGCATAGACTCTTTCACTGCTTGGAACTCCCATATATACGAAACCCCACTTTCAGATAGACGAAAATAAACTTTCACATAGACGCAATTTTACTTACGGGCAGTGAACACACTGAGTGTAGTCTCCCTCTAAAATCAAATAGATGCCATCAACCAGCGGAAGAGCGAGGTGCTATCCAACCGCGGTGAGTTTTACGAGAACTCCTGTCCTGTCGTGTTGTTGGGGCGCCTGCTTGTGAAAGGTGACATACTTGGGCTCGGTTGTCGCAAAGGCTGCGATAGCTTCGGTAATACCATATCCTTATCGCAGGGAGGCGATATGAACAGCGAAAACAACCAGATCGAAATCTACCAGACTGCCGATGGCCAGACCGAAATTGAGGTCAGGCTGGAGGCGGATACGCTGTGGCTAACGCAGGCGCAGATGGGTGAGCTTTTCGGCAAGGATGTGCGAACGATTAACGAACATATTAAAAATATCTTTTCTGACAAGGAGCTGGTCGAAGATGCAACTATCCGGAAATTCCGGATAGTTCGGCAGGAAGGCAGCCGTAAGGTACGGCGTGAGATTGAACATTACAATCTCGATATGGCGATTTCCGTCGGTTACCGAGTGAATTCCAAGCAGGGGACCTTGTTTCGTATCTGGGCTACCAATCGGCTGAGGGAATATTTGGTACAGGGTTATACCCTCAATCGCAGTCGTTTCGAGAAAAACGCCGCCGAGTTGGAGCAGGCACTGGCCCTTATTCAAAAAGCAGCGCTAAGCCCCGAGCTGTCCGGGGACGCGGGTAGAGGCCTGGTCGATATCGTCTCCCGCTATACCCAGACTTTCCTGTGGTTGCAGCGCTACGATGAAGGTTTGCTGGAAGAGCCCGCAGGTGAAACCGGTGGCAAGTTGCCTTCGCCTGGTGAAGCTATGACATCGCTGGGTCAGCTAAAGGAGCAATTGATAGAACGCGGCGAGGCAACATCAATGTTTGCTCAGGTGCGAGAGCATGGGCTGGCGGGCATATTTGGTAACCTGGATCAATCCGTGTTTGGCGAACCGGCTTATCCGACCGTCGAAAGCAAGGCGGCGCATCTGTTGTATTTTGTGGTGAAAAACCACCCCTTTGCCGACGGTAACAAACGCAGCGGCGCATTTCTGTTTGTGGATTTTCTGCACCGCAACGGTCGCCTGCTGAGCAGTGATGGCTACCCGATTATTAACGACACCGGCCTGGCTGCGTTGACACTACTGGTGGCGGAATCGGACCCGAAACAGAAAGAGACATTGATCCGGCTGATTATGAATATGTTGAGCCTCGACAAGGCATAGTTAAGCTCAGTGTGTGCATTTTCGAAGTCAAGCTGTAACGGGTAATTGAGGCGCTATTTGGAGCAACCCCGAACGCCACCAGAAAACCCGTGAAGCTCAAAACGACTTTCGTTGGCAGCCCAATGCTGTGTTGAGCCGTGATTAATCCCGATAAAGTTTGGTCAGATCGGTGTAATGATCCACCCGCCGGTCCCGCAGGTAGGGCCACATGCGGCGCACGTCTTCACCACGGGCCAGATCTACTTTCACCGTAGCAAAGCTTTCGCTTTGGGTATCCGCCTGCCAGAGAATTTCACCCTGGGGTCCGGCGACAAAACTGGAGCCCCAGAAATCTGCACCAGGTCCGCCATTCGGGTCTGCTTCATGGCCAATGCGGTTGACGCTGATCACCGGCAAACCGTTGGCGACGGCATGGGCGCGCTGAATGGTAATCCAGGCATCGCGCTGGCGTTGTTTCTCGGCTTCGTCATCCGGTGGATGCCAGCCAATGGCCGTGGGGTAAATGAGCATGTCGGCACCGGCCATGGCCATCAGCCGCGCGGCTTCCGGGAACCACTGATCCCAGCACACCAGTACGCCGAGTTTGCCTACGGAGGTCTGAATAGGGGTAAAACCGAGGTCGCCGGGGGTGAAATAGAATTTCTCGTAGTAGCCGGGATCGTCCGGGATATGCATCTTGCGGTATTTGCCGGCGATACTGCCGTCGCTGTCTAGTACCACCGCTGTGTTGTGGTACAGCCCGGCGGCACGGCGTTCAAACAGTGAGGAAACGATCACCACGCCCAGCTCTTTGGCCAGCGCCCCGAGTGTGTCGGTGCTGGGGCCGGGAATGGTTTCCGCCAGGTCAAACAGATCGGGGTTTTCCTGCTGACAGAAATACAGGCTGCGGTGCAGTTCCTGAAGCACTACCAAGTTGGCACCCTGGCTTGCCGTGGCGCGAATACCTTCCAGAGTCTTTTGCAGGTTTGCGTCGATATCAGCTCCGCAAGCGTGCTGCACAACACCAATGGTCAGCTCGGTCATAAGGTGTTTACCCCTGTTGCTTTTGTTGCGCTGCCGGGGTCACTACGCCCCTGGGCAGTTGCATGGTAATGCAGTGAAGACTGCCATGCTGGTGGATTATGGGCAGGCAATCAAGCCCCTGAATGTCGTAGCCTGGGAAGGCGAGGGCCATTTGTGCCAGGGCTGCCTCGTCATTGGCATCACGGTAGGTGGGAACGATCACCATACCGTTGAAAATTAGGAAGTTGGCGTAGGTGGCTGGCAACCGGTGACCATCCTCGTCGTATTTCGCCGAGGGCCATGGCATGGGCACCAGTTGGTAGGGTTGTCCGCTGGCGCAGGTCAGGGCTTGCAGCTCTTCGGCCATCTGTTGCAGTTCAGCATAGTGACTGTCAGATTCATCATCGCAGGCTTGATAAACAATGACGTTGTTCGGGCAGAGCCGGGCGAGGGTGTCGATATGGCAATCGGTGTCGTCACCTTCCATGGCACCGTGGTACAGCCAGTTGATTTTGCGGATGCCGAGATCGGCGCACAGTTGTTGCTCAATCTCCTCACGGTTCAGAGAAGGATTACGATTGGGGTTCAGCAAACAGACAGCCGTGGTGAGCAACGTGCCCTCACCATCGCTTTCGATGGATCCGCCCTCTAATACCAGGTTTTTTGGTTGCAGGGTTGCACCGGGGAAAGCCCCTTGGCGAAACAATTCCCCGGTAATGCGGTTGTCCTGCTGAAAAGCGTATTTCTCACCCCAGCCATTGAACTGGTAATCCAGCAAACAGAGGGTATCGCCTTCTGCAACGGTAATTGGGCCGTGATCCCTGGCCCAGGTGTCATCAGACACTACCGGGTAGAGGTGCAGTT
>Ga0209273_10002628_pt1 | contig 13472 bp, 8 predicted proteins | sample tdAd471_FD_187126 | JGI IMG/M metagenome (GOLD analysis project Ga0209273, IMG submission 187126) | Marine sediment microbial communities from the Atlantic coast under amendment with organic carbon and nitrate - tdAd47.1 (SPAdes)... | ecosystem: Environmental > Aquatic > Marine > Coastal >...
GTCAGCCGAACGCAAATGTTCATCCCGATCATCAATACCCGTATTGATGCTAGTAGCTTGAATCGTAAATTGGGCGGAGGATTTGGCCCAGTCTCCGTCAATTAAGGTGAGCGATAGGTCAAAATCCGTAAATTTTCCGGTGACTAGGGTAATACCATTTGAAATGGGAATGCGAAAACCAATCGTGGAATGATTAGGTTCTACCGTTAAGTGTTGGGTTTGTGCAGATAAAAGGGAGAACGCACTGGCCAAAACGAGTGCTAAGAGAAGGATCCTTCTTCTAATCATCATAAATATTCTTTTCGGTAAAGAAGCCTGCTTTTAGCCTAAGGAACAAGCGAACTGGTACGAATTAAACCTCGATAGGGACGGTTTCAATCTATGAGTTGTCCTTGCATCTTATGGATATTGGATAGGTAGGTTCGGCTAGAGGTGAGGTGTTTTTCATTTTTCATTTCTACCAGGTATTCGCCACTCCGCCAGTGACACAGAGATTGTACTTGTTTGGGGTTCACCAAGACAGATCGATGAATACGGAGATAGCCCGAAGGATTTAAGTCCATTTCCATCTGTTTAATGGTTTTTCGAACTTTGAAAGATTCTTCCAAGGTGTGTAGGCGTACGTAATTACCAGCCGCTTCTATCCAATATATCTCCCGAATAGCTATGGGCAAAGAGCGCTTACCGTCTTTCACCTGGATGGTATGGGTCGTAGGTTTTTGCGATGGCCTTTGCCAGTACTTCCATGCGGTATAAATACCGACCACCAAAAAGTAATTGAATATATCATGGGGGATAGAAGCAAGTCCTACCAGGTAGATATCAGTCAGGATGATTAAGGGAGAGGTGTGGGTCATTCCAATCATGTATTTGATCGAGAAATCAAGGAAGAGTGCCCCAAAGCGCATGACAGGTGCTAATAAGAAGGCATATAGCAGGTGCTTTTGTAGCGATTTTCTCCAATCCTTCCGGTGGATCGGGTACTGATTGGTCCATGAAAAAATGAGAGGCGTAATTCCTATCCAAAGAAAGGCTGGAATAAAGTAGTAGAAAGAGAGATCAAAAATGCGATAAAGGTTCACTTCTAGCTTTTCATGTAGGCTAAATAGAACCGCTACCCCCGTGGATAACATTGCCAAGGAGAGCCAAAGACCAGAAAAAAAGTAAGCCATTGTCGAATTGGGATAAATGTAGGTCGACAATTTTCGGGTGATAGTAGACATGTTTTGCTTTTGGGTAAGAATTTATGATAATTGTAGTATGATCGCAAATAAAGGGTTTTGGAAATAAATAAGGTACGCAAGAAGGCGCTGGAATTTTGTTGTCAGGCTAGGCCATAGAACCGATTATAGCCGAAGCTACATGAGGGCTCGAACAACGACGCCTGGCAGCAAAAGAGCAAGCCGAACGTGTAGGTTATTTTTTTCCAAAGCCCTAACTTACCAGATGGCCATGACGAATGAGCTGTATCTTTTCTTTTGCGGAACCATTCCGCACCTATCCAATGCTAAAGTGGTTTAGAAAGATGTTATAGCGGCTAAACTCCAAGAAAAAAGTACTTTTAGCTTTTATTTCTTCGAATGATAGCACTTCTAGCATTGAGTTCTCAGACAACTTTTACAAACATCACTAAATTTTCCTATTTTCAGCCCCATGGAATTACTTATTTTCTTTTTTGTCCTTTCAATTTTATTTTCCTTTCTCTGTTCGATCTGGGAAGCGGTATTACTTAGTATTACGCCTTCCTATGTACAGCGAAAATTGCAAGAAGGTTCTCCAATTGGTACCACCTTGGACCAATACAAGGAAGATATCGACAAGCCGCTTTCAGCGATTTTGACACTCAATACCATTGCCCATACGGTGGGTGCGATTGGTGTAGGAGCTCAAGCGAAGGTGGCCTTCCCTAAGGAATCCTATGATTTGTTCGGTATCAATTTCCAAATGGAGCCAGTGATTGCTAGCCTTATGACCCTGGCGATTTTAATCCTATCGGAAATCATTCCTAAAACGATAGGAGCGAATAGCTGGAAGCGATTGGCGCCCTTTACAGTAAATTCCTTAAAAATATTGCTGTTTGTCCTCACCCCTTTTGTGTGGATCAGCCAGCTAATCACTAAGCGTTTCAAAGCGGATAAAAGCAAGAGTGTATTGAGCCGCGCCGATTTTGCGGCGATGGCCCAGGCAGGGGCGGAGCTAGGAACCTTGGATGCCAAAGAATTTACGATTATACAAAACCTCCTGCATCTAGAACAGATGACTGCTCGGGATATCATGACGCCACGCACTGTCATGGTCACTGCAGACCAGGAAATGACCGTCAAATCCTTCTATCAGGATCTTAAGCCACATCGCTACTCCCGAATACCGATTTTCGGCGAAAAACCTGGCAATATCACCGGAATTGCTTTAATGGATGATATCTTGGCTCAATTGGCCGATGATAAAGATAATACGCCTTTGAAAGAATTGCGGCGGGAGGTCTTGGCCATTCAGGATAATAAAAACCTTTTTGATCTATTTGAAACCCTCACCCGTGCCCGTTCTCACCTGGCAGTCGTCATGGATAACTACGGTAGCCTCGTGGGCCTGATCACCCTAGAAGATATCATTGAAACCTTATTCGGCCTGGAAATTATGGATGAGTCAGATCGTGTACCTGATCTTCAAGTGCAAGCTAAGCGGATTTGGGAAGAGCGTGCTAAAGGCTTGAAGTTAGGGAAGAAAGGGGAGTAGAGTTGCTAGGCCGGAGTAATGGCAGTAGAGGGTTGCGAGTTAGCTATCTGCCAACCCGCAACCCGTCAACAATTGGCTGCCACCTAGCGGGGGCGGCTGTCGCCTGTAATCAAAATGACAATTGGAATCAAAATCAAAAGGCATGGCCCCGGCTCCGTGCCTCTGTGCCTCAGTGTTCCATCAAAAAAAGCCAGGCCGCCCTTGGTGCTCGATTCGTGATCAACCTAGACGACGCGCCCTACTTCTGAATCATCAGTGGCGCTTGCGTTAAGCGTTGGCCACCATAATTTACGACCATGGTATACCTCCCCTTTGCTAGATCTCGTATATCAAGTTCCGTATTATTATTCCCCTTTACCAAGTCGATGGTAGTCGTTTTGACCAACTGTCCCAAGGCATTATAGATCACAAGATCAGCCTCGCCCTCCACCTCGGAAGGAAGAATAACCGTCACCTTATCAATCGACGGGTTAGGGAAAAGCTGTAGGCTAGCCTCCTTAATAGGGCCCATATCCACAGACACAATCGGATGGTATTCAAAGGCACCATCAAAATCGACCTGCTTCAGGCGGTAGTAATTGATGCCGGAGCCTGGGTTTTCATCTAGCAACTGATACGACTGGGTAATGTCAGAGTTACCTACGCCCTCGACCTTACTGATCACATCAAATTCTTTCCCATTGAGACTTCTTTCAACTTGGAAAAAGGCATTGTTGACCTCTGTGGCCGTTTCCCATTCCAAGAGTACGCCCTTGCTTTTCTTTTGGGCAGTGAAGGAGAGAAGTTCGACGGGGAGGGGGTTAAATGCGCCGCCTAAAGTAGAAGCTAAAGTGAAAGGGCTGAAGGTGGTGACAGAATTAGAGGTGATTGTTCCCGCTGCTGCATTTCCAGTCGTGGAAGCATTCCCCCGGTCTTGCCAGGTTGAACCAGCATAATGAGCAACAGTAAGAGACGGAAGATTTGTCACACTACTACTCGCTCTCCAGCTCAAAATAACCGATGCACTAACTCCTCCAGCTACATCCCAGTATTCCACGCCACTAATATGGTCAATGCTACCTACGAAATCGTTCGGATCCGTTGGGGTAGCTCTAAAATACTCAGCGGTGAATGTACTAGAACCGACCAGCGCAGTAATACCAACAGGAGCATAAATTCCAGCATCGCCCACATCGAAGGTAAAGGCCGTACTTCCTGTTTTGGCCATGGGGCCATCGATAAAAGAGTCTTTAGAACCGCCGGAGGCGCTTGCTACAGTCCCTAAAGTTAGGAGAACCCCCGTAGCTGTCACTAAGTTACCGTCCGTAAGCGTTAGCGTTCCGGAAACCGATGCTGCTCCGGCTAAGGTTTTCTCGCCGCCACCGGAGAGGGTGAGGTTGCCATAACTATAACCGCCAACAACTTGTGCCGCTGATCCATTGTAATCGACTGTCCCTGCAGTAGTTGTTAGTGTGCCACCTGAACTAGTAGCAATACCACTACCTCCAATATTCAATGTTCCAGTAGCTATGGTAATTACTTTGGTAGTAGGTGTTGCTCCTGCGAAGGCTATTCCTCCGTTTGCGTTTAGAGTGCCTGTTGTGATGGCGATTTGGCCGATTCGGGAAGCGGTAGAATTCGTTCCTGCAAAATTGATTAAACCACCTACGGTGGCAGTACCGTTGTTCACATTCCAGGAGTGAGTGAAGTTATCGCTACCGGGTTGATTAATGGTAACTGCTCCGCTTACCGTAACCGTCGAACCAATACCCTGGGTCAAAGAATTTACCTCATCTCCTCCATTGCCACCTTCACTAAAAGTTAAGCTGTTGGCTAATAGGGTTCCACCTGCAGCCATTGTAATGGTACCTTTTCTATTATTTCCTGCCAATCCTCCAATAGTAACAGCCCCACTTACAGTTAGTTGGGAATTTAGATTAAAAACGATTGTGCCTGATCCTGCGCTTGAGCCTCCGTTTAGTCCTATTTGTAAACTTGCACATTGAGCGTTTGCTATATTCAGACTTACCGTGGAATTATCTGCAATAATTACCGCATCAGCTGCCATTGGTACGCCTGCTGGACTCCAATTAGTGCCGACATTCCAATTATTATTAGTAGCGCCAGTCCATGTCTTTTGTCCATGTACTCGATTAGAAACACTGAAACTTAACAGAAGAAAGGCGATAGCTACAAAAGAAGTTTTATATACTGTAGACCTTATACAGGTCATCAAAGGAGAATAATGCGAAAACCAAGTTTTCAAAGTTAAAACTGTCATAAGTGTTGTTCTTGTGCTTAAGAAAAATTCACTATTGGATTTGACCAATAATGAAGGGTTTGTTTTATGTAATTAAGAGGAAGAGGGGCCGCTGTCCAATAAAGATGGGAAGTATGTCAAATCATGGCATTGTGTTTATTTGTTTGATTTTTGCCTGATAATTCCAACTGGCAGCATCTAAAAAGACAGCTAAAAAAAGTGTAATGCTACATCATAGGCTATAAGATTCATTTAAAGAATGAAAAAAAATTGGGGAAGGAAAGGAGTCTTTACTGTAAAAAGAAGAAAGACTAATAGACAAAGATGGACTACTAATCAAGGTATAAAAACGGTAGGAGGAGCGGTAAGGTTTCGAAAATAAGTAATAAATGTACAATTATTGTTATGTGAAGCGCCCGCCATTCAATTTTTTGTATTTTGCTTTGGAACCCATTGAGGAGTAGGAAAAGAGCTGGGAAGACTCGTGAGCTGTGGTGGAAGAGTTGGAGGAGTTGCCAGTCTATGGCTGTTTGCGGCTGTAAAAACGTGCCAATCCATCAACTGAATTGGCACGAATCACCTATCTATTTTAATCGCTAGGCAAGTCCTATTTTTGAATTATCAAAGGCGCCTGCGTTAAGCGTTGGCCCGCATAATTGACGACCAACGTATACCTACCTTTCGCTAGGTCCTGTACATCAAGTTCCGTATTATTATTCCCTTTTACCAAGTCGATCGTAGTCGTTTTGACCAACTGTCCCAAGGCATTATAGATCACAAGATCAGCCTCTCCCTCCACCTCGGAAGGAAGAATAACCGTCACCTTATCAATCGACGGGTTAGGGAAAAGCTGTAGGCTAGCCTCCTTAATAGGGCCCATATCCACAGATACAATCGGATGGTATTCAAAGGCACCATCAAAATCGACCTGCTTCAGGCGGTAGTAATTGATGCCGGAGCCTGGGTTTTCATCTAGCAACTGATACGACTGGGTAATGTCAGAGTTGCCGATGCCCTCCACTTTACTGATCGCATCAAATTCTTTCCCATTGCGACTTCTTTCGATTTGGAAAAAGGCATTGTTGACCTCTGTGGCCGTTTCCCATTCCAAGAGTACGCCCTTGCTTTTCTTTTGAGCGGTGAAGGAGAGGAGTTCGACGGGGAGGGGGTTGGAGGCGCCACATGAAGTAGAAGCTAAGGTGAAAGGACTGAAGTCGGAAACTAAGTTAGAAGTAAGTCCTCCTAGCGCTGCTGTTCCTGTAGTAGCGCTTTGTCCTTCATTTTCCCATTCATCACCATTGTAACGGGCTACAACTATTGAACTTGGATCGGTCACATTACTACTCGCACGCCAACTTAAGCCAACTGTCACACTAGATGCTCCAGTGGTTCGATTTAAATTCCAATATTCTAAACTACTAATATGGTCAATCCCATCTCCAGTAACGATGTCGAGTCTGTCGGGGGGGGGTAGCCCTGATATATTCTGCTTGGAATACATCTGTTATCAGGCTGGGAGGCGAAATACCAATGGGAGCATAGATACCCAAATTCCCAGTTGGGAAAAGAAATACATTGTTGCCTTCCTTCGCGATGGGACCATCGATAAAAGAATCCTTCGATCCGCCAACAACCACCGCCGCCGAACCAAGGGTAAGTAAATTGGCAGCTGTAGTTATCAGATTACCAGCCGTAAGACTAAGTGTGCCAGAGATGGAGCGTGCAGCATGTAAGGTGACGCCATTGGCATTATTGAGTGTAAGGTTAGTTGGAACACCTGCGCTATTAAATTCAACATTACTGGTAGTTTGGGCGGCGGAGCCTGCATATTCAAGGGTGGCGCCAGCCGCGTAGGTAGGAGATGTTCCCATAGCAGTGGCGGTGCCTTGGAGGGATAGTGTACCGGTGACGGTAGCGCCGGTGATGGTTTTGTTCAAGGCTCCAGATAAGATTAGGTTGTTGTAGCTATAAGCTCCCACAATTTGAGCGACTACCGATTCATTATAATCGACCGTTCCTGCTGTAGTAGTCAGTGTTCCTGCCGTGCTAGTAGCAATCCCCGAACCACCTATATTAAGTGTGCCCGTACCAATATTTATTACCTGATTAGCTGCTGTTACTCCTACAAAAGAAATACCCCCGTTTGCATTCATTGTACCAGCGCCGATGACGATTTGTGCAATTCTATTCATAGAACTAGTCCCTATAAAATTAATCAGGCCACTTACTGTAGCCGTACCTCCGCCGACATTCCAAGTATAGGTTTCGTTATTACTCCCAGGTTGATTTAGAAGAACCATGCCATTGACTGTGATACTTGAACCTGCCCCTTGGTTGATCACATTAGCTGTGTTATTTAATCCTAAGTTATAGGTCAGACTACCACAAACCAGTGTTCCACCAGCCGTCATCGTAATTGTCCCTGTATTATTATTATTTACAGTTCCTCCAAGGCTTATAAGCCCACTTACCGTTAGTTGGCTACCTGCGTTAAAACTTATGGTTCCGGCAGTTCCATTTCCACTAATGCCTATTTGCATACTTGCGCAAACTGCATCAGCGACATCTATTGTTAAGGTAGCACCGGCAGTGACTATAATATCATCTGCCGCTGTTGGTGTTGCGGTAAAAGCGGTAGCAGTGCTCCAATCTGAATCAGTGTTTACGATATAAATCGCTGCCTTTAGCGTAGATAAGTTAGGTAGAAGTAATAGAGATAAAAATAATGATTTGAGCCCAAATCCAATTAAGCGTTTTGTCATTAATACTGTCATAGAGTTGTTCTTGTGGGTTAAGAAAAATAGGTTACTGGCTTGCTCCAATAACAAAGTTTGTTTTATGAAATAGGTATTAATCGGAAAGCTGGCCACTAAAGATGAGGAGCGGGTAAAACCGAGGCAAGTGTACTCATAGTATCGTTTTTGCCGGCTATTTACAGACTGATAGCATCTAGAAAAGGCAGCTTTAACAAAAATTTAGGTATTACATCATAAGCTATAAGGTTGACTTTATAGAATCAAAAATAGTCGGGGAAGGGGAGAGGGGTTTGTTTTCTTACAATGGGGAATTTTTCAGTAGGCGGAAAATGACTACTGTTTTAGGTGTTATAGCGGTGGAATAGATTGTAATGTTACGAACATTTCTTTAAATGGACAATTATTGTTATGCGAAAAAAGCACTACTGCTTTTTTTGGACACAGGACTAAGATTTAGGTGTAGCTTTACTTAATAGCACCTTCCCCATTAGAAAAATCGTGCCAATTCAGCAACTGAATTGGCACGAAGATCACCCCTTGGTTCCCGGTCTCTCGACCAGAACTTGCCCCAGTTGCTGGAGCCGTTGGTTCCCGGTCTCCTGACCGGAACCTGTCCCACCTTCGCATCCGACAGCTCCTGCTGTCACAACCCCCAGCCAAATCAAGATCAAAAGCCCTGGCCAAGCCTCCACCTCCTCAATCCTTACGCCAAGCCCTATTGCTGAATTATCAAAGGCGCTTGCGTTAAGCGTTGGCCGCCGTAATGTACAAGCATTGTATACCTACCCTTAGGTAGCTTTCGTATATCCAACTCCGTATTATTATTCCCTTGGACTAAATCGATAGACGTCGTCTTCACCAGTTGCCCTACAGCATTATAAAGCAAGATATCAGCCTCGCCCTCCACGCTAGAAGGAAGAAGGATATTGACCTTATCAATCGATGGATTCGGGAAAAGCTGTAAGCTAGCTTCCTTAATAGGGCCCATATCCACAGACACAATCGGATGATATTCAAAGGCGCCATCAAAGTCGACCTGTTTCAGGCGGTAATAGTTGATGCCGGAGCGTGGGTTCTCATCTAGCCACTGATACGACTGGGTGATGTCAGAGTTGCCTACGCCCTCCACTTTACTGATCGCATCAAATGCTTTACCGTTGAGACTTCTTTCAACTTGGAAAAAGGCATTATTAGTCTCTGTTGCAGTTTCCCATTCCAGCAGTACGCCCTTGCTCCTCTTTTTAGCGGTGAAGGAAAGAAGCTCCACCGGGAGCGGATTAAAGGGCCCGCCTAAGGTAGAGGCTAGTGTGAAAGGACTAAAAGAAGTCACCATATCGGAAGTCACGGTACCACCTGCGGCATTTCCGGTTGTACCGTCATTGCCTTCATTGTCCCATTCATCACCATCATAGCGGGCCACTACAATCGAGGGAGGATCGGTCACATCACTGTTTGCCCTCCAGCTGAGAGTCACTGTCACATCGGAACTCCCAGTCCTATCCAGCTCCCAGTGTTCGATGGTACTCACATGATCAATACCACTTCCAGCCTTTATATCCCCTACATCGGTTGGTGTAGATCGAATGTATTGCGCCGTGAAGACATCTGTAGCCACTGATGGAGCACTAATGGCGATAGGGGCATAAATACCCATGTCTCCGGTGGGAAACTCAAAGGCACTATTCCCAACTTTTGCTAAAGGCCCATCAATAAAGGAATCTTTTGAAGCACCACTTACTGTTGCTGTGGAGGATAGCGTTAGTAACTTAAGAACAGTCGTTGTCAAATGACCAGCGGTAAGGGTGAGCGTGATATCGATGGAACGGGCATCATGCAATTCAACCCCATTCATATTATTAATGGTCAAACTGGAAGGGCCATTGGTGCTAGGAAAATCCAGGTCAGTGGTAAATTGAAGGGCTGATCCGGCATATTCCAACACAGAGGCTGCCCCCATAAAGCTAGGAGCCGTTCCTACTAATGCAGCTGTTCCTTGCATCGATAGGGTACCATCTAGCGTAGTTCCCGTGGTGAAAGTCTTATCACCCGAGCCAGACAGCGTGATGTTATGATAGGCAAAAGGGGCAATGGTTTGCGCGCCTGCCGCATTATAGTTGACGGTACTGATACTCGCTGCAAAGGCAGCATTATCACTATTAAGCATGCCTGCTCCACCGACATTCAAGGTACCTCCGATACCTGAAAATTCAATGCGCTTGGTAAAAGCATTCCCCACTACATCAAAACTAATTCCTCCATTGGCATTTAAGGTACCGGTTGTGATATTGATTTGCATGATGCGGCTAGTCATAGCACTGTTTCCTGCAAAGGTCAATAAGCCACCAACGGTTGCTGTCCCTTCATTGACATTCCAGTTATAGATGGTTGTATTTTGTGCAGGCTGATTCAAAGTAGCACTTCCTGTTACACTGATACTTGAGTCTGTTCCTTGGCTAATGGAATTAACGACACTATTACCACCAGCACTGAGCACTAGTTCATCGCAAATCAGCGAACCACCCGCCGTCATGGTAATCGTACCTGATCTATTATTGGCGGTCGGCGCACCGATGGTGACCGTGCCACTTACCGTAAGTTGACTACTGGCATTAAAAACAAGGGTGCCCGTACCGGCAAAGCCAGCCCCCATACCATCTCTGCCTAATTGTATACTGGCGCAAACGGCATCACTGACATCAACCGTAAGTGTGGCACCATTTCTAACAACAATGTTATCGGAAGTAGTTGGTGTGGTGGGAAATGCACTCCAATTGGCGCTACTGATGACAGTATAGGTAGCTGCATGGAGGATGGATAGCGGTGTAGTTATAAGTAGAACCGAAGAAAGGATAATCCACCTACATATTATAGCAGTGTGGAATTTTTTTGTTACTGTTGTCATAGTATGTGTGTTAGTGCGTTCATAAAAAGAGCAATTGCTCTCGGGATTTTTCGCCGACATAAAGTCGTTTCTCATAGTATAGCGTCGATTCAGCCTTGGCATTAGGTGGCTTCCAAACAAAGAGATCCTCTTTGTGGGCCGAAGAATTTCTGAAATGCGGAAAATATTAGGCTAAAACATCATAAGCATGTTGTTATTTTCTCATCGTAAAATCTGTCAGCATTAAGGGAAGGGAATAGAATCGACCGAGTATATCAGTATTAGTGATTAAAGAGTCGATTTGCGAAGGTTATTGTGGGAATAGGTATGCAATATTACGAAATAATACTTGTTGGACATCACTATGATGATGAAAAATGGACAAACTGCTTATTTTGTAAATATGTTGTTTTTGTTTAATGTTATAGTGATGTAGCGAGGCTGGTTTTATATACCTTAAATCATTAATGTTTATGTGTTTGAAAAAGAATACCCTTAGTTGTTTTGTGTTACTAGCTCTGCTCACAAACGCTATTTTTCTTGCTGCGCAGAACCGGCCTAAAAAGCAATTTCGCTTACCAGATGTGCTCAAGGAAGTTTCTGGCTTGCATTATGCGGCGCCAGATAGCCTTTGGTGGCTTAATGATAGTGGTGATAGCCCCACCCTGTATCTGACCAATGGGGTAGGGGAGATCAAAGCGAAAATCCGCCTTCCCATTCGAAATGTGGATTGGGAAGATTTAACTGGAGATGATAAAGGCCGACTCTATATCGGTGACTTTGGTAACAACAGAAGCCTTCGGCAGGATTTGAAAATCTATACTTATGAACCTGCGTCTGGGAATTTAGATTCGATGGCTTTCAGCTATCCGGATCAGTCCCATTTTAATGGCACTTCTGCTACCAGTAGTTTTGACGTTGAAGGCTTCTTTTGGCACCAGGATAGTCTGCATTTGTTTAGTAAGAGTAAGTTGCCAAAGAGTAACTATCTCACCAAACATTATGTCTTAAGCCAACAAGGAAGAAATCAAATGGCTGAACTACGTGATAGTATAGTTTTGAAAAAAAGGGCTGTTACGGCAGCCGCTATCGACCCAACTACAGGACGGGTTGCGCTCTTAGCGTATTACTATAAAGTGGTACTTGGTTTTTGGCCCGTTTCAAAGGCCAGTGTCTACTTCTTCGAAGATTATCCGGCGGGTTACTTTCTGCGGGCTAAGCCATCAAGAAAGAAAGCCTCTTGCTTACTCGCCCTCCAATATGAATCCCTGGATTTTGTTGATGACAAATACCTCTATATCGCCTCGGAGCAGACGAAGTTCTTCAAGCCGCGCGTGAAGCGCTTGCGGATGCCAAGGCGACAGCGAGGCAAGGGGTGATCCAAGCGAGTCAAGGGGTGAGTTGCGTAAGACAGGGCTAAGTAACTCACCCCTTGACTAGCGGAGGACTCTCACCCCTTGACTAGCGGGTGCACCCCTTGCCTCGCTAATACCCGCCTTCCATCATGGCCAACAACTTCTCGACCAAGGCTGCCGAGCGAATCACCACCGAATCGCCCTCAATCTCGACCTGCTTGCTTTGCACGTGGTTACGGGAAAAGTTGACCGTAATCCCTTCTGCATAGGCGCGATAGCTATTGAATTTGCGTACCAGATTGCCGTCAAAACGAAACTCCTGATCGAGAGATAATTCATTTTCTTGCAGGAAAGTCTCTGTCTTGGCCTCCCCTTCATAAAATCGCTCATCAAATTTTTTCAGATCGATGGTTTTATCGGGGCTATTCATGGCAAATTTGACCACAGCTTCCCGAAATTCGCCTTCTTGTATAGGAGCACCAGATTCTTCATTGACGGGCAAGGGGAGTTGACTCACCATTTCCAGAAAAGTATGGGTCAATTCTTTGCTACTTTCATGTCGCTCTAGTCCAATCCAGTTGATGAAATATTCTGAGATTTCCTTCTGACTTTTGGCATGTTTGATCAGCTCCACACAGCGTTCTGTCCCCTGTTTGGCTTTATTGAAGAGGATGCGGCAAGCCATAGCCAGTTTATCGGTATTAAGGTAGGTTGTGGTATTCAGGTTGAAAGTAGTGCCGTCTTCATTTTTATTAAAGACCACCCCTTCTGTATCTCTCACTAGGAAAATGCCCAAGGCCCGGGCTTCAAAAATCTCGTAATCAGCATAGACCAAGTATCCCCCTTTCGCCCCTACTACTCCTTGGATAGACAACTGTAAGGCAGCCATCGTATCTTTGGAAAAAGTGATGAAGGCTTCTTCGCTGACGCCTTGTTCTTGTAAATGTTGAAAATAACCAGGAAAGAGGGCGTCTTCTGGAGAACTCAAGAAACCCTGTAGGACATCTGTTTTGCTGATGAACGTATCATGCAGTTTTTGTACTAGTAGCTGAGCCCGCTCATCTCGGGGGGCTACTTCATTGCTAAGAAATAACTTAGCTTCGGTATCATCCGCTACTTTGTCCAGTTCGTGAATGATGAGTTGGTGTATCCTGACTTCCATTTGGGTAGTATTTTCGCAAAAATACTTTTTAAATCTTAGTCCCGGCAAAGACTTCTGTAGTTTTCTTCCTTGAAAGCAAAGACTTCAGAAGTTTTCGGGCTCATGCCTTAGGAAACTTCTGAAGTCTTGCTGGGAAGTCTAGCGGATATCTACTGCTCGACCACCACTGATTTAACAATTCGCTGACCATCTTCCAATTGCACAGCCACTTTATACAGTCCACTGGCTAATGTTGGGAGATCAATCCGTTGCTGGATACTTCCTTCCCCTAAGATGCTTTGCTTGTAGACAATCTGCCCCTGCAAATTGTAAACTTGCATTACTGCTGGTCTTTCCAGCAAGA
>Ga0209273_10002634_pt1 | contig 13444 bp, 11 predicted proteins | sample tdAd471_FD_187126 | JGI IMG/M metagenome (GOLD analysis project Ga0209273, IMG submission 187126) | Marine sediment microbial communities from the Atlantic coast under amendment with organic carbon and nitrate - tdAd47.1 (SPAdes)... | ecosystem: Environmental > Aquatic > Marine > Coastal >...
CGAGCTCTGCGGAGAGATGCCGGAGTGGTCGAACGGGGCGGTCTCGAAAACCGTTGTGCGCGCGAGCGTACCCAGGGTTCGAATCCCTGTCTCTCCGCCACGCAGACCTCACTAGGAGACCCGGTCTCCACTTTCCCCAAGAACACCCGCGAGTTCCGCCACTTTGCGCACATATGAGCGCCGCAAACGCACCGCCCAAGGCCGCCGACCGCGGCATTTGGGCGAAAGTCTCTACGCGCCGAACAGCAAGGTGCGTTTTCCCTGATAAGGGCCGATTTACAGGGAATACTCGCCAATTTGCAGGGAATAATGTGTCTGGTGCCGCAATATTGCAAATTAGATCAGAGACTTACGGGCAAGATCCCTAAGAATTGAAACAGGGAACTTTTCGGCCCGTATCAGGGACATTTCAGGTGGGAAACAGGGAACTTTCCCGGCTGATCAGCGAAGTTATTAGCGCGCGTTGAATCCGAGTGCGCGCGCCTGATCACTCCAGTCGAGCGGCAGATCACAGGCGACGAGCTTTTCGAGTGTGATTTCGACCGGCTGCCGGCCGCGGACAATTGCTTCGATGATCGCGGGCGAGAGATAGGCGAGCTTCAGCATCTTTCGGACGTAGCTCTTGGAGACGTCAGCGTTGGCAGCAAGGGCTCCTATCGATACTCCCTCGCGAAGCTCCTCAAGCCAAAGGGTGCTGCGGGCGATAGCCTTGATCATCACTTCGTCGGGTTCGGCGTCGCGCTCACCAATGACCAATTTGGCCTCAACCCCGCGGCGACGCATCTCGAATGGGATGCTGCAACGAAGGGCTGACTCCGGTAACTGGCTGGTTTGAACGTCGAACGCGCCTGCGACGTCAGCGCCCGAAAGTGCGATCTGCATCTCCCGTGGGGCGATGTCGATGCGCTTGATCAGCTTGCTTATGAGGATGTGATCGCCATCTTGCAGCTGCGCCAAAAGGGCTTCCAAGCGTGTTCCGTGGGCCTTCACTTTGCCCACGTCGCCAGCCAGGCGTTGCAACTCAATACAACCTCTAGGCAGAAGGGTGGCGGAAAGGGTTTTTATGACAGCATTTTCAATAGTTGGTGCAGGTAAACGCCAGCCCTCATTGAGCCCCTCTCCAGAGCGTTCGATCAAGCGCCGTGAGACATAATAGCGATGGCGCTTGGCACCTTTGCCTGCGTGACTCGGGGTTAGGCGATCACCGGTCTCGTCGAAGATCCTGCCGGCAAGGGGCGAAGGGTTCTTGGCACTTGTCTGATGGCGCTTGCGGACGGCTGCAGCGCGGAGCATATCCTGGGCGCGGGACCACGTTTTGCGATCCACAATCGCCTCATGATTGCCGGGATAGGACTTTTCCTTGTGCCGGATCTCGCCGATATAGACGGGGTTTGTAAGAAGGTGATGTATACGCCCCCGGGAAAGCGGTACGCCGCCAAAAGTCAGGCCACTTTCAGCGCCTCGTCGGTTGCTTGTTATGCCTCAGGCCGAGCGCCCACAAGTGTCGGCGGGATAGAGACGATAGGTCTTTCCTTCTCTTTCACGTCGAATACGCTCCGCCTTTTCTAAGTATCCAATTAAAGTCGCCACCCGACGCCCATCTTGCGCACTCACTCGGCCCTTCATCTCGCGCTGTAGGACGCCCGGCTCATCAGCTACGCACTTCTCAATCCGACCAAATAGCTCCATGTCAGCCATGTGTTCTTTGGCAGTACCCTCGTAACTTGCCAATTCAGCCGTATTGGCAATCACATTTGCCATCAATTCGAGCCCAGGACGATCCCCCATCAAAGCGAGCACCGTCCCACCCTGCAACAACGCAGGGACGGTTAGGCCGAAAGGTTCAAGCTCTTCACCCGGATTTAACAGTTTCCGATCTTCTTGCTGCCACGCGGCGCAAAACATTGGCAAAATCCGTAGGCTCTCATGAACCAGTTCTTTCGCATCCTGATACTGTCTGCCTTTGATTGCAGCATTCATTTTTTCCATTAGCTCGAAGTACTTGTCGATATGCTTAGACCGTGTTGGTGCGTTTTCACGCCCCATCGCAATATCTACAAAATAGTCCAAGTTATCGTCGGCATGACTTTGATCAGGTGGCGATTCGGGTTTCGGTCTACCGTGGCCACCCTCTCCCAATAACTGCAGCAAAAACTTGAGCATTCCATTACCCCCTATGCGTTGGGTGACATTGGGACATTTTGTCTTCCCCTGCGGTTCATATCTGACACAATGCGGATTTGACCTTATTAATCTTTATACAGATCAATTGAGGTGAGCATGAAGCAAAAACAAACCGAATACGTGACACTCAAGCAATTGTGCGCAGAGCTAAAATTGAACCCACGCGAAGCTCGTGAGCGCTTGAGAGCCGCCGCGCGCGAACCGAAGAAGTTTCCCGAACTCGCTAAGGGTCGCAAACCACGGACCCCTTGGCAGTGGGTGAAAGGAAGCGCCAGTGAGCAGGAAGCAAGGACATTTTGCTCAGCTTGAAAGTCATGACTTCCACGAAAGTTGGGTCTTTCCGCACTTGCAAGAAATCTGCTTCGCTCCCGGAATAGGAGTGTCAGCACGAATAGGCCGATTACAATCTGCACATATGAAAAGCGACGATAGCTTCTCGATGTCTTCTAAGAGGACGTCAATGTCGCTTACGGCAGTTTTTTCTGGATTGTCATGCGAGTCCAGATTGGCGATCAGCGTCGAACCCGCAAGGTCGGAAAATAACTTTTCACTGGCCAAATCCGGCGACTTTTCTTTTAGGGTCGCGCGGAGCCGGCCAAGGAGCTCGTCAGGCATACGCTTTTCATTTGTTTCGTTGAACCGAAACGCAACTTTGACCTCAAGGGCGAAACTAATTTCCTTTAGTACGGCTTCAAGAAGTTTTCGAAGATCGTTGGTGACATCTTCCTTCCCCTTTTTCTTCTCGATAATCTCTTTCAGAGTCGCCGGGCTTTCATCCATCAATATCCCGTTGTCGCCGTCTGCATAGACCTCCCGGAAGAGCCAGGCCTTGTGATCCATTTCCTTCTTAATCAGATCAAACCAGATGTTTTCATGCGTCAGGATAATGATCTGCCAATCGGAAAATTCATCTCTGAGTAGTCGCAAGAGACGTCGCCGGTGGTTTGTATCGAAGCTGGTAACAATATCATCAAGAACCAGGAACTTCGCCTTTTTGTTGAATATCTTGGCGTTAGCAAGAAACAAAGCGATACCTAGGCTGTTCAGATGGCTTTCGCTCAGATATTTGCGAGGCGGCTGGGTGGCCTTTCCGTGGAATGAATATTCAAATTCAATCCCCTCTTCCCCTACCATCGTAAGACGGACATTATCGACCGTCTCCTTTGGGTGAAGCTTACTGTAGAAGGTGCCCACATCATCACTGATCTTATCGAGAACAGCTTGTAGCGCTGTATTCTGAACTAGCAAGAATTCGTCGAATATTGTAGAAAGAGTAATGATCTGAGCCTCGTGAACGATGATGATGCGCCGACACTTTTCATAGGCATCAACTTGCTGGTTCAGGGTCTGAAGCTTTGTGAGCGCCTCTGCGACCCGCTTTTCAAGATCGGTCAAATCGAGTTTTTTCGCGCTTTCACCCGCCTTGGTACTGGAAGCCTCGCATCTGGCACGAAGATCGCTAAGCGTGCTGTCGAAGTCTTTAGGGGGCTCGAAGACTTCGATGGCTTCAAACGCTGATGTCACGGCTTTATGGTAACCACGGAGCATATCTAACGTGCCCTTCGCACATTCAATCAGCTCAGAAAAATCGTCCAAGTCCCCATAATCTGCAACCAACGCTTTGGCTTTGAGACCCGTCCCGGTAACTCTCTCAATCAGATTGTCTTTCAGGGTCTTTGCAGCTTCTAGCTTCTTCTGTAGCTCGGCCATTTCAGCAAGCCGTTTCCCGACCTCACTCTGTAGCTTCGTGAGGTCGTACGAACTTAAACAGAAAGGACACTGCTCATCGGTGAAGACCTTTCCATCGATGACGGCCTTACCCTTGGCGAGAAAGTCGCTAAGCCGAAGTTGATTCACGTTCTCGCGCTCTTTCACGAGCGCGTTAAAGTCGGTAGTAAATGCTTGGGCACTGTTTAGTAATTGATCGATGTCGCCTTTGAGAGCAGCGCATGCCTTTTCGAGCTGGCCCAGACGCTCGGCGGTTTTAATTCTGTCTGCGCTACTACCATGTCCACGCAATTCTTCCAGAGCCGCTTCGTATGAGCTTTCATCCGTTATAGATGTCTTGAGTTCGAACTGCTCGACAATGCCCTTCGCAATTTCAAGAAACGCTGCCCGATCTGGAACTACCTGGCCGGTTGCTTCGACCATATCGGATTGGAGCGACTCAGACTGTTGTTTCGCAGCCGTATATGATCCCTCCCTCTGAAGGCTGTTTCTTACTTGCTGGATCACCGACCTGAACTGCGTGATCTCTTCGTAGCCAATGATTTTGGCGATGGCTTCGCGCTTGCTGCCCTTGGCTTGATCGAGAAAATTGACGATATCAGCATGCCGGAGAATGACGTTGTCATCTTTGAGTTCGCCTACCAACGTTCCAGCATTGTCATTTGCGTAACTCGTTGTCGTCTTCAGATCGGCCGACAAGCTTTTTGTGCCATGTTGGTCTTTGCCATCGAACCGAATTTCAACGACGCTGGCGTCGCCTACGTCAGTAAGGACGTGACGGAGAGCATCTTCCTTGCAGTCTTCGCGCCATAGGTGATCGACTCGATTATGAAGAAACCATTCGAGCGCGTCTGTTATCGTGCTCTTGCCAGCCGCGTTCTCACCGAATATCGCTACACTCTTATTATCCTTGGAGAAGTCCAGAGGGAGATCGAAGCGCGCGCCGCGAAAGGCCGATGCTTTCATGTGCCTGAGCTTAGTCATGTTCCGCATCCGTCTCGGCTGGCGCATCTGTAAGTGCGGCGTTTCGGGCGTCTTCAAGCTTGCGAAGAAGGTTTGTCTTTGTAAGTTTGCTGTCGGATCGCAAATCGCGTATGGCCTCAATGCTTGCTGCATCCAATTCGGCATTTTCTTCCTGCGTTTGCAGGAAGTCTGTGAGCACGTCACCCGCCGATTTGATTTTCTGAGTCGCCATAGTTTTTTACCTTCCCTACGATAAAATCATGCGCATACTCTTCACACAGGACTACAATTTAAGGGAACGCGAGATCAAGCTTGTTCGCGGTATAGTTGGAATATACTTCATATTTCTGACCGATGCAGGTATTGCTTATCCCTTCACAAACTCAAGCCTGATTTACATTGGAATGAGCGAATCCAAGCAGAACAGCATAGCGATGCGGCTCCGTGGGCACTTAACAGGTCAATCAGGCAACCTAGGTATTAAGAATTATGCGGATACGCATGAAGTGAAATTCACATACTACTCAGTAGAGGTCTTACGCAGGTATGGTGCAGAGAATGTGTATGATATGGAGAGCTTTTTCCTGAGTGATTTTCTCAATCATCACGGCTCATACCCTATCTGCAACGGGCAAGGTGGCCACGAGATAGCGGACGTTTCGAAGAGTATTTCTGCGACAGTAGACTGGGGACACTTCGGACATAGCGTGGGATAAGGAATTGGCACCCCAAACGGTACCCGGGCACTTATCGCCGAGGCATCAAATTCCACAACTGGTAGAAAAGATTGGTAGCGGAGGAGGGACTTGAACCCCCGACACGCGGATTGTGATTCCGCTTCTCAATCAAACCGGAACCCCAAAACTCGCAACACTAGGCTCAAAATGCAGGATCCCTCTAATCCGTGGGAACGTCTCAAGTCTTCTCCTGAATCGCATAATTGGCATTATGTGATCCGTCGCGACATCGCACCAGAGACGAACTTGCCATGCGTTACGCATCCCAATTGTAATGGCACCAATTGAGCATACGACGCATTATCCCGGCCGGGTAGGCTGCAAATTCACCGCTCCTGTTGGCATCTGTCACAAGACCAACGAGGTTTAGATAGAACTCCTCTGCGTTTTTGGAAATTGCGTAGATGGGAGAACCGCTGAGGCCATCGGGATCAAAGGAGCGCTGATCCGATCGACTGGTTGTCCTCAAATAGATTCTTCTATCAATCCACTCTATTGCCTCGGGATTAAACTCTAAGAGAATTTGGGCATATCTTGTCCTGAGATGATTCAGCGTCTCGTCACCCTCCATTGCTTGCTTGTCCGATGGAAAGCCAATCAAGAAATATACGAGGGGCATACCCGGCAATTCGCTCGCGGAGTCACACCAATGAATTTCATCAGACGACAAGAATCGCCTTTGTATCGTGGCGTCACTAACCTGGTATCTGAATATGATGAGATCTTCGAGAGAATCCCCAGATTCTTCTTGGATGTCGGGCACGCCAAACGCATCGGGCGGGAGAAAGGATGGCTCCGAACCGGGATCAATAAGAAGCCTATTCGAACTTGGTTGAATGGGGTGCTCCTCACTTTGATACTGATGTGCCGTAGCTAACTGATAGTACCTCTCTTTGTAACATACCTTGAGGCTGGATCCGCGAAAGATGGCGGGCCAAGTTTGATCCCTTCCCGCATCTGCCAACAACGCCTGCGAAAATTTCGAAAGTGAATCCGGAAGATTCCGTATTGGGATATAGACTCCACCTAATCTAATGCTGGACTTGGCAAGAGTTTCAGTTATCAAACCTAACTCCATACTCACACCTCACGTTGATATTTTGACGCAAACTGGTCTGACCGGTTCTGATCACGCCAGTGTTGGGAGCAAGACTAGAGTTTGCGCGAACTCAAGAAATGTACCACGGGAAGTCTGTCCTATCTCCACCGCTTCCAATACATACCTTCAATGAATCTTGATCGCTGGTCCTTCGTAACCGATATCAAATCTTTGCCGTGACGACCAACTGCATCCACGACCTGAGAATGAGGATGTCGATATCTCTTGTGTTGTGGGTTGGATGCTGCGACGCAGAACTTAAGGGAGTGGGAATCGAGTATGCTCTCATCGAAACTGAATCGCGAACCATGGTGAGGGAGAATAAGCGTAACCAACTGCTCCATTATGGGGGAGAAAAAGTTCTTCCACTTGTCACGAATTGATTTGTCTTTGAGCTTCGCGTCGCCAGTCCCAATCCAAGCGGCTTCCTTCCACGTGTGAAAGAATGACCTGCCATGGATGATCTGTTGTTGCGAGGAGCACCAGTAAAAACCCTCAACATGGTGCGACATCTCAACTCCGGGATGGAGTCCGGAGTAAAGTGAGAGTGAAAGGGTGTTGTGGTCACTGTTCCCGGATCTTAGCTTCTGTGTGTAATTGTAACACTGCTTCAGTTTCGTCCGTTTCCAAGGAGTACGAAGCGTGTCTTTGAGAAAACTGAGATCGATACTCGTTTCACCTTTCAGGCCAAATCGCCGAACCACTTCCTCCTTGAACACTTTTAGCCAATGGTCATTGATTGGATGGCAGTAGGGCAGCAAGAGCCAACTTAAGGCGATGGACGGTGCTTTCAGAATCTGTCCATGTCCCGGATTTACATGCCTTACGTTGGCTTTTTGCCCAGGTCCGCTGGATTCAAACGGTTTTCCAGCGGGCGTGCTTTCGACGTCTGGAATGTCAAGAGGTGGAAGCTCCTCACCAAGTCCTTCAGATGTAGATGGCGGCAATTCAGGATCCGACGGCACAAAGTCAAACTCTGTACTGGAACTCTCAGCGCCTCCAACCAGGTACACAATCTCAACGCCACGCTCGCCAAACCAAGCTGATGGATCAAGGTACGCATCAGCCACCCCGTCATTCCACAAGAAGTAGTGCTTGAGAAGAAAAGTACGGGAGAGAATGCCAGCTAGGTGAGCGGCAAGCTCTGCGGCACCGAGGTACGGAAGAAATACTGCCTTTACATTCCTTTCTTCATCTTTGAGTTTGCTACATAGCTCTTCGAATCCTTTGACGTGATCCTGGTCAAGATGCGAGAGGAAAACCGCATCAACCGCAGCGGGAGCGATTTCTGATATTAATCGGTCGATTTGTGCCCCTACGAGTTTCTTTGAGGAGCCGCCACAGTCGTACACGTAGTTGTACTCGTTTCGCCGTCTATCACGTGGACGATCCGACGCTACCACTCCCGATGAAAAGTTCCCCTGGCCGACCGGCCATTGAGATCGACAGACGTACATGGGCGCCTACCTCCTTGATAAGCTAGTCGTCATCCGATCCATCAGACATGATAGTGAACTCAATCAGTTGATGGTCTGAATAGTACTGAGAGAAAAGGTTTCCGTTATATGGATCACCAGGATAGCCCCCGTTTGCAATGTCCCAATCATCCTCCAATTCAGTCACAAGATCGGTGACCCGAAACCAATCGCCCAGATCGTGCGAGGTGTGTTCCTCATTATAGAACACATGGTCATAAGGACGATCAGAACTTGGGCTAACAGCAGTGTCGAGACACTCATGATTTAGGGATTGGAACCCTGCGAAGAGAACGGTCGCGAGCTCAGCACAGCTCTCAATGTTCATGTCTCCCAAAATGACAAAATCACGTTCTGAGCCTGTCTGCGAGGTAATCCATCGATAAATAGCCTCAAACTCTCGAGCCCGATTGGCACGGGCAGTTGCACCGGTGCCTGCGTGGAGGTGAACTGAAACGAATACAATATCCTCGGAGCCGAGTTCAAATGTGAATGCATATGGAACTCGATCAAAATACTGGTTTCTCGTTCGATCACTCTCCAGGAACCCTTGCGGGAGATTGTCGGCAATGCGCACTCGGTTTGGATTGTAGAATGCTACAAACCACTCTGTTGTCGATGTGTTGTCTTGATTTGTAAGGCTTCGCCCTGTGTCTTCTTCTGATAGCACATAGCTAAATCCATGAGCTGTCATGGCGTCAAAAAATGCCGCAGCTTCCCGATCTGGATCGAACGGTGCTCCATCTGGGAAAAATCCTGGATAAGGCGGCGCCACAAGCTCCTGCACAAACACGAGATCATAACCCGACATCAGACCTGCCAGAGCCTCGTGATCCTTGCGCCGGTAGTGGCCAACAAACTTGATGTTGAAAGACGCCACCGAATAAGTCTCAGTGGAATCCTCGGCAAAGTTTGCCTCGTAGTAGTTACCTTCCAAGCGTGCGTCTGGTTCCCAACTGGCGCAGCTTGTTAGAAGAAGAAAGACTGCAATGATCAAGAGCGAGCTATGAAATGATGCGTGTCGTCTGCGTGGCGCTCGGTTCATTAATCCAACCCTTCTAGGATGTATTGCCGTAGATCACGATTAATCAACGCGTGATCCTTTCCATAATGTGCCTCTCGGTGGCAGCTCGCGCATAAGGCCGCCACCCAGTCTGGATGATCCAAGCCGCCATCTGCAAGTCTACGAATATGATGGGGTTCTAGGTATGGAGTTCCATCTCGCCCCCTCAAGAATGGGGCAGGCTTGTGACAGCGCTCGCATTCACCATTGGCCCGCGCCAGAACGTAGTCTCGAACTTGAGCGGAGCGTCGGCGATAAATTTGATTTCTGTCGGCTGCGCTTTGGTCTATTTGAGGTGCATCGGCGGCTTCGAGCGCGCGTTGTCGTCTTGCCTCAAGCGTGAGATTGGGTTCTGGGTCGGCGTCGACCTCGAATTCCTCGTCAGCGATAACTGGCGCGAGCGTAAATACGACAGCTTGTCGCGGGTTCCCTTTGCGGTCAGGTGCCTCGCGCCAATCAAAAAACGCAAGAGCAAACTCGCCCTGGTAACGTGCCTGCCCACCGCCTAGAGAAGTAAATAGGTGCAAACTCTTTCCGCTCATAGCGTGGTTCTGAATTGCTGCATTTCCACGCAGGAACTGCATGTCACCTACTTGACCTTCGCCAAAGTATTCAAAGAGGCCGTCATCGGTATAGCCGTCGTCATAGCCATTGGCTGCACCGCCTTGGCCGGTAAAGAGGAAAATCATTGGATGGCCTTGTGGGGTGACGATACCTCCTTGTTGCTGGCCTCCATAGTTCGCATGGATGTCAGCACGTCGATTGTAGATTCGATTGGGAATGAACGGCATTTGTCTTTCTCGAGCTATTGATCATTTCCTGCAAGTAGCTCACGGTGAAGTTTCTCCAGCTCTCTCAATCGCTTTGGTTTGACGAAGCCACTTCGAAAAAGTAGCGCAGCAAAGAATGCGATCACAGACGTCCAGAGCGTGAACCAAAAAAACAATCCGAAGGAGAACCGAATTGCGACGAATGAAAGCTTCAAAGGATAAGCAATCGTAGATAGGCCAATAGTGAGTCCAGTAATGTGATCAGGGTAGAAAACTTCTAGAAAGTCCAACAGGACGCCACGTAATGCCTGGTCCAACACCAACAGACCAGCCGTGGGGGGATCTAGGTTGAGCGCAATACCGAGCCAAAAGCCCGTGTATAGGAAGGGTATCAGGAATCCGAAAAGCACAATTCGGGCGAATTCCCTTCGTAAAGACCCGAACAAACTATTAATCCGCCCACGAATTGTTTCTATTTGGCGGTTAACTGTCTCAATGCGGATAAGGTCACGCCGCCCACGCATGTTTCCGGTCGCTAACGCTTGCTCGAGAATGGCATCAAATGGGCCAGAAGGCGTGCCTAGCTGAAACGCCTTGCGAAGGTTCGAGTAGGAAATGAATGCAAATCCAAGCGACGCGAGAAGCACCACCAGAGGCAAAAGTCCTAGTGCATGCTCAAGCAGAAAAAGATTTGGGTCTGGCCACCCCATCACCAGTTCATTCGCCCCTCTCATTACCCGCTATAAGGTTATCCGCTCAGGGGTTCGCGGCAACCGATTTCTGTAAGTCTCTGAAAAACATCATGAAAGGGCAGGGGATGCTGCGCCGCAGCGAATGCGCATAACTGGTGTTATGGGGCCAATAACTGCGTAATCAGGCGTTCTCTTGCGAACAGCAAATTCCCCAGAACCCTGTGTTTCCCCGTTCAACCGTGCGTCATTGTGAAATCGACTGCACGCTTAGCGTGCACCCAAACCATAGGGTTTATTGAGAGTTAAGTTTTGGTTAGTATTTGTTAACGGGAGTGCATGCGCCCCTTGTAACTGAAAATCCTAGACGTGCTGGAGGGGAGCGTGTCGAGACATTTTCTTTACAGCAACTTTCCAACACCATTCCTCGGTCGATTTCGCGAAGTCGATCATCGCACTCCCAAAGAGTTTGGATTGCCATTGCGGCTTTCTCTGCCTGAGTCTGAATTCAGGATTGACGCAAGTGATTCACTCGCTCATCAGACGGCGAGTAGTACTCAATCTTCTGACCCCGAACTGCAATACACCCCCGGCGACACGCTCTTCGGCAGCCAATGGTATCTGGACAATCCCTCCCCCTCTGGCGCCGACATCAATGTTGTAGGTGTTTGGGACGACTATACAGGTGCCGGCGTCATCGTTGGTATTTTCGATTCGGGCGTGGATTACAACCACCCAGATCTTTATGGGAATTACGATGAAACCATCGATCTCGACTGGGCAAATAGTCCCCCAGACGCTGACGCTATTGCGGAAGGCGATGACTGGCACGGAACATTCGTTGCAGGCCTAATCGCTGCGGAGAATGACGGCAGCGGTATTGTCGGCGCTGCTTTTGAGTCGACCATTTTTGGGGTTCGGGCAATTGGATCAGATTGGTCCTGGAACACAACTGCACTACTGCAGACAGGTGTTGATGTTCTCAATAACTCTTGGGGCTACCGGTACTTTAACAATTATTGGCATCCATTTGTAGACAAGCTAGTTATCGACTCGATATCTGGGTTTACAGCAAATTCGGCACCAGCAGACCGCTCTTCCGATCTTGCCGCATTCGAGACACTGTCCGAATCTGGTCGATCTGGTCTTGGCACGGTTATTGTCTTCTCTGCCGGCAACGACGGCAACAATGATGGGTCTATGTATGTAGATGTCCTCGGTAATCCGCGAGGAGCTTTCTTTACAGACGCTAACTATGACCACACCGCTTCCTCCCGCCACACAATTGTTGTAGGCGCCACTGACCAAAATGGGTCGATTTCCTGGTTCTCCAATGTCGGCGCTTCGGTTCTCGTTGTAGCGCCGGGATCAAATATTCTGTCGACTGATATTTCAGGTGCCGCGGGCAAACAAGACCCTACTCCGTTCGGCACTAACTACGGCGTTGATGCGGGAACTTCATTTGCCGCTCCGCTAGTCTCTGGCGTCGCCGCGCTCATGCTCGAAGCGAACCCCGACCTCGGATGGCGCGATGTTCAGGAAATCCTTGCTTACTCTGCGGTGCTGACGGGAAGCCAAGTCGTCAGTGACGTGAACACCCTGGATCAATACCAGGCAAATTCTGCAAGCAACTGGAATGGGGGAGGTTTACACACAAGCTTTGTCTACGGCTTCGGCATGGTGGATGCGCTCGCGGCAGTCCGATTGGCAGAAACCTGGAGCAGTCAGCATACCTCCTGGAATGAGGTGCCTGCTTCGGGCTCGAATCTGAATGCTCTCGCGATACCAGACAATGGATCGTTTGTGGGCAGTAGTATCTATATCGGTTCCAATGTCGATATCGATCAAGTTGTTGTAACAATCGACCTGTCTCATCCAGCAACTGGAGATCTTATTCTTGTACTAATTTCTCCCCAGGGCACTAAGTCAGTTGTTTCGTATGGAATAGTTGATGGAAGCGGTAGTGTTGTTGTCGATCTCTCCAGCACTGAGTTCTGGGGTGAGTCGAGTCTAGGAACTTGGACTTTAGAAGTAAGGGATGTCGTTAGCGGTAATATTGGTACACTGAATAGCTGGTCGCTGACCGTCTATGGCGACACAGCGAGTGCCGATGATGTCTATATCTTCACAAATGAATACGCCGAAATGGTTGTAGCCGATGGGGCTCGGCAAACCATTTCGGACAGTACTGGCGCCAATGTAATCAACGCAGCTGCGGTTACTTCTGATTCCATCATTGATCTCTCAGGGGCGCAGTTAAGCAGAATTGACGGGGAGTATCTGGATCTCACGCATCCAAGCACCTTTGTTGGTGCGTTTGGGGGTGATGGGGATGATAAGATCATCGGCAATAGTCTTGATAATGAGCTCTGGGGCGGCCGCGGTAATGACACTATTGACGGAGGTGTTGGCTATGACACAGCAGTCTTCAATACACCGCACTCCCAATACACATTCATTATTAGCGGACCCGACGAAGTGCAGGTCATCTATACCGGCAGTGTCGGTATCGATACGGGTACAGATACCTTTACCGGTGTCGAGGCCTTCAAATTTGATGGCATCGTCTATGTATGGGCAGACCTTTTCTCCTTCAATGTGATTGAGGGCACTCCTACTGAAAACAACCTCGAAGGCACATCTGGTGCTGACCAAATCAATGCGGGCGATGGCGCTGACTTCATTGATGGCGGTGCCGGGTACGATGAGATGAATGGGGAAGGCGGTGATGACGTC
>Ga0209273_10002638_pt1 | contig 13431 bp, 8 predicted proteins | sample tdAd471_FD_187126 | JGI IMG/M metagenome (GOLD analysis project Ga0209273, IMG submission 187126) | Marine sediment microbial communities from the Atlantic coast under amendment with organic carbon and nitrate - tdAd47.1 (SPAdes)... | ecosystem: Environmental > Aquatic > Marine > Coastal >...
AGGCGTTGCGCGGCGAGCTGGTCGGCTTGGTGGAAGTCGAAGAGGATGTCTGGCAGATCTGGTTCGGGCCGGTCGAGGTGGCCCTGTTCGATGCCGCGAACCGCGAACTGTGGCCGCTCGGCTCGGCGGTCAGGAGCCCCCGCGGGGGCTCCTGACCGCCAGCCTATACTGTTACCCATCCGTCCGGTTTAGAGTGTTACCTATCCGTCCGGTCGCTCACCGACGCAATTTCGGCTGGCGTTATCTCCTCGGTAGTGGCTTTGATCCAGAGCTGAGCGGGCATCACTCTACCTCTACGAATTCGCCGGTGGATTCGTCTAGTCTCAAGATACCGTCCGCCGCGACAATCACCACATCTGCGATTTGCTCAGATGTTCCAGTATTCCATTGTCTTGCCAACTGTCGGACTGCATCGCTGGGCGAGAATGAAGGAGTTCCGGGACAAGGATCTTATTGCTGACCCGGCCGGGATCAGGATCGGCCTAGAGGGCGGTGATTGCGAGGAGGGATGTGCGGCAGCGACGGATGTCGGCGAGTTGATTCCCGTAGCATCAGGAGGGGGGGCGCAATGAGACGGTGCAAGGCAGCCTCGATAGGAGTGTGTACCGCGTTGTTGAGCATCGCTGGCTGCAATGACTGGACCTGGAGATACGATTCCGGCGCGGAATTTACCGCAGGAAAAGGGACCCTTAGTAGGGGGATCGACATGCCTGCCACTGCAACCGCTATTACTTACGCGGAGAACATTGACGTCAATGCCTTCTTCGCCAAGTTCTCCGTCAAAGATCAGTCAGAGCTTTCGCAGTTGCAGCAACACTTGGAGGCGTCTCCATCCGTTCCTCCGTATTGCCAGCCTGGGTGGGGCGGCGGGTGGTGGCGGCGTGCCATCGAAGATCTGGCGGTTCCGTACCATACGCTGAACTGGATGCGTTCTCGGTATGTGGCGGAGACCTTCTATCTCATTCACGGTAATGACGTATACGCGTACTACTGTGGCAATTCGGGGATTGTTGAGCCGCCGGCTCCTCGAGAGTGAAGGGCAGCGGGGGACAGGGCAGCGGGCGACAGCAGAGAGGGATGACTGTCTAGGCCAGCTAAGCCGACGAAAATGGGCTAGAGTACGTGACGCCGAGGCGGAACGTAGATCCGGGAGTTCCGGGACAGCCTAGCGGTGGGTGCGGCACACCAGGGCCCAGCGCGCGAAACCACACGAGAATCAGTCCGTCACCACCGTCAATCGATACGCTGGCCAGTGCTCACGCACGCGTCCCGACACACCCCATATATTCAAGTACTGCCTTAATTCCTCCGCCGTATAAGACCGCTTTACAGACAGTTCTCCGTCTTCGCGCGTAATTTGACTCAACATCATCAACGGAGCACTCACCCGAAAGAACACCAACGGAACTCGGTCCCGAGCGAGATCGCTCAGCACCACACCGTGCTTGGCCAGCCGGGTCAAGCCCCGCACCGCCGCTTCCAACGCGGGCGGCTCCAGATGGTGCAACACCAACGTCGAGACCACGAAGTCGAACGCCCTCTCGGCGAGCGGAAGCGCCCCAAGATCGCCGGCCACAAACGACGCTCGCGGAGCCCGAACCGCCGATTCCGCTAAGCATCTCGGGTTGGCGTCTAGCCCATAAAGCTCGGCTACATACCCCCGCCGCTCGATCTCGCCCTGGAGCCAGGCCAGCAGGTACCCTCCACCCGAGCCCGCATCCAGAATCCGGACCGGGCGCGTTTTCGGCAGCCGCTCCAACTTCGGCCACAGAACGCTCGTCAGCGCCGCCCGACCGCCTAGCCAGCGATTGCAGCGGTCCATCTCCGCCAGACTCCGAGCAAGCTCCTCGGCGGACCCAATTCCCTGCTCCAAGAGCTCCAGCCTATCGGCGGCCCGCGGAATTGCCGACCAACTCCCAGAGAACAACACGTGTGCGCCTATTGTCGCGCGCGAGCCTATCTAAGAAGAATCCCTGGTAGCGGCCCTGCCGTCTGCCGCCTACCGTCAAAGACAGCTGTGCGCACTTTAGCCATCCTTTCCCTCGCCCTCCTCGTCGCTTGCGGCGACGACCCCGCCGCGCCCGTTGAAACTCGGAACGCCGACGCCAAAGCCGCCGACGAGACCTACATCACCTGGGAAGAACTGCTCGTGGACGACCCCGGGCTCAGCGTCATCCCGATTCGCGGCGCAGGACGCATGGCGCTCGCCGATCTCGACCAAGACGGCCTGTCCGATGTCGTCACCGCCCACGGCGAGTCCTCGCACATCCGGGTCGCCTGGGGAACCGGCCACGCCTTTGACTGGGCCCGCCACTCGCTGGCCGAGGGAGTCGACGCCAAAGAGGTTGAAGACGTCGTCATCGCCGACTTCTCGGGCGACGGCTGGCTCGACATCGCCGCGGCCTGCCGCAGCGGTCACTTGCTCTACCTCCAAAACCCCGCCCAACCGCACCCCGGCTTCTTGTGGAAGCGCACCGTCATCGAGTCCTCACGAGGCAAGGCGTGGACGCGCGTCGCAGCAGCGGATATCGACGGCGACCAAACGCCGGAACTGATCGGCGTCCAGGGCTCCTCTGCGACCCTCTTCCAAGTCACAGGAGCCCCCCTCGAACAAGCTTCCTGGAACCAACGCGAACTCGGCGCCTTCCCGCACCTCGGCAACGCCCAACCCGCCGACCTGGACCACGACGGCGATCAAGACCTGCTCATCGCCCTGGACGGCCGCCCGTCCGTGATCCTCCAAAACGACGGCGGCGAATTCACCGGCAGCCCCTTCCGCGCCGACGACGCGAACCTGCGGGGGACCCAGATTCTCTTCCACGACTTCTCCGGCGACGAGCGCGTCGACGTGCTCACCCTCACCGCTCAGGGAAACCTAACCTGGCTGGAGCAGCCCGCCGATCCCGACGACTCCTGGAAGTCCCACGTCATCGGAACCTTCTCGCCTGACGCCATGACCGGATTCACCATCGCCGACATCGACGGCGATTCTCATCCCGACGTCATGGCCGGGTCGTCCAGCACGCTACTCGCCAAGCAAGAAGACCCCGACCGCACCGCCGATGACCCCTCGGGCCGCATCGGCTGGTTCCGCAACCCAGGCGCCTCCGACGGCGACTGGTCGCGGCACGACATCCTGCGCCGCCAACTCGGTTCCTTCACCGGATTCGCCGCCGCCGACGTCGACTCCGACGGCGCAGTCGACATCATCGCAACACGCGGCGGCTCGGGCGGCCTAGACGGCGTCTTCGTCCTCCAGCAAGTCCGCGAAAGCATCCCCATGCGTCGCTTCGTCGCCGCCCGCAAGACCGACGACCTCTCGCTGCCCGTACCCACCGCCCAACAATAATCCGCGGCGTCTACTCGTCGGACGGCATCCCTTCGAGGATTTGCTCCAGCACCGCGTCCTCAGTCAGTCCCTCGGCGTGCGCGTCGTAATTCAAGATGATCCTGTGACGCAACGCCGCGGGCGCCAACGCGCGCACGTCGCCCGTCGAAACGTTCAACCTGCCCCGCAGTAACGCTCGCACCCGCCCGGCCTGCACTAACGACTGAGCGCCGCGCGGCGAACTTCCATACCGGATAAACTTCTTCGTCACCTCCGGCGCGTTCTTCGTGTCCGGCTGCGTCGCAAGCACCAGGTCGATCGCCAAATCGCGTACATGCGGCGCGATCAAGACCTCGGCCGCCTGCCTGCGAATCTCCAGAATCTGGTCCTTGCCCATCGACTGCGCGACGCTCGGCTTCTCCGGCTCCAGCGTCCGCTCGATGATCGTCGCCATCTCATCCCGCTCCGGATAAGTCACGAGAATCTTCAGCAGGAAACGGTCCAACTGCGCCTCCGGCAGCGGATACGTCCCCTCCATCTCCAGCGGGTTCTGCGTCGCCATCACCAGGAACGGGTCATCCAGCCGATGCGTCTCCGTCCCGGTCGTCACCGTCCGTTCCTGCATCGCCTCCAGCAGCGCCGACTGCGTTCGCGGAGTCGCACGGTTGATCTCATCAGCCAGCACAAGGTTCGCGAAAATCGGCCCGCGCTCAAAGCGCAACGATTTTCCGCCCGCAGCGTCGGTGTCCATCAGTGCGCTGCCCAGAATATCGGCCGGCATCAGGTCCGGCGTGAACTGGATGCGCGAGTAGTCCAAGTGCAGCGCCTCGCCCAGCGTACGCAGCAGCGTCGTCTTGCCCAAGCCCGGGACGCCCTCCAGCAGAACGTGGCCGCCCGCCACCAGTGCGATCAGTGCGCCTTCCACCACGTCTTCGTGGCCCACGATGATCTTTCCGATCTCGTTGCGTACGGCTTCAAGCTGCGCCACTACGGGCTCAATGGTCGTTTCGGGCATTCATTCTCCGCAAGTCATTTAGGACTTTCTTGCCTTAAAGTCTGGAAATAGCGCTCGATGAACGCTTTATACGCCTGCGGGACTTCGTCGCGATTCACGTCGCCGCCGCGGTCGGCGTGCGTCGCGTTGGTATCGCGGTACTCAGTCCGCAAAGTCTGTTCGGAGGAGTCCGTCTCCACCAGAATCTCTCCCGCCACGTCTTCAGCGCGTTCCTGGTAGAACTCTTCCAGTTCATCCAACGCGGCCTCCAACTCAGCCTGCTCGGCGAGTTCCTTGGAGCCCTCGGCCGTGCCGGAGGCCGCCGCCGATTGCCCCGCCTGTCCGGCCTCCTCGGCGTTGTTCGCGCCCTGGCCGTCCGCCGCCTGTTCGGACTCGCCCTCGGACTGCTCGCCGCCTTCCATCTCCGCGTCGGACGCTTGCTCGCCGCCTTGCTCCTCTGCCTGCGCCTGCTCGCCCGACTCCGACGGCGATTCCCCGCCTTCCTCGCCTTCACCCGATTCCGATTCCCCAGCCGAAGCCTCCTGCGACTCCGTCTGCATCGTCTCCATCATGTTCTCGAAAGCGTCCTTCAGCCGGTCCAGCAAGTTCTCCGACTCTTCGCTCCAGTCCCCGCCTTCCTCGGGAGGCGAGTTCGAGGGCGACGACTCATCACCCTCTTCGCCTTCGGCCTGCTCGCCCTCAGCCGATGGCGGACTTAGATCGTCGCCCGCCTCTTCCCCCGCCGACAAGCCCTCCACCTCGGGCATCTGGAACGCCTCATCCGCACCCTCGCCCTCGAGCGCCGCCATCAGCGGCTCCGCCTCCGGCGCTTCGGCCTGCTCCGTCTTGTCGCCCTCTTCGCGCGTTTCCGTCAACGTCTGAGCAGATTCCCCTCCGCCTCCCTCAGGCGGCGTCTCAGCCGCCGTCTGCGTTGGGCTCAAAAAACCGGGTACCGGCAAAGCGATCAACGGAGCCCGCAGATCAAGCGTCGAAAGCGTCCCCACCCGCAGCACCAACAGCAGCACCGCCAGAGCCGTCGTCGCAGCCGCAGCCCAACCCGAAACCGGCCACTCAAACGGCAACGCCGCGTTCACGTCTCCGCCCGTCACGCGCTCCGCCAACAGACGCTGACTCTGCGCCGCATCGTCCCTACGTTCGCGAAAACAATACGCGGTCGAGAGTTGGTCTTCCGTCCGCCACCGCGCATCCAGCACGCGCGCCGCTCGATCAGGCGTCGGTCGCTGCTCCGAGATTCGATACGCCGCAACGCCCAGCCCCGCCAACAGAAACACCCATAGCGCCGCGGCAGGCAGCATGTCCGTTCCCAGCGCCAGCAGCAAGACAGGCCCGGCCAGCGCGACCGTCGCCCCCCACAGCAGTTCCCGGATTCCCACCTGCGCGAGCAGCCGTCGACGGGCGCGCTCGACCACCTCAAAAAGGGCAATCGAATCCGACCCGTGGGAAACCGCTCCGGGAGTCAATGACATCGACTTCTCAATTATAGGGACGCCGGCGATGTAGCGAATCACCCCCTCATGAGAAAACTGGCGAGGCGAGGGTCGTTTGACGCGTCATGTAGGCGAATACCTCTCTACCACCCTCGTTGCCGCTGACACGATCTGCACATTGAGCCAGGACTCCAACTGCGCCACAATGGGCGCGCTTTGCCTTTCACCACTTCACGGCGGGCCTTCATCGGAGCAGCCGCAGCGGGATTGACCGCCGCCCAGCCTTTGACCTCCGAGCGGCCGAATATCCTGCTCTGCATCTCCGACGATCAGTCGTGGTCTCATGCAGGCGCCATGGGCGATCCGGTCGTTCGGACGCCTGCCTTCGACCGCGTCGCGCGCGACGGCGTCCTGTTCTCCCATGCGTTCTGTGACGCCCCGACCTGCGGCCCCTCTCGCAGTGCAATCCTCACCGGACAGCAGATCTGGCGACTCGAAGAAGCAGGAAACATCCACAGTACCCTGCCGGCCAAGTTCGCGACCTACACCGAGTTGCTCGAGCAGGCCGGCTACAAGACCGGTCACACCAGCAAAGGCTGGGCCCCTGGCCGGCTCGAACCAGGGGGGCGATCGAGAAATCCTGCCGGAGATCCCTTCGAGAGCTTCGAGACGTTTCTGGGCCAGGCAGAGGAGAACCGGCCCTTCTGCTTCTGGCTCGGCAGTCGCGATCCCCATCGCCCTTACGAGCTGGGGTCCGGCAAGCGGTCGGGGAAGGACCCAGCCGATGTTCTCGTGCCCTCCTGCCTGCCGGACAACGACGTCATCCGCAACGACATCCTGGACTACTACGTCGAGATCGAGCGCTTTGACGCCGGCGTGGCGCGGGCGATCGGCGCCCTTGAAAGGAGCGGACAGCTCGACAACACGCTCGTCGTGGTGACGAGCGATCACGGCATGCCTTTCCCTCGTGCCAAAGCCAGCCTTTACGACCAAGGGAGCCGCGTTCCTTTGGCCGTCTCTTGGCCGGACAGAATTGCGCGAGGCCGGACGATCGACGACTTCGTCAGCCTAAGCGACATCGCGCCGACGTTTCTCGAGGCGGCCGGTCTCGCGCCGCATGAAGACATGACCGCCCGCACACTGCTGCCGCTTCTGACCGGCTCGGGCGCCGGTCAAGTTGACTCCTCCCGCGACGCCGCTTACATCGCCATGGAACGGCACGACGGCTGCCGCCGCGGAGGCAAGGGCTACCCCTGCCGAGCCGTCCGCACCAAAGACCATCTCTATATCCGAAATTTCGAACCCACACGCTGGCCTTCCGGCTCGCCGAACGCTCGCGATTGCGCTCGCGGTATTCCCTACGGTGAGATCGACAGCTCTCCCACAAAGACCTTCATGATGGAGAATCGCGACGATCCGACCGTGGACCGACTCTCGGAGTTGGCTTTCGGTACGCGCCCGGCGCACGAACTCTATGATCTAAGACGCGACCCGGGCCAGTTGCACAACGTCGCCTCGGAGCCCGCTACGGCGGAAGCGTTGCACACGTTGAGCGAGCGGTTAATGCGTCATCTGCGCGATACCGGCGACCCACGTGCCTTGGGTAAGCGTGCGCCGTGGGACTTCTATCCGTACTACGGCAGGAAGGTAAACGAGGATTGGGCCGTCGAACAAGCGGATGGATCGCAGGAATAGGCCATTCATCCGCCCTTCCCGCTTCCACCAGGTATCGTGAGCCGGTTTCTCGGAACGCCCCGCCGTCAGCCGTGCGTCCACCCCCTAAACTACGGAGCGGATGCCGCTCACAAAGTTCGATCCTCTGGTCGCCGAGTGGTTCCGCTCCCAGCTCGGAACTCCCACTGAGCCCCAACAACTCGCCTGGGACCCCATCCGCTCCGGCAAGGACGTCCTCCTCTCGGCGCCAACCGGTTCCGGCAAGACGCTCGCTGCATTCCTCACCGCCATAGACGGCCTGGTCCGCGAGGCCCGCAACGGCGCCCCGGACAACCGTCTGCGAGTCGTCTACGTCTCTCCGCTCAAAGCGCTCAGCAACGACATCCGCATCAACCTCGAACGCCCCCTGTCGGAGATCCGCGAACTGGCAGACCGGCAAGCCGTCCAGCTTGGTGAGATCCGCACCGCCGTCCGCACGGGCGACACCCCCGCCCACCAGCGGCGCAAGATGCTCGACGAGGCCCCGCACATCCTCGTCACCACGCCCGAGTCGCTCTTCCTGCTTCTCACTTCTCGCCGCGGCCGCGACCTCCTCGCTGACGTCGAGACGCTGATCCTCGATGAGATTCACGCCGTCGCCGACGACAAGCGGGGAGCCCACCTAGCCCTCAGCGTCGAGCGACTGGAGCATCTGGCAGGCCGTCGCCTCCAGCGCATCGGCCTCTCCGCGACCGTCAAGCCCATGGAAGCCGTCGCCCGCTTCCTCAGCCCAGCAGGCGATCCGCAACTCGTCCAGGTCGGTCATACCCGCCCCATGGAGCTCTTCGTCGAGGTCCCCCAAGAAGAACTCGGCGCCGTAGCCAGCGCCAATCTCTCGGGAGACGTGCACGATCGTCTCGCCGCCCTCGTCGAAGAGAACCGCACCACGCTCATCTTCGTCAACACCCGTCGCCAGGCCGAGCGCGTCGCGCACGCCATCGGCGAGCGGCTCGGAGAAGACGTCGTCCTACCCCATCACGGCAGCCTCTCCCGAAAGCTTCGACTCGAAGCGGAACGCCGACTCAAGAACCGCGAACTACGCTGTGTCGTCGCGACCGCTTCGCTCGAACTCGGCATCGACATCGGAACCGTCGATCTCGTCTGCCAACTCGGCTCCCCGCGCTCCATCTCCGTGGCGCTCCAACGCATCGGCCGCTCGGGTCACTGGATCGGCGCCGTCCCGCGAGGCCGACTCTTCCCCACCACCCGCGACGAACTCATCGAGTGCGCCGCCGTCATCCGAGCGATCCGCACCCAGCAGCTCGACACGCTCGAAATCCCAGAAGCCCCGCGCGACATCCTCGCTCAACAGATCGTCGCCGAAGCCGCCTGCCAGGATCTCGACGAGACGGAGCTCTATGAACGAGTACGCGGCGTCTACTCCTACCGCAACCTCCCTAGAAAGACATTCGACGAGATCCTCGTCATGTTGTCCGAGGGCCTCACCTCCGCCCGCGGCCGCAGCGGCGCTTATCTCCATCGCGATCGCGTCAACGGCCGCATCAAGGCTCGCCGAGGAGCCCGCCTCGCCGCCCTAACCTCGGGCGGCGCTATCCCTGACACCGCTCAGTATCAAGTCATCGCCGAGCCCGAGGGAACCATGGTCGGGATGATTGACGAGGACTTCGCCGTCGAGTCGCTAGCGGGCGACGTCTTCCTGCTCGGCACCACTCCGTGGCGCATCCGCCGCGTGGAACCTGGTCGCGTCCGCGTGGAAGACGCCCACGGCATGAACCCAACCGTGCCTTTCTGGCTCGGCGAATCTCCCGGACGTACATGGGAACTCTCACAAGAGATCTGCCGCCTCCGCGACGAGATCGACCAGCGCGGCGACGAGGCTGCATCGTGGCTGGTGGAGCACTGTGGCCTCGACGGCTCCGGCGCCGACCAGTCCGTCGCCTACGTCCGTGCCGCCAAGAAGATTCTCGGAGTCGTACCGTCGGAGAAGACCATCGTCGCCGAGCGATTCTTCGACGAGTCGGGCGGCATGCAACTCGTCCTTCATACGCCTTTCGGCGCCCGCGTCAACCGTGCCTGGGGACTCGCCCTGCGCAAGCGTTTCTGTCGCTCGTTCAACCTCGAACTCCAGGCCGCCGCGACGGACAACGCCGTCAACATCGCACTCACTGAGCAGCACGCCTTCCCGCTGGACCTTGTCTTCGAGATGCTCCAGCCCGGGACGCTCCAGCATGTGCTCACGCAGGCTTTGCTTAACGCCCCCATGTTCAACGTCCGCTGGCGGTGGAACGTCTCCCGAGCTCTGGCCGTCCTGCGCTTCTCCGGCGGACGCAAGACGCCGCCGCCCATCCAGCGCATGCGCTCGGAGGATCTGCTCGCCGGAGTCTTCCCCGACCAAGCCGCCTGTGCGGAAAACCTCGCCGGCGAGATCCGCATCCCTTCCCATCCCCTCGTCGACCAAACCATCGACGACTGCCTCCATGAGGCCATGGACCTCAATCGGCTGCACTCGATCATCACCTCCATCCATGCCGGCGAGATTCAAACCGTCGCGGTCGAGACGCCCGAGCCGTCCGCCTTCTCCCATGAAGTCCTGAACGCCTACCCCTGGGCCTATCTCGATGACGCTCCGCTCGAAGAACGACGCGCCCGGGCCGTGCAACTTCGCCGAGGCTACTCCTCCGACGTTGACCAAGACTCCGCTCTTTCCGCCGAGGCCATCGCGCAGACCGCCGAGGAAGTCTGGCCCCTGGTCCGCGACCCCGAGGAACTCCACGACGCCCTGCTCAGCCTCATCGTTATCCCTCCGTCCCCCGAGTGGGCAGATTGGTTCGACGCCCTTCAGGGCGAGGGACGCGCATCGGCTCTACAAGCGGATGACCAGCCGCTTTGGGTCTCGGCCGAGCGACTGGCGCTCGCTCGCCAAGCCTACATCGATGCGGACGTCGAGCCGCCCCTCGAAGCGCTCACCCCGACATCGGATTTGCCCGAAGGACGCACCCCATCCATCGCCGAGATCCTGCGCGGCTGGATGGACGCGCTCGGACCGACGACAGTCGCGGACCTCGCCCAGCGCCTCGCCCTCCCCGAGGCGGAAACGGAAGCCGCTCTGATCCAGCTCGAAACCGAAGGCCAAGTCATGCGCGGCCAGTTCTCTCCAGGCCTGGCCAAGGGTGCCGTCGAGTGGTGCAACCGCCGCGTGCTGGCGCGAATTCACCGTTTGACGCTGCGCCGCCTGCGCCAGGAGATTGAGCCGGTCTCCTCCGGCGACTTCATGCGCTTCCTGCTGCGTTGGCAGCACGTCGCCTCCGGCGGGAGACTCTACGGTGCGGACGGTCTGCTCCAGGTCCTCCGGCAATTGCAAGGCTACGAGGCTCCCGCCGCCGCCTGGGAGTCACGACTCCTCCCCGCCCGCGTAGCGGACTACTCCCCCGCCCTCCTCGATCAGCTCTGCCTCTCCGGCGAAATCTCCTGGGGACGACTCTCGCCCCATTCCGCCTTCGACGGCGATGCTCGCGGCGCGCGCCGTATCCGCCCCACACGCTCGGCGCCGCTCGCACTATTTCGGCGCGAAGAGGGCGACCTTTTCCTCTCAACCGAGGCGGTAAACCCGGAGTCTCTCTCCCACGCCGCCGCCGACGTGCTCACTGCGCTCCAAACTCAAGGAGCATCCTTCTTCGCCGATATCTCCCGCGCTTCCTCACGCCTGTCGTCTGAAGTCGAAGAGGCGCTCTGGGAACTCGCCTCGGCCGGATACGTCACCGCGGACGGCTTCGACAACCTACGCGCGCTGCTCGATCCCAAGCGCCGCTCCGGCCAGGGGCGCGGCCGCACGGCCCGCCCCCGCCACGCCGCCGGACGCTGGGCTCTGCTCTCGCGCGGCGACGAGGCTCCGAAACGTGCCGAACGATTCGCCGAACAACTGCTCAGTCGGTGGGGCGTCGTCTTCCGCGACGTGATTCGTCGTGAGTCCGCGGCTGCCCCTTGGCGCGAGATCTTGCTGGCGCTGCGACGAATGGAGGCACGCGGCGAAATTCGCGGCGGACGCTTCGTCCACGGCGCCGCCGGCGAGCAGTTCGCCCTGCCGGAAGCCGTAGATCTACTCCGCACCGTTCGCCGCTCCAAGCCGGACGGGGAGGAGGTCCGGCTGTCTGCCGCGGATCCGCTCAACCTCGTCGGCGTCGTGCTCCCCGGCGAGCGAACCGCCGCCTCTTCTACAGATCTCATCTGCTTCCGCGACGGCATCCCGGTTCCCTCCGAGTCGGTATCCGCGTTACCATAGCCCCCCTCAAGCCATGCGTATTACCTTTCGCGGCGCCGCCCGTACAGTCACCGGATCCAAACATCAGATCGACGTCGACGGCAAGTCCTATCTCCTCGATTGCGGGCTCTTCCAAGGCCGCCGCAAGGAATCGCGCGAGCTCAACAGCCGCTTCGCGTTCGATCCCGCCAAGCTCGAGGCGGTCATTCTCTCGCACGCGCACATCGACCATTCCGGCGCACTGCCCGCCCTCGTCAAACGAGGCTTCGAGGGCCCCATCTACACCACTCCTGCTTCGGCCGATTTATGCGGGAAAATGCTGCTCGACTCCGGCCATATTCAGGAAAAAGACGCCGAGTACCTCAACCGCCGTCGCTCCCGCCGCCGTCGTATCGACCCCGGATTCAACTCCGGCGCCGTCGAGCCGCTCTATACCAAAGACGACGCTCAGAGATCGCTCAAGCAGTTTAAGACGGTCGACTACCGGGAACCCACCGCCATCTCGGACGGCCTGAGCTACGAGTGCTACGACGCGGGACACATCCTCGGCTCGTCCTCCGTGACGCTGCACCACCGCAAAGGCTCCAAGACCACGCGACTCGTTTTCTCGGGCGACGTCGGCCGACGCGGCCTGCCCATCATCCGCGACCCGCAGAACGTCCCGCCGGCCGACTACCTGATCATGGAATCCACCTACGGCGGTCGCCTGCATCGGCGCGGCCAGGACGTCAAAGATCAGCTCGCCTCCGTCGTGCGCAAGACCGTCGAACGTGGCGGCAACATCATCGTCCCGGCCTTCGCCGTCGGCCGCACCCAGCAGCTCGTCATCCTTCTCAATGAGCTCACTCAGGAAAAGCGCATTCCCGAGATCCCGATCTTCGTCGATTCCCCTCTGGCCACCAACGCCACCGAGATCTATCGGGCGCATCCGGAGTGCTACGACGCTGAGGCCCGCACCCACCTTCTCGACCAGCGCGACCCGTTCGCCTTCGGCCGTCTGCGCTACACCCGCAACGTCGACGAATCCAAGGCGCTCAACGACCTCGACTACCCCTTCGTAGTGATCTCAGCGTCCGGCATGTGCGAAGCCGGCCGCATCCTTCACCACCTCAAGGCGCACCTGCCCGATCCGCGCAACACCGTGCTGATCACCGGCTACCAGGCCGAACACACGTTGGGCCGCAAATTGTTGGAGGGCCACCGCGAAGTCCCCGTCTTCGGCCGACCAGTCAGTGTCCGCGCCGACGTCAAGAAACTCAACGAGCTGAGCGCTCACGCCGACCACGACGAACTCCTCACCTGGCTTGAACCCGTCGCTCCAACGCTGAAGAAGATCTTCCTCGTCCACGGCGAAGTCGGCCCAGCCGAAAAACTCCGCGACGCCATCAAGGAGCGCTACAAAATCGACGCCTACATCCCCAACGTCAACGAGACGGTCAAACTCGATTAGTCTCTGGATCTGCCAGTCACAGCTTCGCAATTCGTTCTCAATCAACAACTTCCACCCGGCTAGCCCCCTCTTTTCTTGCCTTCACGTTCTACCCTGAGAGCAAGTTCCGAGGGCCGAATGGAGACGTGAGCCCCGGAGCGTCTTCGAAGATCAGAATCGACTCCCCAGCGGCAACGACCTTCAGAGCCCGACGGATCGCCAGATCCGAAAATCAGGTCACCTGCGTAAGAGCATGTCCGGCCCCATTTCATCGATCGTTGAGACAGGGCACGGGCAACG
>Ga0209273_10002639_pt1 | contig 13426 bp, 7 predicted proteins | sample tdAd471_FD_187126 | JGI IMG/M metagenome (GOLD analysis project Ga0209273, IMG submission 187126) | Marine sediment microbial communities from the Atlantic coast under amendment with organic carbon and nitrate - tdAd47.1 (SPAdes)... | ecosystem: Environmental > Aquatic > Marine > Coastal >...
TCCTGGGCCTGGGCCGTCTGTGCATGGGCCAAGCGGCCGAGATAGGCAAAGGCCCCGGAGTTTCCATATTCCTGCTCGCCATCCGCCGGGCGCAGCACTGTCTCGATCTCGAAACCAGCCGGCAGAAGGTCTGCCACGATAACAGGATTCAGACGGCGTTCCTGCGGCGTAACCCGCATGCGAACCACCAGTTGGTCACCCTGCTGTACCCGTGACAAGTCCACCTTCCCGCCCGTCAGCGTGGAATAGGTCTTGTCGACCCGCAAGTTGGACGAGGCCGCAGGCGGAGCCGATTTCGGCGCGCCCGTCACCAGCACAGTGCGGAACATCGGTGCCTTGCCTTCCAGCGTGAAGGTAACGTCTTCGCTTGCCTGGGCTTCGGTCAAAGCGTATTGGCGCTCGTTATTGTTGCCGCGGCCAAGACCTTTCACATCAAGCTTGAAGCCTTCTGCACCCTTGTTCAGAGCATTGACGGCCAGCAGGGCAAACGCCTTCTCCTGGGTCGTCATCCGGCTCGGATCCGGAGCATCCTCACCCAGTTTCTCGGCCAGACTCTGGACGGCATCCAGCATACCCGCCTCGGAAGCGAGCGCCAAAATGGCGGCCTCATCGCGCAGCGGCGTCTGGTAATAGTCGCCTGTATTGTCATAGCCGATGCCATCCATGGCAGCCTTGAAGGCGGACGAAGCGCGGGCACGGTCCCCCAGCATGGCCAGAGCCGCGCCGATATGGGCCCGTGCGAGCGGGCTGTCGATATTGGACAGCTCACGATCATGCAGGTAGCGCAGACGGGAAATGTCCGCCTTGCCTGCCTTGGCCAGCACATAAAGCGCGTAGGCCGAAGAGCGCTGCATCATCTTTTCGGTCGTATCGTTGGAATACCGACTCTCATAGACATCCGTGTCATAACCATAGACGCGCCATGCATCGCCTGTGGAAACAGCTCGCAGGGCACCATAGGCACGGTCCAGTGCTTCATTCGGCACTGCATACCCTGCCTGCTGCGCCCGATAAACAAAGTCCGTCACATAGGCGCCAAGCCATGGGGAGGCGTAGCCATCCCCTTCCCGCCACAGGCCAAAGGCACCATCCGAGCTCTGACGGTTCAGCACCGTGTTTACAGCTTCCTGGATACGTGTTGTTGCATCATCCTTTGAGCCCTTTGCCCCCATGGCCACCAATTGTTCTGAATAGAGCAGCGGCAAGGCGCGGCTGGTGGTCTGCTCGGTACAACCATAGGGATACCGGTCAAGAGACGCATAGAGCGTGGCCGGGTCCATTGGCAGCGTTGAGAAGCCAACACTGATGCTGGATGAACCGGGTACATAGCCCTGCAGCAGATCTGCACTCACCGTATACGTATCACCGGGCTGCATCAGCTGCTTGGTGACCCGCGTTTCCGGCAGATAGGGAGACCGCGTCTGGATCTGGTAACTGCGTTCCGTCGAGTATTTGTCAGGCCCGCTTACAGCTAGCATCAGCGTAGAGATACCCTCGCTCTCTGCTTCGATGCGGACTGGCACGTCAGCACGCTTGCCTGTTTCAATGCTACGCGTCAGGCGGCCATCCGCTATTTTGACAGTGCCTTCCTCTGTAATCGTCGCAGAGAATTCGCCGCTGTCCAGCTCCACATTGTCGATGCTGGCCGTCATCAGCGCCTCATCCCCCGGCGCAAGGAAGCGCGGCATGATCAGGTCTGATGGCGCCTCATCGCGCACCACCATGCTGGACTCGGCCGAGCCCAGACCGGATTTCGACCAAGCGACCGCCATCAGGCGCAATTCGCCATTGAATTCCGGCAGGTCAAACCGTACGCGTGCCTTGCCGGAGCGGCCTATATCCACAAGACCAGAGAACAAAGCGACAGATTTCACCGGTACGACGGAAAGGCCTTCGCCGCCCAATTGGTCACCGCCCGAGCGGACCTCGGCCGGCAGCCCCATATTCGGGTCCAGCAGACGCCCATAGTCGTCATACATTTCAACGCCCAGCGCCTTCTTGCCATAATAATAGCTGACAGGATCAGGACTCTTGAACTTGGTGAGACGCAGTATGCCCTCATCGACTGCAGCTAGGGTGAGATAGACAGGCTCACGCGGCCCGCCTTCAAATTCCACCTCGACCACTTGCTCACCCACAGGACGCACGACATCCGGAGCCTTGATGGTCATGCCGAACGTGCGCGACTCCATATTAACGGGAATATGGGTGACACCCACTGCGCGGCGCGGCTTGGCCTGAAGGATGGGATCACGCTCTGTATAAACAGACACCATCACATAAGCGCCTTCTCCCCATTCCTCCGTCACAGGCAGGGTCACATTTATACCCTGATCGCTGACAGCCAGGTTCTGTACGGACAGTACACGGTCCGTGGCGACCACAATTTGGGCCTGACCGGCATACGGCGGAATGATCGTGATGTCGGCACTCTTGCCCGGGCCGGGCGCCTTGTCAGGGCCAAGCACACGGACACGGTCCGGGGCCTCTATGCCGTCTTCCGACACGCGGCCACCCCAGCCGACATAGAAATCATCGCTGGCAGCAACATTGGAATGCGCCTCAGTGCCTTCCACGACCAGTTCGTGGCTGCCCCAGTCGAGCCCGCTGACACGGATCTCTGCAGAGCCACCCTCCGGCGTCGTCAAGATGCCTTCATTGACTTTCGTCACGGTACGCGACCGGCGCCAGCGCCAGCGATCTCCGTCCCGATACCAGTCATAGTGATAATCAACCGCCAGCAGTTTCCAAGTCAGCCGCTGGGCAATCGCCTTGCCTGCTTCATTGATGGCGACCACTTCATAAGACGCGTCCTTGCCCTCTTCGACGGAATACTCAAAGCCGGGCTTCATGCCGACATAAAGTCGTTCCGGTCGGTACGGTATCCGCACGCTTTCCGTGACCGCCCGCCCACCGGGTTCCAGCACGCTGACAACAGCATTGATGCGCAGCGGACGTCCGGCATTGCTGCCGGCATTACCGGGCGCGATCTGGACATTTGCCACCCCTGCCCCGTCCGTCGTCGTATCATCCATTTCGAGGATACGCTCATGGAAGCTCTGGTCATGGCGGCCAAAGCTGAAATCCTTGAAATCGGGGAACGGATTTGGCGCGGTTTCCACACGGGCTTCAGACTTGACCGTCAGGCCTGCGCCAGGTGCGCCATAGAGGAAGCGTGAAGACACTTCCACAGTGCGCGTCTGGCCAAGCTTCAGCGGCGTATCCGTGTCTGTCTCCAGATCAACGGCAATGCGCTGCGGGACGAAATCCTCTACCGAAAAATTGACAGAGCCGGACGCGCCCGAAACGCCGTCCACTTCCACCGTTGCGCGCCACTGGCCACGGGATGCCCCCTTGTCGAGCTCATAGCTGTGCAGCACAGCGGACGCTTCCGGATCATCGAACCGGAACTTGTCTGCAACCAGGCCATTCGGACGATAGATCACCAGATAGCCAGAGCGGTCTTCAATCGCCTTACCGGTGCGGTCACGCAACAGTCCTGTCAGTTGAACCGTCTCACCCGGGCGGTAGATGCCGCGCTCGGTATACAGATACGCGTCAATCAGGCCCGGTGTCCGGCGCCCGCCAACCGCATATTCTGAGAGGTCCACAGGGGCGCGGGTGAGATCCAGCACGGCCAACTCACCCTTGGCGCTATAGGCCATGACGAGTTTGGGAGCCATATTGCCCTGCCCGTTCGTGATCGGAGCATCAAAGGTGACGTGGCCCATCTCATCACTGCGGGCCTCTGCCAGAATATCATTATTCATGGCGACCAACTGCACCGTCGTATCTGGAACGGGGCGACCATCCTTCAGGGAACGCAGCGTCAGGTCCAGGCCATTGCCCCCCTGATAGGCAGTAATGGCCAGATCCGTCATCATGATCCAGCGGCTCGAAGAAGCTGGCGGCCCTTCTGCGCTGCTCAGATCGGCAGCGTCTTCCACATGCACATAATAGACGCCAGGCTCCAGCGTGCCGATCACATCCTGCAGGGGGAAGACTGTCACAACCGGGGCGTTCTGCTCATTCGCAATCTGCATCGTGCCGTTGAACAATTCGTCTTCGACATCACTGGGGTCATCCTCGCCCCAAGTATAGGCGTAGCGGCCTTGCGCCGTTGTCTCGCCTTCAGAGATGTTCTTGAAAGCCAGGGCACGGTCATTAATGCGGGATACAGTGACCTTCACCTCATCCACATTCACCGTTTCAATGGGCAGGCCATCGGCGTCTTCGCGGGGCAGGATGATACCCGCGCCCTTGAAACCGACATAAGGCGGCCGATCCGCAAAATCGATCGGGACCGTTTCGTCCCGCTTCAGGGTGCGCCCGTCAGCTGCTGGCAGGCCGGAGAGAAGCTTGGCCGTACGCTCGCTACCAAAGGTCAGGCCGCCTACACACAGTTCACGTCCTTCTACACTCAGCGCCGGGCGGAACGCCGGACGGAATTCGACATAAGGAGAATAGTCAGCCTCCGGATCAAGAGGTGCGGAGAAGACAAAGCATGCCAGGGGCTGCTCTGTCGAAGTATCGATCCGATATCTGAAATAGGTGAATTCCTGCTCTGCTGCGTCCCGGGCTTTCTGACGTCGGGCTTCACGCTGGCGCGCGGCGACATTGTCTGCCGCTGAGCGCGTAACGATGCTGCCTTCATCAGACTGGGCCAAGTCAGGAGCCGATTTGTCCTTGCCGCCTCCACACGCAGCAAGCATAGCGATCATGAAAGCGGCCACCACCGCTCGGCCCGAACCCCACTTGCCCGATTGTTTATGCGACATGAAACCCTCTCCTTTGAGCTTTCTTACAGTTCTTACACATCTTCCGGGGGGCGCGAACAGGGCGCGATTGAGACAAATCAAAGAAAAACGCCTAAATTCGAGCCTCAATTGGTTTGCAGACATGGTCAGGCACTTGCCAGGCGTCATGGGACAGGGAATGGATCACTCATGTGGCTCTGGCGAACAGTCGGGATAATTGCTTTCGCACTGGGTGCCATTGGACTGGTTTTGCCCGTCTGGCCAACAACCGTTTTCTGGATTGTCGCTGCCCTGGCGTTCGCGAAGTCAAATCCCAACTGGGCAGAATGGATCTATCGCCAGCCGGGTATCGGGCCGCCCATCAAGACGTTTCTGGAAACAGGCGCGCTGGCGCGCGAGGCTAAAATTGCCGCGCTGAGCGGAATGGCAATTGCAGCAGGCCTTATCGTCGGATTCGGCCATGATAACAGATGGCTTATGGCATGCGGCCTCAGCTTGATCGGCATTGGCGCGCTTTACGTCATCACGCGTAAACCAGTCCGCCCGGAATAACCCCTCCCCTCTTTCTGGGAACTCGGCATGCCTTGGTGCAGCACCGCGTATAATTGAGCAAAATCCTGCAAAACTCAGCAATTTATAAAAATAAGTGACTGATTGATCACTCGCCAAATTTCCGCCTCATTTTGTGAGCAATCATTCGCTCAATAACAAGACAAATGCCTATCAAAAGAACATGCAAGAAGGAGGCGGTCCTATGCCCGTCACAATCACGCTGACTATCGCCAAATCACTGGCTTCCATATTGGGGGGCCTGTTCTTTGCAGACCTGATTTCAGGTCTCATCCACTGGTTTGAGGACCGCTATGGCAACCCGGAATGGCCTATTCTTGGCCATACGATCCGGGCCAATCAGGAACACCACTTCAAACCTCGCGCCTTTCTTCAGGGCACATTCTTCACGCGCAACCGGGAAGTGGTCATCCTGGGCATGATCTTCCTCGCCCTGTTCTGGGGGACCGGCACATTGAACCTGTTTACAGGCTCGGCGGTGTTCTTCGGTGTATTCGCCAACGAATTTCACCGTGCCGCCCATCGAAGTCCGAAGGAGAATGGCCGTCTCATTACGCTGTTACAGAAGACAGGCCTCGCCCAGTCCTTCAAGCATCACGCCGCGCACCACCGCCAGGGCAAGGATACGCATTATTGCGTCATCACGAATTACACGAACCCTGTGCTGGAACGCATTGGCCTCTTCCCGGCGCTTGAGCGCGTAATCAAGACCCTCACCGGCAAGGTGCCTCGCCTCGATGAAAGCGTGAACCCGCGCTATCGCAAAGCTGCCTGACCTCCCACCCCACCCTTCCCTGAGGGCGGGGATGTTCTTCGCGCGCAAAGACCTTAGTGTCCGCGCGACATAAAAAGAGGAAACGCACTATGGATTTGGGACTGACCGGGAAAATCATCTTCGTCGCGGGCGCAAGCCGGGGCATCGGACTGGGGATCGTTGAGGCCTGCCTTGCGGAAGGCGCACGCGTTGCCATGGCGGCCCGTGGACAGGAGAAGCTTGAGCAGGAAGCAAGCCGTCTGGCAGAAACCTATGGCAAAGATGCCGTCTGGACCCGTGCAGGCGATCTGCGTGATCCGGATGTCGTCGAAGACATGATTGCCGCCATAGAAGAGGAAATGGGTCCACTCTGGGGCGCGGTCGCCAATGTCGGCCTGCACCCCTGCCCACCCGGTTTTGAAGTGGACGATGAAACTTGGGACGCAGGCCTGTCGCAAAACCTCAACTCAGCCTTCTATTTGGCCCGCTCTTCGTTGCGCCGGATGGACCCGCGCGGCGAAGGCTCTGTCCTGATGATTTCATCCATTGCGGGCCTGACTGGCCTGGGCACACCGCTCACTTATGGCACGTCAAAAGCCGCCATGAACCATTTGACTAAGGAACTTGCCCGCATCGCCGGACCAAACGGCGTGCGCATCAACGCCATAGCACCCGGCAATATCATCTTCCCGGATGGCGAGTGGGAAGAGCGCGTCAATGGAGAGCGCGGCGACGCCTGGAAACGCTGGATCAAGCGTGAAGTGCCGTTGCGCCGCTTTGGCAAGCCTGAAGAGATCGGCAGCGCCGCCGCCTTCCTCCTCAGCCCTGTTGCAAGCTTTATCACCGGCACGGTCATGCCGGTGGATGGCGGCCAGACCCGCTGATCAGGATCCAATCAGCGTAACGCGCTTGGCCGGGGCTTCCATCTCGCTCCGGCCGGCGGCTTCCATCCCCATCTGACCCATCAGGGCTTCATCCTCGTCAATTTCGGGATTGTCGGTCGTCAACAACCGGTCCCCAACGAAGATGGAATTGGCCCCGGCGAGCAGACACAGCGCCTGCCCCTCTTCCGTCATGCCCTCGCGGCCGGCCGACAGACGCACCCAGCTTTTCGGAAACACGATGCGACAGGCCGCAATTGCCCGCGCCATTTCAATCACGGAAATTGCGGGACTTTGCCCCAGCGGGGTGCCTTCAATCGGCACCAGCATATTGACCGGCACACTCTCCGGGTGCGGTGTCAGTTTGGACAATTCATGGATCAGACCGATACGATCTTCCCGGCTTTCACCCATTCCGAGAATCCCGCCGCAGCAGAGTTTGAGGCCAGCTCCCCGTGCCTTGCCGAGAGTTTCCAAGCGGTCATCATAGGTTCGCGTCGTGACGACGGAACCATAATATTCCGGAGACGTGTCGAGGTTGTGATTATAATAATCGAGCCCCGCTGCTTTCAGGGCCTCCGCCTGCCCCTCTTCCAGCATGCCAAGCGTGACGCAGGTTTCTAGGCCTTCGGCTTTCACCGCCTCGATCATCGCGGCTACCTTGGGCACATCCCGCTCCTTCAAGCTGCGCCAGGCCGCGCCCATGCAGAAACGGTCCGCGCCATTTTCCTTTGCGCGCCGCGCGGCGCTCACCACCTCATCCAGCGGCATCAGCTTTGAGGCTTCAAGTCCCGTATCGAAATGCGCCGACTGGCTGCAATAACCGCAATTCTCGGCACACCCGCCCGTCTTGATCGAGAGGAGCTGCGACTTCTGAACTTTTCCATCCGGCCAGTTCGCCTGCTTCACGCTCAGTGCCTTGCCCATAAGGCTGTCGAACGGCAAAGTGTAGAGATCGGCAATCTCGTCACGTGTCCAGTTGTGGCGGGGGGAAAGCTCAGTCATCCGGAGATCCTTGTTCACATACTATGTAGCTGAGGCTTGGTATCGGCGTGATCCCTGCGGATCAACTACTGTAGAAATTAACTTTGCGGCATATGCCGGTATGACGTAAGTCAGCTGCGGACCCTCCAGAGCGCCCACATGGACACACAGCCCGCCCCCCGGAAAGTCATTGATGCGAACGCAAAGCGTGGCGCAGTCATCGGCCTGATTGCCTTGCTGGTGATCATAGGGCTGTTTGTAATCGGAAAGATGGCGAACATTGTCGATGTAACAGCCTTGCAGACCTTCATGGATAATGTGGCGAGCAGCCCATGGGCCTTGCCTGCCATTATCCTGCTCTTTGTGATCGGCGCATTTGTCGGCGTACCGCAATTTGCGCTGGTTGCAATTGCCGTCGCAGCTTTCGGTCCATGGCTGGGCGCGTTCATGGCATGGATTGCCAATATGGTCTCTGGCGCGGTGACCTTTTATGCAGGCCGGCTGGCTGGCGAAAAGGCCTTCAGGCGCTATGCCGGCGAGACAGCGAACCGGCTGTCCGGATTCGTGGGGCGCAATGCCATGATGACAAGCGCTATAGTGCGCAATGTTCCCGCGGGTCCTGCGCTGATCGTCAATATGGCTTTCGGCGTCAGCCATGCGAAATTCCTGCATTACTGGGCCGGCATGGCCGTCGGGATCATTCCGAAGATCGCTCTGATTGCCTTTGCAGGACAAAGCCTGTTCGCCGCCTTCAAAGGCAACCCGCTTAGCGCTATTGCAGCGGCTGCCGCAGCTATCGGCGTTTACATCGCCATTGCCACATATGCCCGCGCCCGAATGCGCAAAAACAGGCAATCTGTTGCATTGATAGGGCAGAATGAGGTTGACACCGGCGCACAGGCAGACGATGTAACCCCTCATGTGGAATAATTTGCCCCTTCAGCTACTGCTTACCGGCCCCTGGCCGGAGACGACTGCCTAAGGTCAGCTGGGGCAGTCGCGCGGTCAGGGGTTCAAATTAGCCTGATTTTTCATCCCCAGATCGGTCCCGCAGAAAATGTCCACGTCTTCAAATCCTCATATCCGTATTTTCGACACCACTTTGCGCGATGGCGAACAATCGCCCGGCGCCTCCATGACCCACAATGAAAAGCTCGAACTGGCTGAGCTGATGGAAACCATGGGCGTGGATGTCATCGAAGCCGGCTTTCCCGCCGCCTCGGAAGGTGATTTCGCCGCCGTCAGCGCGATTGCCGAGCAATCAAAATCCGCCATCATTTGCGGCCTCGCCCGCTCGACGCCGAACGATATCGAGCGTTGCGCAGAAGCCGTCCGCAAGGCAGCGCGTCCGCGCATCCATACCTTCATTTCCACCAGCCCGGTGCATATGAAGCACAAGCTGAAAATGGGCCCCAACGCCGTTTTGGAAGCGGTCGGCCGCTCTGTCGCCCAGGCCCGCAACCACACCGATGACGTGGAATGGAGCGCGGAAGATGCGACACGCACCGAATTCGACTTTCTGTGCAAATGCATCGACGTGGCAATCGCCAGCGGCGCGACCACCATCAACATCCCGGATACGGTCGGCTATTCCCATCCGGATGAGTATGGCGCTCTGTTCCGCCGCCTGATCGAGAATGTCCCGAACTCCGACAAGGTGATCTGGTCGGCGCACTGCCACAATGATCTCGGCCTGGCCGTAGCTAACTCCATCAACGCCGTTGCCAATGGCGCTCGCCAGGTGGAATGCGCCATTAACGGTCTGGGCGAACGAGCCGGCAATGCGGCGCTGGAAGAAGTCGTCATGGCCATGAAGGTGCGCGGTGATACCCTGCCCTTCGAAACCAATATCCAGCCCGCCTATCTTTCCAAGGCCTCAGCCATGGTCAGCCGCATCACCGGCTTTCCGGTGCAGTACAACAAGGCGATCGTCGGCAAAAATGCCTTCGCACATGAAAGCGGCATCCACCAGGATGGCATGCTGAAGAATGCCGAAACTTATGAGATCATGCGCCCGGAAGATGTCGGCGTGGCCAAAACATCTCTGGTCATGGGCAAGCATTCCGGTCGCCATGCCTTCCGCGACAAGCTGGAAGCGCTCGGCTATGTGCTGGAAGGTGACGCCTTGAACGATGCGTTCAAACGCTTCAAGGCGCTGGCCGACCGCAAGAAACACGTCTTCGATGATGACATCATTGCCTTGGTCGATGACCAGTTGGCCGCAGAGGGCGAGCGAATTGTCTTCAAGCGTCTGCGTGTTGTCGCCGGTACGGATGGCCCGCAAACCGCTGAGATCGATCTGGTAGTCGATGGCGACGAAAAGTTCGCGATCGCCCGCGGCAATGGACCGGTCGATGCCGTGTTCAATGCCATCCGCGAGATCGTCCCGCATGATGGCAAGCTGGAACTCTATCAGGTGCACGCTGTCACCGGTGGAACAGACGCGCAGGCGACTGTATCCGTGCGCCTGAACTGTGAGGGCATCATGTCGACGGGGCGCTCGTCTGATCCGGACACGCTGGTCGCCAGTGCAAAAGCCTACCTCCATGCCGTGAACAAGCTGGAAGCGCGCAAAGCCAAGCGCACCCACGCCGCCTGATCACGCTTTTAGCCCTCAGGGCTTGAAACATGGATTTGTGGATCCCCATCACGTTGGCAGCTGCGTTCTGCCAGAACCTTCGCTCTGCGTTGCAGAAACAGCTGAAGGGGCAGCTCAGCACATGGGGCGCAACAGCATCGCGCTTCGTGTTCGCTGCTCCGCTCGCTGTGCTGTTTACGTATGGTCTGATGCTGGCGCAGGGCGATGCCCTGCCCGGCATTCCCGGTCTGTTTTATCTCTATGGTGCGCTGGGCGGCCTCTGCCAGATCGTTGCGACAGGCCTTCTGATCTATTTGTTCAGCCGGGCAAACTTTTCCGCAGCAACGGCCTTCACCAAGACAGAGCCAGTCCAGACTGCACTGTTCGGTATCATCCTCTTAGGAGACCATCCCTCCGTGCTGATGACGCTTGCCATCATGATCAGCCTGGCAGGTGTCATGATGATTTCCATTCCCAAAGCGGCAGCCTCGAAATGGAAACCGGATAGGGCCCTCTGGATCGGCATACTGTCTGGCGGTCTGTTCGGCCTCTCTGCGGTGGCATTTCGGGGGGCCTCTCTTTCCCTCTCTGACGGGGACGCCCTGCTCCGCGCGGCGATCACGGTGAGCTATGTCACCTTCTTTCAGGCCGTGACCATTCTGCTCTGGATGTGGCTGCGCGAGCCGGGCCAGATCACGAAGCTGTTCAAGGCCTGGCGCATGGCTGGCCTTGTCGGGCTGGTGGGTCTGCTGGGCTCTCTGGGATGGGTTACGGCTTTCACGCTCCAGAATGCCGCCTATGTGCGGGCACTCGGCCAGATCGACATCGTATTCACCCTGTGTGCGTCACTTCTGGTCTTTAAGGAAACACTCACCGCACGCGAAATCACAGGCGTACTGCTAGTGACGCTGGGTGTTGTGGTTCTTGTACTGGCAGCAGGTTAGAGAGCGGCGTCGATCAGGAGGTAGGCGGCGAGACGAGGGCTGGCATTACGGCCTGTCTTCTGCGTTTGCTCCAGAGCAGCCAGAGCATCCTCTTCTTCAAGCGAGATGAACTCTCGCGCCAGCTGCAACAATTCGCGATCATTGCGCAGGCGCTGTGTCACACGGTCCACCTGACGGCCGGCCTGAGCAATAATGGCTGTCTTGCGCTCGCGATCTCCCCGGCGGGCCGCTTCGGCAATTTTGCGCTTGGCCTTGGGACGGAACGTCTCCGGCAGCATGATGCCCGTGCTCTGCAGGCGTTCGAGCAGCTCTTCTGCCACTTCCTCACGATCACGATGCGGGGAATCTTCCCGGCTCATGTCAGAGATAATGTCGCGCCATCCCATTTCTGGTCCGGGCGAATGCGTTGACGGTCGCGCCGGCACAAGGGCCCCGCTCGTATGGGAGGCCTCTTGGGTAGGCGGCGGCGAGGGCCGTTCCGGCTGCGGCACGTAGGGCGGAGGGGAAACCTGCGGTGTAGCTGGCGGCTGCTGCCTTGCAACCGGCGGAGTTTGCGTCGGTTGACTTTGCGGGAAATCCGTTGCCCGGCGCCTCGGCGTTTCAGCCGGCATTTCCTCGGAAGGCTGCGGATCATCAAACCGGCGGCGCAGCAGCATCGGATTACGGGCCGCCGGGCGTTCCGGCTCCCATGAACCGCCATCATCCTCACTCGTCTCATGCTGCGGAGTGGGAGCTGGCTTCTCCGGCTCGGTCTCTGTCAGAGCAGCATTGGCCAGCGCATCTGCCGCTGCATCAAACAATTCGTCTTCCATGCTGGGGCGACGACCGGAAGGGGCGGGCGCAGGCGCGCGGGGCGCCTCCGGCGTGTGGCCGTTGCGTTCGTCAGGATGAAAGCCGTTTCGCTGGCCGTTGCCATGCGAGACAGGCTCCCGGGCAGACGGATCAGTCTGGGAGGCACGCGCTGGCGAGCGAAGAGGTGGCGTTTGCGTCGCCGCGGAATATGGCTGAGCCTCAGAGGCAGGAGGCGCCATTGGCCGGCTCGCTTCCACACGCGGTTCAGCAGGACTCTCGGCTGGCTGTGCAACATAGTCCTGCTGGGAGGCAGCAGATTGAGACGCGGGAGTATGAGGTTGTTTGGCTTTTTGCTCGAGGCGCACGGTATCGGCGCGCGCAGCATATTCTGCCGAGCGGATGGCGGACGCGGCTTGTTCGCCTGCCTCTTTCAATTGCGCCAAGGCTTTGGCGGCCTGTTCAGCCGCTTCGCGTGTGGACTGGTTAATCTCCCGGTTGGCAAGACGCGCAGCTTCAAGAGCAGATGAGACAGCATCGTTCAAGGTATCGCCCGTTGTCATGGCCGCTGCTGCCGCAATCTCCCCTGCCCTTACGGCGGCATCAACCGTGCGGCGAGACTGGTCCAGCTTCTCTTCAATACGGCTGACCGCAAAGGTTAGCGTTTCGGTGCGGGTGGCCGCATCGCTGGCTAGGCCATCCAGCTCGACCAGTTTCTCAGACAGAGAGCGACCGGCCATCTGCATGTCCTGCAGGCGGGTTTCCAGCGCGTGATCAGCGCGGGAGACTTCCTCACTCGCCTCGCGGGCGGCCTGCACCATCATCTGGGCCTGACGCGGGATCGCTTCGTTCAGGGATTGCATTTGCGCACGCAGATCGCGTGCCAGTCCTTCCAGGGCCTGACGTTCAGCCCCAAGCCGCTCGGTCAGTTCGCGGGCATTGTCAGCGCTGGCATAAGCCACAGATTCCAGGCGCAAACGCTCATCACCGATCTCTCCGGCCATGGCCTTCATCGCGGTAAGCGCATGTGCCATTGCACGGTCCACCTCAGCGGCGGCCTGCTTCATCTGTTCGGCAAAGGTGATGCCTTCCGTACCTGCTTCGCGCGCTGGCGCCATCAAACGGACGGCAGCCTCCATCACCAAGGCATTCGACGCGGCAGCCCGGCG
>Ga0209273_10002646_pt1 | contig 13413 bp, 8 predicted proteins | sample tdAd471_FD_187126 | JGI IMG/M metagenome (GOLD analysis project Ga0209273, IMG submission 187126) | Marine sediment microbial communities from the Atlantic coast under amendment with organic carbon and nitrate - tdAd47.1 (SPAdes)... | ecosystem: Environmental > Aquatic > Marine > Coastal >...
ACAACCCGTGGTTGATAACGGTCCCGCCGGTACCGCTCGCATCAAACCGTAGATTGCCAGCCATGAAATCACCCGCCGTGATGTCCAGACCACTGGCGATTAGTGAGCCAACATTAACGGTTGCACTCGGGGCAAAGATAAGGCCGTTAGGATTACTCAGAACAAGCCGGCCGTTCGCCGAAATGCCGCCGAGTATCTGCGAAGGTGATTGATCAAGAATACGCGCAAGCGCGATGGCAGATGAAGACGGTTGAAGAAAATTCACCGCTTCATTGATATCAATATTAAAACTGTTCCACTGGGTTACCAGGCGCTGACTATGTTGCTGAACAGTAGTAACCGCGCCCTGGGAAGATATTGCGCCCTGGCCATCCGTAACCACCCCACCCTGAGGTGACGCCACTACAACCGATGGCACTGCCAACAGCCCAAACGGAACCAGCACCTGACGGATTAGCCCACTTAACGGATTAAACCGTACAGTCTGCATACCAGGTTTGTATGATTTGAGAGGGCTTTTAGTCGAATTCACTATGGGTACTCCACAGACCAATTTTCGTCCCCGGTCTGGTTCAATTGGGGGGCCAGGCAACAATGCCGCTCAAACTAATAGGTGTAAGTCGTATTAAAAAATATCTGTGGGTTCTCGGAATTAGTTGCATCTCTCTTGCCGATAGGAGTCGCCACATCCAGCCGCAACGATAACTCCCCAGGAAAATAAAGCTGCCAGTCTTGAGAAAACCAGGCTCCTAAATAATTGCCAAAAGTCGCAACGACGTTAGCCGGAACAAACGCCTGCAACCCGACCCCAGCACCGGTCACTTCGATTTGATCCTCAATCGCGCTTTCATCAACCCAACCCGTCGCGTGGTCAATAAAGATGGAGACCTGCAAAATCTCACCCCAGGTTTTATTCTCGAAAGCTATTTTGTCAGCAAACCCGGGGGCATTCATGACCCATTCAAGCGAACCAAAAAATCCTTTATCAACAAGAAACTCTGCCTGTGGATAGGCTCGCACACTGAAGGGCCCGCCAATTGACATTTGCTCGAGCGAACCTAGCAGGTCATCACTAAATTGCCCCGAAACATGCACGATTAAAGAATGATTAGGCACGATGTTTTGCAATCGGGAGAAATCAAAGGTCACCTTGTCGAACCCGCTACCGAGGGACTCTCCGTCGAGATCCCGCCGCCCCGATCCGGGAAGATCATTTGCCTGGGTCGACGCCAGCACGTTGCCAAAGCCGTGATGCAGCGTCACCAACCCCTGGTTGATTCCCCCACCCAACAAATTATCAATAAAATCCATGCTGAATTCGAGCGACGCTACCGCCAGCACGTCCTGAGAGAAATCAGTTCCGGCAATAAAAACTTTTGACTGCTTGCGACTAAAATCGAATTTGGTGGAAAAATTGGCTCGACGGGACCTTACCCAGGATTTATCTAGATAAACGCTAGCAATTTCGGTAACACCCTCTATGCCAATCGCTTTCAGGTCGCCCCCTACCTCAAATTCGTTACGACTAAACCCCAGCCCCGCTCGAAGCCCGTCAACCCATGTGCTGAACACGGGCAGGTGATAGTTAAAGTATCCAAACTCTGCCAGCTTGGGCCGATAAGCCTGTTGAAAACCGAGTTGCAACTGGTCACCAATGCCCAGTGGATTATTAATGGATAAATCCAGGTGGCCCTGATACTCACCCGTAAACTCTGTGCCATAGTTATTGAATCCGACCACCGCATCCAGCGCTTTTTCAGTGACCTTCAATGAGAGATCGGTGGTGCCCTCCACGCTACCCGGCTGAAACACCCCGAACGCTGAGAGGCCCGGCAAATCACTGACCCTGAGCAACGCACTTTCTACCTGGCGACTCTCAACCGCTTTTCCGATAAGCCCACGAAAAGGGTTTTTAACGCTCTCAGCACTGTAACCCTCATTATCCTCAACAAATACCGAGCCGAGGTTGCCAGCCATCACGCGCAGTTGCACTACCGCTTCTACCACTTCCTGCTCGGGCACAAATGCCTGGGCAAGGATCATTCCGCGGCTGCGGTAATAAGCGGTGATTTGATCCGCTACTAACTGCATCTGCCCAAAAGTAAACTCGCCACCACGTGCTACCCTGGCTGCCTCTACCAGCTCAGTAACTGCTTCGACCTCCTCTTCGTCTTCAACCCCGACGACGAGAAACTTTTCCACCGTTATCTTCGGTCCGTCATCCACCGCCAGGGGCCGACGAACAACCGACGGAATCAGCGTGGGCCCCGGCCCTGGCCGTTCGACTCTCTCCGGGCGTTGAGTGGTCTGCATAACGCCCCCCGGTCCAACAGCATCAGGCACCACTGCGGCAAACGCAGCCACTGGCAGCCCGAGCGCTGTTATTGCAAAAGCTATATGCTTTAAAAAACTCAATAAAACGCCGTTGGGTACAAACCCCAAACTATGAATAATCATCAAAAACCCTTATAACGGCCTGGTCTTAAAAAGAAAGCATGAGGCGAGTTAAATCGTGTGTCGACTAACCATTCACCTGACACACTTCAACCCTCCCACTGGATCATAAAACTCGAACCCGTTTCTATATAAATCATTCGACCGGTTTTAAGCATCATCTCTAAAACGACCATTCACCTTCTGTCTTTATTTATTTGGCAAACACCAAAATAGTACCGATCTACAAACAATAAGCAAATAACTGGCAGATGCACTTTCTCACACCGCAGATTTTCTTAACAACTTCCAGCCCATCCGAAGGCTGACAACTAACCGACCACCCCTTAAATCTGGCCACGAATCATAGCCTGAGAGAGTTCAACCCAATAACTCATTCAGGAACGCTCACACTGGATCACGCTACCCCTGGCACGCACAGGGGGGCTTTAGATAACGCGTAAACCCTCACCGGAGAGCGAATTATCAACCCTTAAAACTGGCAAATTCGCATCCGGGCTCTTTGCGGATTCCCCCCTGCTAAATCCGAATAGGCTAAATCGCCTCTGCCCCGTAAAACCATGCTCCCATTCTTACTTAATAGACTCTCACGCGAACACGAGTTAATCTGCAAACAAATTTAGCCGAGGTGCAGAGCCGCGGAGGCTAAAGCAAACACTGAATTAAATTGAACTCGAAAAAAGCCCCTGGGGCCCTCTAGCCAATTTTGAAGCAATCGCCGTTTTTGGAGCAATCAAGTTGAAGTGGCAAAAACACACCTGGGTTTCACACGCTCGCACCGACGTTGGCAGGGTTCGAAAAATTAACGAGGACGCCTGCCTCGACCATGGGTCAGCCGGGCTATGGGTCGTTGCAGATGGTATGGGCGGACACGCGGCCGGCGATGTCGCAAGTCAGTTAATTACTCAGGAAATGCAAAAACTGACTCACCCGGCCAACCTGAACGAGTTTATTGACCTTGTCGAACAGGGCTTTCTGGAGGTTAATCGGCGGCTCCTCGACCTTTCTGCAAGGGAGCTGGACAATCAAACCATTGGCAGCACAGTAGTCGCGTTATTAGCACATGAGGAGCACTGTGCAATATTGTGGGCAGGGGATAGTCGCGCCTACCGCTTGCGGGGCACGAAACTGGAAATGCTCATGCAGGAACATACCCAGGCCGAAGAACTGGTCGACCAGGGCCTTCTCGATGCAGAGGATGCCGAATCCCATCCAACCTTTAATATCCTTACCCGCGCAGTTGGCGCTCAGGACCCTCTTTATATTGATGTGGATGTGTTCCCGGTGCAGCAAGGTGACCGGTTCCTGCTCTGCAGTGACGGACTAAATAAAGCGGTAAAGGACACAGAAATAGCGACAGTGTTGCTAGAAAACGATGTCACTGACTCAGTGGAAATCCTCGTCGAACAGGCCCTTGACCAGGGATCAAGGGACAACGTCACCATCATCGCAATCGAAGCCCAATAAAGCTTGCCGACCCTAGCGCGCTATCATTAAATGACTATCGAGAAACGACGACCGGTTCAACACAAAATCGCCCATTCGGTTCAGGAAAAACCATGCTACTAAATCAAATCCAGATTACAGGTCCAGGGATTAGTCCCGTTAATCTGGTTAACTCCATGAAAACCAGGACACAGCAATGACGGGGAATATTAGTTCGCTCACCGAGCAGCTCGAAGCTTTTACGATGGGTCAGCTTCCGCTGCACAAGCTGCTCGCTGAGTTCGAGACAGCTATTTCTGAAGACCCCAGCAATCGTGATCGAATTGCCGACCTGTTACAAAGCTACCTGCAACAGGGCGAAATCACGATTTCCTCGTATAAAGAAATCACCAACGCCATCCCCTTGCCCCCTGCCTCGACCAACACAGGTGAGGACAACACCCTGGCTGCCACCGACACCGGCGGACCAACTGATTCCGACCATGACCTCAGCAATGAGCTTGAAGAGACCGTTTTCTCCGACCGGGGCAGCGATATTGATGAGAAGACACTTCCCAAAAGTACTGAAACAGAAGATGAGGGCTCAATAGATCTCGGTGACTTCACCGAGCAGGGTGCTGATGTTTCGCTAGATGACGAGGCGACCGAGGTAGCTATTGATCACGACGCGACCGAGGTGGTTGCAGAAACCAGTGGTTCTAATAGCTCCTGGGCAGCAGGGGCGAAACAGACGACCGGGAGCTCCTGGTCAGACCCCTCTTCCTGGGTCGATAACGGCGAACCCCTGGGGGTAGGGTCCGTTATCAAAGAACGATTCGAACTGGTCGAGCGTCTGGGCATTGGCGGCATGGGTGTCGTCTATAAAGCACTTGACCGACGCAAGGTTGAAGCCCAGGATCGCGACCCCTATCTGGCCGTCAAGATCCTCAACGACGAGTTTAAGCAGCACCCTAATGCACTGCAGGCCCTGCAGCGGGAAGCCAGAAAAACTCAGGAACTGGCCCATCCCAACATCATGACCGTCTACGACTTTGACCGAGTCGGCAGTGATGTCTATATGACCATGGAATTTCTTGACGGCGAGCCGATGGATGTCGTCATAAAGAAACGGAAGGGCAAGCCCTTCCCCGAAGAAGAAGCAATGGTGATGATCGAGGGCATGGGCGAGGCGCTGGCCTACGCTCACCGCCGTAATCTGGTCCATTCCGATTTCAAGCCTGGAAACGTATTTTTAACCAAGCAAGGCACCATCAAAGTTCTCGATTTTGGTATCGCCGCCCGGGTAACCAACCCCATTGCCGGTGAAGAAGACGACGGCGCCGACAAAACCGTTTTCGATGTCAAACAGTTCGGGGCATTCACTCCCGCCTATGCCACCTGTGAAATCATGGAAGGCTCCGAGCCTGACCCCCGAGACGACATTTATGCGCTGGGCTGCGTCTCCTATCAACTACTGGCCGGGAAACATCCCTTTAATCGCAAGCGGGCCACCTTTGCCCGTGATAACGGCCTGGTCCCTGAACCAATCCCAACCCTGACGCGTCGCCAGCAAAAAGCGCTGAACAAATCGCTGTCATTTTCACACGCTGAGTGCACGCCGACCGTTGAAGAGTTTATCGACGGTATGCGCCGCCGAAAATCGCGGCTTATACCCATCGCGGCCAGCATCGCAGCCATCCTCATTGTGGGGGTTTTTGCCCTGCAGTCGACCATCGTCAACTACCTGCAGGAACAGGAGCAGGAGCGGATAATGGCCTTACTTACCAGTGGGAACCAACAACAGATTGTTTCCGGTCTTGACGAACTCCGGCAAACCGATGGGACTTTACGCAGCAATCTAATTTCCGCAGCACGGGAAACCATACTCGGCTATTACGAAACTCAAACCGGGCAACTAATTGACGATGCACAGGGTTCATACAATTTCCCCCTGGCTTCGTCACTGGTCGACGAGGCGCGTGCCCTCTATCCAGATTCTGCGCAGATAGAACGGATGTTAGAAACGATTGACAGCCGTAAAAACCGTCTACTCAATCAGCTCACCAATCGTTTTAACGCCGCCCTTGAGAACGGACACCTGCTGGAAAGTGCCGACACCGATGACATCAAGGACGTACTCGCACTGGTTAGCCAGATCAACCCGGATCATCCCCTGCTCAATGATCCCCGGCTGCCCCCGGCTTATGTGGCCGAAGCTGAAAAAGCCCTGACCAGTGCCGACTACTCCCTGGCATCCAGCCTGGCTCTAGCAGGTCTCGACCATTTCCCCAGAAATATTTCATTGATCAATCTGCGAGATGAAATCGACGCCGCCCGACAGCAGGTCGAGGAGCAGGCGCGAATTACCGATCTGGCATCACAGCTCGAATCTAAGCCGTTACCCACGACGGTTAGCGGCTACGATGCAATCCGGGCTGAACTCCTGGAAATGCAGCAGCTAGCACCTGATAGTTCCATCCTTGCGGAGTACCAACAGGCGTTTCAGACTTTTCTCCCCGACGCCGTTAATGGACTGATCACCGATAAGCAGTGGTCCGAAGGGTACCGCCTGCTGGCGGATTATGGCGACCTGCTCACCTCCGGCCAAATCATCAGCCAGCAGCAGAAATTAGTGTCTGCTAACCAGGACTATGAAGATCAGGTAGCAGCACTGCTACAGAATTTTGAGAACCGTCTTGGGGACGGTGCGAACAGCAGTACCGCGTTAGATACAGCCACGGATGCACTGACCCAGCTCAGCAATTATGCGAGTGCTGACGATCCGAGCCTGCTCTATGCGCGCAATCGTATTGCTTATGGCTATCTGTCGTTAGCTCGGCAGGCTCGTGCAAGCGGCAATTTAGAAAACCTGGAGCGTTTCGCCCGCGCTGGCCTGGACGCACGACCGGAAGGAATCGTTGCGCAATCATTAACCACCGAACTGGATAACAGCAGTCAGGCGACAATTGCTACCGGCGACGCGCAACAGGTCAGCAACGAATTCGATAATACGCTCGCTCAGGCGACTAATTTAAATACTTCACTACTCCCGCTGATCAGACTACTTGAACAGATCGCAGCGATTGATCCCGTCAACGAAAAAATCCAGCAGGGCCGTTCAGCACTGGGCTCTCAACTGGCAGATCAGGTCAACACATTAATCGCCGCTGGAGAATGGGAAAACGCAACCGAACTGGCTCAGTCGTCCCGACTAATGCTCCCCGAGCTGTCCACCACGAACACACTGCTTGCTCAGGTCGATAGCGCGCGACAAAGCGCTGAAGCAGAAATCAAAACGGCACGGATTGATTCCATCGCTAACTCGCTCCACGCGCTGTTAGCCGACGCTCGTTTTGATTCGGCCTGGGAAGCTGAAATCCGGGGGAACTGGCGCCGGTTACGACCGCTCTTATCCGATTCACCCGAGCGACTAAAAACGGAAGAAGACCTGATCGCACAGACCTTTCTCGCCAGCGCAGAAAAAAGTCAGTCCGCCCAACTTTTCGTGGAAGCCAGAAACAGGCTCCGTAGCGGGCAGCGAATTCTCCCCGACAACCCCGCCTTTCAGCGTGCTAATGAAGCCCTCGCCCAGAGCCAGGCTAACTTCCGACAGCTCGAACTAACCAAAGCTCGGTCAGGGGAAATCGAAGGTTACAAACAGACACTACTTACCCAGACTAAAGCCAGGGATCTCGCCGAAGCAGGTGCGACGCTTGCCAAGTTAAAACGCCTGCTTCCGGCTGACGATCCGTTTGTAACCCAGGAAGTTCCGGAATTATTAGGGCCCACATATATTGAAATGGCCAAATCGCTGGGCGATCAGGAAAAATTTGTTGAGGCATTAAAGCTGGCTAGAGCGGGACTCAGCGTTGCTCCTAATTTGAGCGAACTAAAATCCCTGTACGACCTTTATGAGAACGAAGCCGTATTAGCAAAACTTGCCACTCAGTTTGAAAATGCACGGGGGCCGTCTACTCAGGCTAGCGACATCCTGAAAAAGCGCATCACCGCCGCTCGCCAACGCTCCCCGGAACGGGCTGATCAGCTAGTAACTGAGTTTAGTAACCTGTTCGCTGAACGGGCCGCACAAACTGCCAATAGCGACAAACCCGCCTACCGTGCGTGGCTAGCGAAAGGTCGGGCACTCTTCCCCGGGGACACCCGGTTTGCCAGTACCGGTCGTTCGTCGATCTCCGGACGTGCCTGCACCGATAAAATTGCCGGTTACGGTAAACGCAAAGCGGGCATCTGCTTTGACGTGGTGGCGCAGAAATCCCGCGGTCCCCTGATGGTTGTCATCCCGTCAGAACAGCCCTACGCGATGAGCAAATACGAAATTTCTCTCCAGGATTTTGACCTTTTCTGTAGCGAAAGTGGCAAATGCACGGCTTCAGGTGGCGACCCACGAATGCCCGTGGCCGATGTTTCCTTCGATCTGGCCGTGGAGTATGCCAACTGGCTTTCTGAACAGACTGGCAAAACCTATCGCCTGCCCTCCGACGAAGAGTGGGTCTACGCGGCAACCGGCGATGGCAATCTTGGGAAGGATTTTAATTGCCTGTTAAAACTGGGCGGCAACGTCATTAAAGGCGCAAGTCTGTTGCCCATCAACTCCGGAAAAGCCAACAACTGGGGATTACACAATCCGGTCGGGAATGTGCAGGAACTCACCGCTGAAGGTACTGCCCGTGGCGGTGCCTACAAAGACACCATGTCTAACTGCGATATCTCGCTAAAACGCGACCACTCCGGCAGTGGAGACGGTATCACCGGATTCCGGGTGCTTCAGGAATTGAAAGGGTAATCGCAATGGCGCTTCCTAAGAGCCCGATTCGACAACTGGCCTGGGATTACTACCTTGGCCGGGTGGAACCCCACGAAGAATACCTGCGTCGACGCCGCCTGCTCGTTGAGGCAGTAATCAACGATAGTCCGGCACCGGTTTTCGACGACGACACCGATTATGCTACTCACATCAACCTGGACGACGATATATCCGGAGAGACGTTAGTTCCAGACACTATCAGCCCTCCGCCTCCGCAGGCTACGGGGTCTGTTACACCCTCTAAACCTGCGACACGACTCGCGTCGTTGGTGGTCATTGTCCTCATTATTGCGGCAGTCGGCGCAGTCGCTGGCATCGCCCTCTTCAGCAATAACCCCACCCCCACCGAGGTGCCAGACTCGGCGAGCGCACCGGTTAAAACGGCCCTGGCCCCCGAAGCCTTAAAGCAGGCGATCCAGAGCCTTGAAAAGGATGGTTGGTCCGAATCAGCCGCGCTGGAGTTCCTGACCGCCTGGAACTCAATATCGACCGATCAGAAAAAATCGTTGCGGGAACTACCCATATTATCGGCCGTCACTGAAATGGTCGCCCGCCGTTCCACCGAACTGGAAACTATGGCCAGCGCTGGTGTAGCACCGTCACCCGAAGAACAGGCCAACATAGAGGCACTCCTCTCTACGCTTTCATTGCCGCCGCCCCGGTGGCCTGACCCGCCAGCCCCGATTTCTGTCGTAGCGATACCCTCTGCGCCGACGCAATCGATACCCGAGCGCACATCGCAGTCGGTGGCACTATCCGACACCCAAAAACCCCCGGTACCGACCGCTGACCGCCAACCAATTGAGCAGACCAAAACGGTGATTGTGGCAGCGGCTCCCGCAGATACCGACGTTGTAGTTGTTCAACAGTCGACGCCCGTCGCCACCCCGGAAGTGGTCGTAACTCCCCCTCCAGTAGAGACCGCCCAGGCACCCCCTCCACCTAAACCGGTTCCAGCGCGGCCCGCCTCTATCGTTCTATCCGAACGCAGCGGCTGTTCTGTCAGCATCGTAAAAAACCGAGTGCGCACCTGCCGGGATTATCTAAGCAGCAAGATTCGCGCACCGAAAATGGCCGTGATACCGGCTGGCACCTTTGTCATGGGCAACGCCGACCGAGCAGAAGAGTCGCCCTCACTCGAAGTGACCATTCTGGGCCCCATCGGGATTTCGACCCACGAGATTTCGCACAGGGAATTCAGTTTGTACTGCAAAAACAGTGCGGCTACCTGTCCGGCCAATCCACATAACGACCCCCAGATGCCGGTTGTCGGCATTACCTGGCAACAGGCGACGGACTACGCCGCCTGGTTAAGCGAACGAACCGGTAAACATTACCGGCTGCCGAGCGAAGCTGAATGGGAATACTCGGCCCGCGCAGGAACTACCACAGCCTTTCCGTTCGGTGACAATTTAATGGTCACTCAGGCCCGTTTCTCAACCCGTAATCGTGCGGCCACTACACCACTTGCGAACACCTATCAGGCCATCAATCCCAACGACTTCGACCTCTACCATATGGTCGGAAACGTTCGTGAATGGGTGGCCGATACGTGGCAGGGCAATCACGACTCAACGACCGCCTCCGGATTACCTCGTACCGGCCCCGGTCCAAAAGTAGTTCGTGGCGGCTCCTACGCCGACACCATTGAGTTTTTGCGCTCATCTGCTCGACAGCCGTTAGATGGCAACGCAGCCGACCAACAGACCGGATTTCGAGTAGTATTAGATTTTTCGGTTAACAACCCCTAACACCACTACCTATTAACTCGACAAGGATGCGCCACCCTGAAAGGGTGTCGTAAATCGCACCCATGGAAAATCTGTTCAAATCACTCATTGCTGAACTGGGCGAAGACCCGGAACGCGAAGGATTGCTCGACACGCCGAAACGAGCCGCCAAGGCCGCTGCTTTCCTCACCCGTGGATACCAGCAAAATATCAGTGAACTGGTCAATGGCGCCATCTTCGAAGCGGACACCGACGAGATGGTGATCGTAAAAGATATCGAGCTTTACTCGATGTGCGAACACCATCTACTGCCCTTTATCGGTAAATGCCATGTGGCCTATATTCCCGATGGCAAAGTCCTGGGCCTGTCAAAAATAGCGCGGATCGTTGACATGTACGCCCGCCGATTACAGATTCAGGAAAACCTGACCAAAGAAATTGCCAGCAGCATTGCCGACGTGACCAGCGCCAAAGGCGTCGGGGTCATCGTGGAAGCCAAGCATCTCTGCATGATGATGCGTGGCGTAGAGAAACAAAATTCGGTAATGACCACCTCTGTCATGCTCGGTGCGTTTCGAAACGAAGCGCGAACCCGCAGCGAGTTCCTCACCTTAGTCCGCTAAATCAATGGCCAGCACTCCCTTTAAAACCGTCCTCGCCGCTCATAAAGCCTTCTATAAAGCCCTGGGCGATGCCGATATCGAACTAATGACTCAGGTCTGGAGTCCCACCGAAGAAGCCGTCTGCATCCACCCTTTATGGCCCCCACTGATCGGTCAGGCGACCATTGTCGCCAGCTGGGCCGACATGTTTACCACCGACTCAACCATGACCGTCAACACCCAGATTCTTAACCAGCGCCACCTGGCTGATTGCTGCATTCAACTGGTCAGCGAAACACTCGCGGTTTCCGGTCGGTCAACATCCCCACCGGTACTGGCCACCAACATATACGAGCGCACGGGTGATGGCTGGTTAATGGTTCTCCACCACGCATCACCGACGGCTGAGTTTGAAGCCGCCGAGCAGGATGACCAGCCACTGCATTAAAGTGTCTCTCCTGCTCAGCTAAGCGAAGGCATTCATTTGCGAAAACCGAGCCCGCTAATCCCGGGGATGAGAGGCTACTTTAACCGGTATTCCACTACCCCGAGCTTAGAGAACTCGGTCCGTATGTGATCACCCGGCTGCAATGGAAACTGGCGAGTTAGCGACCCTGCCATAACCCATTCGCCGGCTTTAACTACTCGGCCAGCCTCCGCCAGTTTGTTAGCCAGCCAGGCCAGAGAGTTGAAAGGACTGCCCAGCACTGCAATCGCATTACCTTCTCCGACCTGCTCACCGTTAAGCGAGACCGTGGCGTCGATTTCGGTGATATCAAAATCGTCGGTTAACGCAATCCCCTTGCCCAGCACGAACCCGCTCTGTTGAACATTATCCGCCAGTGACACCGCCAGCTGGGCAGTGAAGTCACCACGATTCTCCACCAGCTCCATCGCCGGATAAAGCTCGCCAACCGCCGCGCGCGCAGATTCCGGCGTCGCGTCAGGGCCGGACAGGTCGGTCGCCATGCGAAAACAGATCTCATTTTCAATGCCAGGGCCGATCAAGCTATTTCCGTCACCCACCTCACCACTGGCAATCAAACCCGACTCCAGCAGATAGCCACACACCGGTTCATGGACATTGAACTGGTCCTGAATGGCCTTGGCCGTTAATCCCACTTTCCAGCCCACGTGCTTCTCGCCACCAGCCACCTTACGGGCCAGCAATTCATGCTGCACCTGCCAGGCCTGATCCATATCGAGCCGATCAAACCAGGCAGGCGGGTAAAAAATGCCGGCCGCCGCACTGGCGACAAAATCGTCGGCCACCTGTTCCAGATTAAAACCCATCAATGAACCTCACTGTTGTTAGCCCGATTACTAAGAAAGACTAGAGCACGGACCTTAATTGCCCGCCGTCCAGGGGAATACTTAAACCGTTGATAAAACCAGCCCTGTCGGAGGCTAAAAAAGCGACCAGATCGGCCATCTCTTCCGGCCGCCCAAGACGGCCCGTGGGAATACGGCTAATACGACTCGCGATCGCCTCATCGGGGTCATTACCAAAATGTTGAGCCTGCATTCGCGACACTTCCTCGAGCCGGTCTGTGTGGATTGATCCAGGCAGGACGTTGTTAATGGTGACACCATCAATCGCCACTTCTTCAGCCAGGTTCTTGGAAAAAGCGACAACCGCTGCTCGGGTCGTGGAAGAGATCGACAGGTTATCTTCGATCTGACGTACAGACAGTGCCAGCAAATTGATAATTCGTCCCCAACCGCGAGCGCGCATCCCTGGCAACACTTCGCGACAAAGTCGAACAACATTATAAAAAACCTTCTGATATCCTTCGTCCCAGTCTTCGTCACTAAACTCACTGGGCTGACCGGGTTTGGGTCCACCGGTGTTAGTCACCAGAATATCGACCGAGCCCCACCGATCCGTCGCTGCCTTAACAATTCGCTGGGCGCTATCGGTTAAGCTCAAATCTACGCTGATAGTCGCCACCCGCTCCGGGGCGCTAACCGCGAACAGCCGTTCCTGAGCCGCCTGTAAAGCCACCTCATTTCGGGCACAGAGCAGCACGTTACAACCCTCTCTTGCCAATCCTTCAGCAATCGCCAGCCCCATGCCCTGGCTGCTACCACCGACAACCGCCGTTTTCCCGGCAATACCGAGGTCCATAAACTTTTCTCCAGTTAAGTTAAATGAATCGTCCGACCAGGGATCCGGTCGGCGAAGTTGCTACAATTGCGCGCCTCGCAAAGTGGCGATAATCCGTAATGGCGAGTCGGTCAGACCAACCAACCGCCAATCTACCGTTCAACTTCAACCGAGTAAAGGCAATGGATCACCGAATCGAGCAAGACACCATGGGCGAGCTGAAAGTGCCCGCAGATCGATACTACGGCGCGCAAACTGCCCGCAGCCTGA
>Ga0209273_10002651_pt1 | contig 13394 bp, 9 predicted proteins | sample tdAd471_FD_187126 | JGI IMG/M metagenome (GOLD analysis project Ga0209273, IMG submission 187126) | Marine sediment microbial communities from the Atlantic coast under amendment with organic carbon and nitrate - tdAd47.1 (SPAdes)... | ecosystem: Environmental > Aquatic > Marine > Coastal >...
TTATCGAGTAACTAACGCAGTCATCGCGAGGAGCACAGCTGTCATTGCGAGGAGCACAGCGACGAAGCAAGCTCCTCAAGTTGGCAGGAAGCTAGACAGATTGCTTCGCTACGCTCGCAATGACATTGGTACGAGGTTGAATAGCACAGGCCAGTAGCTCAATTGGCAGAGCGGCGGTCTCCAAAACCGCAGGTTGGGGGTTCGATTCCCTCCTGGCCTGCCACTTGAGCCTTCAGGTCGGAAACAAGACATGACCACACATACAGAGACGAGCCAGAGCGGAGTTCTGGACATTCTCAAGCTGCTGATTGCGGCTGGCGCACTCGTGGGCGGGCTGTACGGCTACTACTATTACGAGAACGACATCGCGCTGCCGCTGAGAGTGCTGATGGTGCTGGGTGGTACCGGCGCCGGGATCGCGATTGCGATGACGAGTGCCCAGGGGCAGCGTCTCTGGCACTTCATTCAGGGCTCGAGAGTCGAGATCCGCAAAGTTATCTGGCCCACCCGGACGGAAACGACGCAGACCGCAATTGCCGTGTTCGTCTTTACGTTGGTTATGGCGTTGTTCTTCTGGGCATTGGATTCGGGCCTGCTTTGGCTGACCCGCCGCCTGGTCGGTTAAGCGCGTTCGAAAAGAGTCAGGGGTAATACTTCAGTGTCTTTACGGTGGTACATCGTTCACGCCTATTCGAATTTCGAACACAAGGTGAAAACTTCCCTGGAAGAGCGCATCGAGCGCATGGGGCTGCAGGACAAGTTTGGCGAGATTCTCGTCCCGACCGAAGAAGTGGTCGAGATGAAGGAAGGGCAGAAGCGCCGCAGTGAGCGCAAGTTCTTCCCGGGCTACGTGCTCGTACAGATGGAAATGGATGACGAGACCTGGCACCTCGTTAAAGAGGTACCGAAGGTACTCGGGTTCATCGGTGGCTCAAGTGACAGGCCGGCGCCAATCTCGGACAAAGAGGCAGATCAGATTCTGCAGCGTGTCCGCGAGGGCGTCGACAAGCCGCGGCCGAAGGTACTGTTCGAGCCGGGCGAGGTGGTTCGTGTCACCGACGGGCCGTTCAATGACTTCAGTGGGGTCGTTGAACAAGTGAATTACGAAAAGAGCCGCTTGCAGGTTGCGGTGCAGATTCTGGGCAGGTCTACGCCCGTCGAGCTGGATTTTGGACAGGTCGAAAAATCGTAGCCGAGATTTGAGGATGCATCGTCATTGCGAGGAGCGCAGCGACGAAGCAAGCTTGAAATGACAATTAGTACGAGGAGCCTTAACAGGGCGTTTGAACTCGGGAGATAAAGATGGCTAAGAAAGTAGCTAGTTACATCAAGCTGCAGGTCCCTGCGGGCCAGGCTAATCCGTCACCGCCCGTCGGGCCGGCACTGGGTCAGCATGGCGTCAACATCATGGAGTTCTGCAAGGCGTTCAACGCCCAGACACAGGGCACCGAGCCGGGCCTGCCAATCCCCGTAATCATTACGGTTTACGCGGACCGCAGTTTCACGTTCATTTCCAAGACCCCGCCTGCTGCAGTTCTGCTGCGCAAGGCTGCCGGCGTCAAGAAGGGATCGGGGACACCGAACACCGACAAGGTTGGCAAGGTGAATCGTGCGCAACTCGAAGAGATTGCGACGACCAAGATGCCGGACCTGACGGCCGCCGATATGGATGCCGCAGTTCGTACGGTTGCCGGTACGGCGCGCAGTATGGGCATCAAGACCGAGGGGGTTAAGTGATGGCGAGCCTGAGCAAACGCAGGAAGGCGGCACGCGAAAAAATCGATTCGACGAAGATTTATGTGGTCGACGAGGCGTTGTCGCTGGTGAAGGAACTTGCCACGGCGAAATTCGCCGAGAGCATCGACGTATCGGTCAACCTCGGCGTTGACCCGCGTAAGTCGGACCAGGTTGTCCGCGGTTCCACGGTGTTGCCGAATGGCACGGGCAAAACGGTTCGCGTTGCTGTGTTCGCGCAGGGCGAAAATGCCGAGAAAGCGACGGCCGCCGGTGCAGACATTGTCGGCTTCGAGGACCTCGCAGAATCAGTCAAAGGTGGCGACCTGAATTTCGATGTCGTAATCGCGACGCCGGATGCAATGCGGGTCGTCGGCCAGCTCGGCCAGATTCTCGGACCGCGCGGTCTGATGCCGAACCCGAAGGTCGGCACCGTGACGGCGGATGTCGAGACTGCGGTAAAGAATGCCAAGGCTGGCCAGGTGCGCTATCGCACCGACAAGGCCGGGATTATTCATTGCCCGATCGGCAGAGCCGATTTCGAAGTGCCCGCACTGAAAGAGAATCTTGAAGCGCTGCTTAATGACCTCAAGAAGGCCAAGCCGGCGGCGTCGAAAGGACAATACGTAATGAAGCTGACCGTGTCCTCGACCATGGGTCCTGGACTATCTATTGACCGTGGTTCCGTGGATGCCTAGTAGGGTTCGCGCGAGACCGACAGTGGATCGGGGGTCGGTAGACGCCTGATCAACAAGAATTTACCGGGGCGCCTGACGGTGTCCTGGTGAATAGCCGCAGGGACGCGGCAATCGTCGAAGACCACAGGTGATCGGAGTGATTTCCGGTCTTAATAACCGCCTGTGTAGATGGTGAAACCTGAGTCAGATTGATCTGGCAACGGTTGCCATCCGACAGGAAGCACGATGCTTCCTACTGGGCCCGGATGAAGTTCGCTTTATCCGGGGTGGACTCGGACGTAGCTTGCTTCGTCCGAATAAACAAGAGTAACCGATAGGCCAGGAGTAACAAATGGCACTGAGACTCGAAGACAAGAAAGCTCTTGTCAAAGAGGTAAACGCGGTTGCAGGGGACTCTATAACGGCTGTCGCAGCCGAATACAGGGGTCTTTCTGTTGCAGAGATGACGGAGTTGCGCAAGCAGGCGCGCAATGCCGGCGTATACATGCGTGTTGTCAAAAACACGCTGGCACGTCGCGCCGTCGTAGGGACCGAATTCGAGTGTATGCAGGACTCACTCACGGGACCGATTCTGCTCGCGTTTTCGAAGGACGATCCAGGTGCCGCTGCCAGGGTAATCAAGGATTTCGCCAAGGGGCACGATGCCCTGCAAGCGGTTTCCTTGGCCGTCGGCGGGACAGTGCTGCCTGCGTCGGATCTGGATACGTTGGCGGATTTGCCGACGCTGGATCAGGCGCGCGCGATGCTGCTCGGCGTCTTCATGGCACCGATGTCCCAACTGGTACGCACGTTGGCCGAACCTTCCGCAATGCTTGCGCGCACTATGAGCGCACGCGGCGAACAGGAAGCGGCCTGAATCGTCAAATGCAAAGTCTTTTAATGAAACAAGCAAGGATTTCCTGACTCAGGAAACGAACTTTAGAGGAAGTACAAAATGGCAATGTCAAATGAAGATCTGCTCAAGGAATTGAGCGCAAAGCCGATTATGGAAGTCGTTGAACTCGTCAAAATGCTCGAAGACGAGTGGGGTGTATCGGCAGCTGCTCCGGTAGCTGTTGCTGCGGGTCCGGCTGCTGGTGACGCTGGCGAGGCTGCCGCTGAGAAGACTGAGTTCGACGTCGTTCTCGCGAGCTTCGGTGGCAACAAGGTTGCTGTCATCAAGGCCGTCCGTGTGCTCACTGGTCTGGGCCTCAAGGAAGCCAAAGACACAGTTGAAGGCGCCCCTTCGACGATCAAGGAAGCGGTATCGAAAGACGAAGCTGAAGAAGTCAAGAAGACACTTGAAGAGGCCGGTGCAACGGTCGAGCTCAAGTAGTCGCTTGAACCTTCGCTTTTGTTACAGGACCCGACGGTCCGCAGCCAGGCAGCCGGTCGCTTCGCGACTGGCTGCCTGGCGTATTTGTTTTTCACGAGGGTGATCCCGAATGGCTTATTCGTTCACTGAGAAAAAGCGCATCCGTAAGAATTTCGGCAAACGGCCGACGATTCTCGATGTTCCTTACCTGTTGTCGATCCAGGTCGACTCGTATCGCAAGTTCCTGCAAACGGACAAGACGATCGAGGACCGGAATGACATCGGTCTGCACGCGGCATTTCAGTCCGTATTCCCGATCGTTAGTTATTCGGGCAACGCGGCGCTGGAGTACGTGAGCTACCGGCTTGGTGAGCCGGTATTTGACGTCAAGGAATGCCAGATGCGTGGCTTGACCTATGCGGCACCGATTCGTGTCAACGTGCGCCTGGTCATATACGACAAGGAAGCCAGCGGGACGCCCAAGCCGGTCAAGGACATCCGCGAGCAAGAGGTCTATCTCGGCGAGATGCCGTTGATGACCGATCATGGTACGTTCGTGATCAACGGCACCGAGCGCGTCATCGTTTCGCAGCTGCATCGCTCGCCCGGCGTGTTCTTCGACCACGACAAGGGTAAGACTCACAGCTCCGGAAAGCTGCTGTTCTCCGCTCGCATCATCCCGTACCGCGGTTCCTGGCTCGATTTTGAGTTCGATCCGAAGGACAGCGTGTTTGCACGTATCGATCGCCGCCGTAAATTGCCGGTAACGATCATCCTGCGCGCTCTCGAGATGACGAATGAAGAGATGCTCGACCTGTTCTTCGAGACCAACGATTTCTATCTCTCCGAGAAGGACATCAAGATGGGTCTCGTACCCGAGCGTCTGCGGGGTGAGACAGCGACATTCGAGATCAAGCTCGGTCGCAAGGTTTTCGTTGAGGAAGGCCGTCGCATCACCGCGAAGCATGTCCGCGACATGTCGAAGTCGACCGTCAACAAACTGGTCGTGCCGGCCGAGTACCTCGAGGGCAAGATTCTTGCGCACGATGTTGTTGATACCGAGACTGGCGAACTGCTTGCGGCAGCAAACGCCGAGCTGACCCCGGAACTCATCGAGGCCCTGATCGGCGCCGGGATCGAGCACATTCGTACGCTGTACGTGAACGACCTCGATCGCGGTCCGTTCATTTCGAACACCCTGAACATCGATCCTTCGACGACCCGTCTTGAGGCGCTGGTCGAGATCTATCGCATGATGCGTCCGGGCGAGCCGCCAACCAAGGAAGCAGCCGAGAACCTGTTCCAGAACCTCTTTTTCAACTCTGACCGCTACGATTTGTCGGCCGTCGGCCGCATGAAGTTCAACCGTCGCGTCGGCCGTGATACGTCGGAAGGTGGAGGCGTGTTGGAGAAGGAAGATATTCTTGACGTTCTCAAGACGCTCATCGATATCCGAAATGGCTACGGTACAGTCGACGATATCGACCACCTCGGTAACCGCCGCGTGCGAAGTGTCGGTGAGATGGCCGAAAACGCGTTTCGCGTCGGACTCGTTCGCGTCGAACGCGCGGTCAAGGAGCGCCTGACACAGGCTGAGACTGAAGGCCTGATGCCGCAGGAAATGATCAACGCGAAGCCGGTTGCCGCTGCCGTGAAGGAGTTCTTCGGCTCGAGCCAGCTCTCGCAGTTCATGGACCAGAACAACCCGCTCTCTGAAGTGACGCATAAGCGTCGTGTCTCGGCGCTCGGCCCGGGTGGCCTGACGCGCGAGCGTGCGGGCTTCGAGGTCCGTGATGTACATCCGACGCACTATGGCCGGGTTTGCCCGATCGAGACGCCTGAGGGCCCGAACATCGGCCTGATCAACTCGCTCGCCGTGTACTCGCGGACCAACGAGTACGGCTTCCTCGAGACACCCTATCGCAAAGTCACGAACGGCAAGGCGACATCGAATATCGATTACCTCTCGGCGATCGAAGAGAGCCAGTACATCATCGCGCAAGCGAACTCCGAACTCGACAAGAACGGCAAATTCCTGGAGGACCTCGTTGCCGTCCGCCACAAGAATGAGTTCACGCTGTCGACGCCGGCCGACGTCAATTACATGGATGTCAGTCCGCGACAGATCGTATCGGTCGCAGCGTCGCTGATCCCGTTCCTGGAGCACGATGACGCCAACCGCGCGCTAATGGGCTCGAACATGCAACGCCAGGCCGTGCCGACCTTGCGCTCCGAAGCGCCGCTTGTCGGAACGGGCATCGAGCGCGCTGTCGCTGTCGACTCGGGTGTGACGGTCGTCGCGCGCCGCGGCGGTACCGTCGATTCCGTCGACGCGTCACGCATTGTCGTTCGCGTCAATGACAACGAGACCAGCGCCGCCGAACCAGGTGTCGATATCTACAACCTGACCAAGTACACGCGTTCCAACCAAAACACCTGTATCAATCAGCGTCCCCTGGTCAAAGCCGGCGATTCAATTGCTTCCGGTGACGTGCTTGCTGACGGACCGTCGACGAATATGGGCGAACTGGCCCTCGGCCAGAATCTGCTCGTCGCATTTATGCCTTGGAACGGCTACAACTTTGAGGACTCGATCCTGATTTCGGAGCGTGTCGTCAAGGAAGACCGTTTCACGACGATTCACATCGAGGAATTGCAGTGCGTAGCGCGTGACACCAAGCTGGGGCCCGAAGACATCACATCGGACATCCCGAACGTTGGTGACGCTGCACTCGCGAAGCTCGACGAGTCGGGTATCGCGTTCATCGGTGCCGAAGTCAAAGCGGGGGATATTCTCGTCGGCAAGGTTACGCCGAAAGGCGAGACTCAGCTCACGCCGGAGGAGAAACTCCTACGTGCAATATTCGGCGAGAAAGCATCTGACGTGAAAGACACGAGCCTTCGCGTGCCGCCCGGCATGGACGGTACTGTTATCGACGTTCGCGTATTTACGCGCGACGGCGTGGAGAAGGATGCACGTGCCCTTTCGATAGAACGTTCGGAGCTCGAAAGCGTTCGCAAGGATCTCGATGACACGCTGCGCATCCTCGAAGAGGATATTTACGAGCGCGTCGAACGGATGCTCACGGGCAAGATGGCCCAGGGCGGACCCAATAAGCTGAAGTCGGGCTCGAAGATCACCAAGGCCTACCTCGACGAAGTGCCGCGTGAACAGTGGTTCGAAATTCGTCTGAAAAATGACGACGCGAATGAGCAGCTGCAGAAGGCCTTCGAGCGCCTCAACGCCCAGCGCGAGGAATTTGATCGCCGTTTCGACGTGAAGAAAGCGAAAATCACGGCCGGTGATGATCTTGCGCCTGGTGTGCTCAAGATGACCAAGGTCTACCTGGCCGTGAAGCGTCGCATCCAGCCGGGTGACAAAATGGCTGGCCGTCATGGCAACAAGGGTGTTATTTCGACGATTGTTCCGGTTGAGGACATGCCGTACCTCGAAAACGGAGAACCGGTCGACATCGTCCTGAATCCGCTCGGCGTACCGTCACGAATGAACGTTGGCCAGGTGCTCGAAACGCATCTCGGCTGGGCCGCGAAGGGTCTCGGCAAGAAGATCGATGAGATGCTCAAGGCACAGGAATCTACAGCCAAGGTTCGTCAGTTGTTGGACACGATCTACAACAAGACCGGCGGCAGGGTCGAGAGCATCAAGTCGCTTTCCGACGCTGAGGTTCTGGAGCTTGCGGGCAATTTGACCGATGGTGTGCCGACGGCGACGCCGGTGTTTGATGGCGCGACCGAAGCGGAGATCAAGGGTCTCCTGGAGATCGCGGGTCTCGATGAGAGCGGCCAATCGACCCTGTACGACGGTCGTACGGGTAAGAAGTTCGATCGGGACATTACGGTCGGCTACATGTACATGCTGAAGCTCAATCACCTGGTGGACGACAAGATGCATGCACGCTCGACGGGCCCGTACAGCCTCGTCACGCAGCAGCCGTTGGGTGGTAAGGCGCAGTTCGGTGGTCAGCGATTCGGCGAAATGGAGGTCTGGGCCCTCGAAGCCTATGGCGCCGCCTACACGCTGCAGGAGATGCTGACGGTCAAGTCCGACGACGTTCAGGGCCGTACCAAGATGTACAAGAACATCGTCGACGGTGAGCATGAAATGGATGCCGGCATGCCGGAATCGTTCAATGTGCTTGTCAAGGAGATCCGATCTCTCGGCATCAACATTGAGCTGGAGACAGACTAATGAAAGATCTGCTGAAGCTTTTCAAATACCAGAATCCGGTTGATGATTTCGATGCGATTCGCATCGGGCTGGCGTCACCTGACATGGTGCGTTCATGGTCCTTCGGTGAGGTCAAAAAGCCGGAGACGATCAATTACCGTACGTTCAAGCCGGAGCGCGATGGTCTGTTCTGCGCCAAGATATTCGGGCCGATCAAAGACTACGAGTGCCTGTGCGGTAAGTACAAGCGCCTGAAGCATCGTGGAGTCGTATGTGAGAAGTGCGGCGTCGAGGTCACGCAGACGAAGGTTCGCCGCGAGCGCATGGCGCACATCGAGCTTGCGAGTCCGGTCGCGCACATCTGGTTCCTGAAGTCGCTGCCGTCACGTATCGGCCTGATGCTGGACATGACGTTGCGCGAGATCGAGCGCGTGCTGTATTTCGAGGCCTTTGTGGTCGTCGATCCCGGCATGACCGAGCTCGAGCGTGGTCAGTTGCTGACCGACGAGATGTATCTCGATGCGCTGGAGCAGTACGGCGATGAGTTCGATGCCCGTATGGGCGCCGAAGCCGTTCGCGAGATGCTCATGACGATTGATCTGCAGCGCGAAATTCTGCAGGTTCGCGAGGACATGGACGCGACGCGCTCCGAGACCAAGATCAAACGTCTCTCCAAGCGCCTGAAGCTGGTCGAGTCGTTCGTCGAATCCGGCAACAAGCCGGAGTGGATGGTACTCACGGTCCTGCCGGTATTGCCGCCGGACCTGCGCCCGCTCGTGCCGCTCGATGGCGGTCGTTTCGCGACGTCGGATCTCAACGATCTGTACCGGCGCGTTATCAACCGCAACAATCGCCTGCGTCGTCTGCTGGAGCTCAATGCACCCGACATCATCGTGCGCAACGAAAAGCGCATGCTGCAGGAATCGGTTGACGCATTGCTGGATAACGGTCGTCGTGGCCGTGCAATTACAGGCACCAACAAGCGGCCGCTGAAGTCACTTGCCGACATGATCAAAGGCAAGCAGGGCCGTTTCCGCCAGAATCTGCTCGGCAAGCGTGTCGATTACTCTGGACGTTCGGTAATTGTTGTTGGCCCGACTTTGAAGCTGCACCAGTGTGGCCTGCCGAAGAAAATGGCGCTCGAGCTCTTCAAGCCGTTCATTTTCTCCAAGCTGCAATTGCGTGGCGAAGCGACGACGATCAAGGCGGCGAAACGCCTGGTCGAGCGTGAAGGCGCCGAGGTCTGGGATATCCTCGAAGAGGTTATCCGCGAGCACCCGGTTCTTCTTAACCGCGCACCGACACTGCATCGTCTCGGCATCCAGGCATTCGAGCCCGTACTCATCGAAGGCAAGGCTATTCAGCTGCACCCGCTCGTATGTACGGCGTTCAACGCTGACTTCGACGGCGACCAGATGGCCGTGCATGTGCCGCTGTCGCTGGAAGCACAGCTCGAAGCGCGCGCACTCATGATGTCGTCGAATAACATCCTGTCGCCCGCGAACGGTGATCCGATCATCGTGCCATCGCAGGACGTCGTGCTGGGCCTCTATTACATGACTCGCACACGCGTCAACGCGAAGGGTGAGGGCATGATCCTGGCCGATCTTGACGAAGCACGCCGGGCCTATGAAACCGGTGCGGCTGAACTGCAGGCCGAGGTCCGGATTCGTGTACCGATGTCCATCACCAACGAGGACGGTGAGTCCGAACGCGTCGAACGGTTGGTTACGACGACGATCGGCCGCGCGCTGCTGTCGGGTATTCTGCCGCCGGGGCTCGATTTCGGGCTCGTCAATCGCACCATGTCGAAGAAGGCAATCTCGAACGTCATCAACGCGTGCTATCGCCGCCTCGGCCTGAAGAAGACCGTGGTCTTTGCTGATCGCCTGATGTACACGGGTTTCCGCCTTGCAACGACGGCAGGAATCTCGATCGGTGTGAACGATATGGTCGTGCCCGAGAGCAAGGAAGCGATCCTGGCGGTTGCCGAAGGTGAAGTGAAGGAGATCCAGGATCAGTACGGTTCGGGTCTCGTCACCGAAGGTGAGCGGTACAACAAGGTTGTCGATATCTGGTCGCGTACCAATGACCAGGTCGCGAAAGCCATGATGGACAAGCTCGGTACCGAGAAAGTGAAGAACTCCGCGGGCAAGCAAGTCGACCAGGAGTCATTCAATTCGATCTACATGATGGCGGACTCGGGTGCTCGTGGTAGTGCCGCGCAGATTCGCCAGCTCGCTGGCATGCGTGGTTTGATGGCCAAGCCGGATGGCTCGATCATCGAGACGCCAATTACGGCGAACTTCCGTGAAGGTCTCGACGTACTGCAATACTTCATCTCGACTCACGGCGCCCGCAAGGGTCTCGCTGATACGGCATTGAAGACGGCTAACTCGGGTTACCTGACACGTCGTCTTGTCGACGTTGCTCAGGACCTGGTTGTTACCGAAGTCGATTGCGAAACCAAGAACGGTGTCGCGATGGCGCCCCTCGTTGAGGGCGGCGATATCGTCGAACCGCTGCGCGAGCGCGTACTGGGTCGAGTGTTGGCCGAGGCGGTACTGATTCCGGGAACGGACAAAGTGGCTTTCGACGCGGGCACGATGCTCGATGAGGCGACAGTTGCGAAACTCGAGGACTACTCGATCGACCACGTCATGGTACGTTCGCCAATAACCTGTGAGGTTCGCTACGGCGTGTGCTCGCAGTGTTACGGGCGCGATCTGGCGCGTGGCCAGCGCATCAACATCGGCGAAGCTGTCGGCGTCATCGCAGCGCAGTCGATCGGTGAGCCGGGCACGCAGCTGACGATGCGCACGTTCCATATTGGTGGTGCCGCATCGCGTTCTGCAGCTGTCAACAACATCGAGATCAAGTCGAACGGTGTTGCGAAGCTCAATAACATCAAGACCGTGGCCCACCACAAGGGTTACCTGGTTGCCGTATCGCGTTCGGGCGAGATTTCCGTCATCGATGATCTGGGTCGCGAGAGGGAGCGCTACAAGGTTCCTTACGGCGCTACGATCACTGTGCAAGACAGCGCAGACGTCAAGCAGGGCCAGGTTGTTGCGAACTGGGATCCGCACACTCACCCGGTTGTCACCGAGGTGGCGGGCAAGCTCAAGTTCCAGGATTTTGTCGACGGCGTGACGGTCACTGAGCAGGTCGATGAATTCACCGGCCTGACGTCGATTGTCGTACTCGATCCGAAGAGTCGCGGCGCTGCAGGTAAGGACCTGCGGCCGGTTGCGCGTCTCGTTGACGAAGACGACAAGGACATCTGCTTTGCGAACACCGAGATACCCGCTGTCTATGCGTTGCCTGTCGGCGCAATCATCAGTATGTCGGACGGCGCCAAGGTGGCAGTTGGTGACGTTATTGCGCGTATTCCGCAGGAGTCGTCGAAAACTCGCGACATCACGGGCGGTCTGCCACGTGTCGCCGACCTGTTCGAGGCGCGCAAGCCGAAGGACCCGGCGATCATGGCCGAACACACCGGTACGGTCAGCTTCGGCAAAGAAACCAAGGGCAAGCGCCGCCTCGTCATTACGGACGATACGGGTGAAAGTCACGAGGAGCTGATTCCGAAGTGGCGTCACCTGAACGTGTTCGAGGGCGAGCAGGTCGTCAAAGGCGAAACCATTGCCGATGGCGAGCCGAATCCGCACGACATACTGCGCTTGCAGGGTGTCGAGAACCTCGCCGACTATCTCGTGCGCGAGATTCAGGACGTTTACCGTTTGCAGGGCGTGAAGATCAACGACAAGCACATCGAGGTGATCATTCGCCAGATGCTTCGCAAGGTTCACGTTGCGACGCCTGGTGAAAGTACCTACTTGCGCGGTGAACAAATAGACAAGGCTCGTTTCCACGAGGTTACCGAGCAGCTCGTAGCCCAGGGTAAGGAGCCGCTGACAATTGATCCGGTTCTGCTGGGCATTACGAAAGCATCGCTTGCGACCGAGTCGTTCATCTCGGCGGCGTCTTTCCAGGAGACAACGCGTGTTCTGACGGAAGCTGCAGTTCGCGGTCTCAAGGACGAGCTGCGCGGTCTCAAGGAGAATGTCATTGTTGGTCGCCTGATTCCGGCGGGAACCGGTTTCGCGCACCATGCCGAGCGCCGGCGCACACGCGAGCAGGACCTTGCGGATCAGCTCAAGGAGCTGGACGAGGCACAGCAGGCGGAATTGGCTGCGGCGGCGGAGAGTGAAGCGGCGTCGGCCGAGGGTGAAGAGCAAGTACTCGAGCCGGAAGCAGAGATTGCTGCCGGACTTGCTGCGGCTGCAGAAGCGGAAACACCGACGGATGGTGCTGAGGAAGCCAAGACAGAGGTTTGAAAATCAAGGGCTTAGCGGCCGTTTTACGGCCGCTCCCGGGCTTGCTTGACAGTCAATGCGACCCGTCAATACAATGCCCGCCCTCATGACGAGGGCCCGCTGCTGGCGGGCCCAGACATAAGGGGCGACAACGCAAATTCCTCGATGAATTAGGTATTTGCAGCCTCGTTCCACTGCCCGGCAACGAACCGAGGGAGGTTCGGTAGCCGGGTGCGCGCGTTTTTTGGCGCGTTTTTGAGACTATTTTCGACAACCAGAGTAGAGATTAAGGCCTATGGCCACAGTGAATCAGCTAGTACGCAAACCTCGCCGTTCCAAGCGTGAGAAGAGCACCGTTCCAGCGCTCGAAGCATGCCCGCAGCGCCGCGGCGTTTGTACACGTGTGTACACGACGACTCCGAAGAAGCCGAATTCGGCGATGCGCAAGGTCGCTCGCGTCCGCCTCACCAACGGCTTTGAAGTTACGTCGTATATTGGCGGTGAAGGCCACAACCTGCAGGAACACTCGGTTGTGCTGATTCGTGGCGGTCGTGTAAAGGACCTTCCGGGCGTGCGCTATCACACCGTGCGCGGCACGCTGGATTGTGCCGGAGTCTCTGACCGCAGGCAGGGCCGTTCCAAGTACGGCACCAAGAGGCCAAAGTCATAAGATTGCTTCGTTGCACTCGCAATGACGTTGGTTCTATGTAGCAAATCAAGCAAGACGGAATTCACAAATAATGTCCAGACGAACACAGGCGCCCAAGCGTCAAATTCTTCCTGATCCGAAGTATCAGAGCGAGCTTCTCGCGAAGTTCATGAACATGATTATGAGCGACGGCAAGAAGTCCGTTGCGGAGCGCATTATCTATGGTGCTCTCGATCGTATCTCGGAAAAGGAAACAAACACTGACGACAAGGCGCTGGAGCTTCTGGAGCAGGCGCTCGAGAACGTCAAGCCGGTTGTCGAGGTCAAGTCGCGTCGCGTTGGTGGTGCAACTTACCAGGTGCCTGTTGAGGTTCGTCCGGCACGCCGCCAGACGCTGGCCATGCGCTGGGTAATCGACGCCGCACGCAAACGCGGCGAGAAGTCGATGGCGCACCGCCTCGCGCACGAATTGCTCGAAGCTGCCGACAACCGTGGCACGGCCGTTAAAAAG
>Ga0209273_10002654_pt1 | contig 13360 bp, 13 predicted proteins | sample tdAd471_FD_187126 | JGI IMG/M metagenome (GOLD analysis project Ga0209273, IMG submission 187126) | Marine sediment microbial communities from the Atlantic coast under amendment with organic carbon and nitrate - tdAd47.1 (SPAdes)... | ecosystem: Environmental > Aquatic > Marine > Coastal >...
AGGGCGACGTGCAGGGCTCGGTCGAGGCGCTGTCGCAGGCGCTCGTCAAGCTCGCGACCGACGAGGTCAAGGTGCGCATCGTGCACCAGGCCGTCGGTGGCATCACCGAGAACGACGTCAACCTCGCGGCTTCGAGCGGCGAAGACGTCGGCGTGGTCATCATCGGGTTCAACGTGCGTCCCGAGTCGCGTGCGCAAGCCGCCGCCGACAATATGGGCATCGTCATCTTCACCCATTCGATCATCTACGAGATCATCGACCGGGTGCGGGACCTGATGACCGGCCTTCTCGAGCCGGTGTACGTCGAAGAGCTGCTCGGCAAGGCCGAGGTCCGCGCCATCTTCAGCATCCCCCGGGTCGGCACCGTCGCTGGTTGCATGATCACCGAGGGGCACATGGAGCGGAACGGCCAGTGCCGCGTCGTCCGAGACAGCATCGTGGTGTACGAGTCGACGATCTCGTCGCTGCGCCGCTTCGAGGAGGACGTGAAGGAGGTCAAGACCGGCTTCGAATGCGGTCTCTCGGTCGAACGCTTCAACGACGTGAAGGTCGGGGACGTCATCGAATGCTTCCGCATGAACGAGACGGCGGCGACCCTCTGACGACGGACCGGGCATGAAGGGCTACCAGCGCTCCGATCGGGTCGGAGACCAGATCCGCGGCGTGCTCGCCGAGACGCTGCTGCGCGATGTGTCCGACCCCCGGCTGCAGCTCGTCTCGATCACGGCCGTGGCGCTGAGCCGCGACCTGCAGCACGCACGAGTGTACTGGGTCGTGCTCGACCCCGAGAAGGACACCGAGCGCACCCGCAAGGGCGTCGCTCGGGCCCTCGAGCGGGCGTCCGGGTACTTCCGCGGGACGATCTCACGCGAGCTCGACCTCCGGTACACGCCGGTGCTCGACTTCGTGTGGGACGAGTCCATCGACCGCGGCCGGCGCATGGACGCGCTGCTCGCCGAGGTCGTGCCGTCGGAGTCGTCCGATGCGGACGGCGAACGCGAGGGCGGTGCATCCGATGACGAGTCGCCGTCGGACGTCGAGACGACCGATGCTTGAGACCGTGACGCCGCGGGCGTTGTCGTGGGACCCGGATGGCGTCCCCGAAGCTCTCGCTGCGGCGGTCGACGTTCTGAAGGGCGCCTCGCACGTGCTCGTCACCGGGCACGAGAACCCGGACGGCGACGCGATCTCGTCGACGCTGGGGGTCGCGCTCGTGTGCGAGGCCCTCGGTCTCGAGGTGACGCGGTTCAACGTCGACCCGGTCCCGGTCGAGCTGCGCTTTCTGCCCGGCGCCGATCGCGTCGTCCCGACGGTGGCGACGCCGCCGGACGTGACGGTCATCGTCGACTGCTCGTCGAAGCCGCGCGTGGGCGGTGCATTCCCGGACGCGGGGTGGGGCGGCACCATCGTGTGCCTCGACCACCACCGCACGGTGGACCGCGACTTCCCAGACGTGCTCGTCCACGACGAGCAGGCCGCGGCGACCGCAGAGCTGGTGTACCGGCTCGCCGTCGCAGCGGGTGTCCCGCTCACCCCCGAGCTCGCACGCTGCCTGTTCGCGGGCATGCACACCGACACCGGGTCGTTCCGCTACGACGCGACGACGTGGCGCGCGATGGAGGTCAGCGCCGCGCTGCTGCGCACCGGCATCAGCGTCTGGGACATCGCGAGCAACCTGTACGAGAACCAGCCCGAGGCACGGGTTCGCCTGCTCGGCGAGGCCCTGCGCGGGATGGAGCGGTCGCCGTGCGGCCGCCTCGCGGTCATCGCGGTCACGCCCGAGATGTTCGCGTCCAGCGGCGCGACCGAAGACCTCGCCGACGGATTCGTGAACCACGCGCGCTCGATCCGCGGGGTCGAGATCGCGGCGCAGGTCACGGACATCGGCGGTGAGCCGTGCCGCGTCAGCCTGCGGTCCCGCGGCACGATGGACGTGTCGGCGATCGCCGCGCGCTTCGGTGGCGGCGGGCACCGCAACGCCGCCGGGTTCCGCGTCGAAGGCACCGCCGCCGAGGTGCGCGAGCAGCTCTTCGAGGCGCTCATCGCGGCCTTCGACGCCCCGTGAGCAGCTCGCGAACCGGTGGCGGATTCGACGGCGTGCTGTGCATCGACAAGCCCGCCGGCATGACCTCGTTCGACGTCGTGCGTGTCGTGCGGGGCGTGACCCGGACGAAGCGGGTCGGCCACACCGGCACGCTCGATCCGATGGCGACCGGCGTGCTCGTCGTCTGCGTCGGGTGGTGCACCCGGCTCGTCCCGTTTCTGACGTCTGACGACAAGCGCTACGACGGACGGATCCGCCTCGGCGAGTCGACGACGACCGACGACGCCGAGGGCGACGTGCTGCAGACGCGGCCGGTGCCGTCGCTGGACCGCGACGCGCTCGAAGCGGTGTTCGACCGGTTCCGGGGCCCGATCGACCAGGTGCCGCCGACGTTCTCGGCGCTGCACGTGGACGGCGAGCGGGCGCACAAGCGCGCGCGGCGCGGCGAGACCGTCGAGATCCCGGCCCGCCGCGTCACTGTGCACGAGCTCACGCTGGACGGCATCGATGGCGACGAGCTGCTCGTCTCGGCCCACGTCGAGAAGGGCACGTACATTCGCAGCCTCGCCCGCGACATCGGCGAAGCGCTCGGATGCGGCGGCCACCTGTCGGCGCTGCGACGAACCGCTGCGGGCGCGCATGGGCTCGACGCCTGCATTTCGCTGGATGCGCTGCGCGAGGACGTCGACAGCGCTCCGTGGTTGCGGCCGTGGGATGCGCTCGCGGCGCTGCCGGCGATCACGCTGACCGTCGACGACGTGGTCCACGTCCGCAACGGGCGCAAGCTGCCCGCGGACGACGCGCCCTTCGAGGACGGCGCGCTGGTTCGCTTCGGATCACCGGACGAAGAGCTCGTGGCCATCGCGCATATCGAGGTCCGCGACGGCGTCCGGATCTGGAAGACCGACCGCGTTCGACCTGCCGCCCCTTGATCCTGACACGAGGGCGGCCATAATTGTTGACCGTAGCCGTCAACAATGGCCGCCATGCGAATCAGCTCCAAAACCGTGTACGCCCTGCGGGCGCTCTTCGACATCGCGTTCCACAGCATGGGACGCCCGACGAAGGTCGACGCCATCGCCGAGCGCGAAGAGGTGCCGCCGCGGTTCCTCGAGCAGATCTTTCAGGACCTGAAGGCCGCCGGGCTCGTCGGCAGCAAGCGCGGGCCGAGCGGCGGGTACTTTCTGCGCCGCAGCCCCGCGTCCGTGACGGTCGGCGACGTCGTGCGCGCCATCGAGGGTCCCCTCGACGAGACGCTCTCGGTCGCGCTCGAGTCGGGACGCGAGGCAAAGTCCGACGCGGTCACGTCGAAGTGCGTGACTGCCGCGGTGTGGGGCGACCTCGTCACCGGCATCGAGTCCGTGCTCGACGGCGTGACGTTGAGCGACCTCGCCGCGAAGGGGGACGCACTCGGGCTTCGGAGGGAGTCGGATGCCGATTTCAGCTGGGTCATCTGAGGTCCGCGGGCGACGCCCGCGCCTGTCTGCCGTGTCCGAACTGGTCGGGCGCACGCCGCTGCTGACGCTGCAGCGGTCCGGCGACGGGCACGCCCACGTCAAGCACGAGGGCATGGGCCCGGGCGGGTCGTTCTTCGACCGGGTCGCCCGCCTGCAGCTCGACGCGGTCGAGTCCGGCGCGATCGTCTGTGAGGGCGCGTCGGCGTGGACCGTGTCCGTCGCGCAGCAGGCCGCCGCCCGCGGTCTCACCGTGCACGTCTTCATGGATCGCGACGCGCCACGACGGGTCGTCGACCTCGTCCGTAGGTTCGGCGCTGACGTGCGGCGCGTCCGCGACGGACTCGCCGTGACCGATGCCATCCGCGACCACGTCCTGGGCGGCGCCATCGAGCTCGAGCGTCGCGATGTGCGGGCGCACCTGTCTGCGCTGCGTGTGATTCGCGCCGAGGTCGAGACCCAGCTCGGTGGGCTGCCGGCGCGGTGGGTTGCCGTCGATTACGGGGTCGATCGAGACGCCGCTTCGACCGCGCTCGGCGCTCCCGTGTCGTGGATTCGCGACGACGACGAGCGCGCGCGACCGCTCTTCGGCACGGCCGCGGCACGCCGCACCCAGATGGGGCACCGCGAAGGATTGCTCGTCAGCCCGGTCGGCGCCGAAGTCACCGATCGCACCGTGAACCTCGCCCTCGGCGGCGACGAGCACGTCGTCGGTATCATCCCCGAAGGCGGGCACCGCTACCTCGGATGGTGGTGACCACGTCCCCCCGTCATTCGACCGCTCCAACGTCCAGCTTCACCCGTCCCTGACCCGGCGCGACCGCGCCCACGGAGTCCCCCATGGCCATCCTCGTTCGCATCCCCACCGCGCTCCGCAAGCTCGCCTCCGGCGCCGAGACCATCGAGGTCGAAGCGTCGACCGTCGGTGGCGTCCTCGACGGACTTCGTGAGGCCCACCCGGACCTCGTCGGCCAGATCGTCGGTACCGACGGCAAGGTCCGCCGGTTCGTGAACCTCTTCGCCAACGACGAGGACATCCGCTTTCTCGACGGGCTGGAGACGACCCTCGAGTCCGGCGACGACGTGAGCATCGTCCCGGCGATCGCTGGCGGACGATGAACGCCGATGCCTCGGCCGTCGACGCCTCGGTGCGGCCGCTCGAGCTCTGGCCGTCGGTGGTCGAACTCGTCGGCAACACGCCCCTCGTCCGGCTCCGCGGCGTCACCGCGGGGTTGAGCGACCGGGTCGAGGTGTACGCGAAGCTCGAGTACTTCAACCCGGGCGGCTCGGTGAAGGACCGGGCCGCGCGGCAGATCCTGCTCGACGCACTCGAACGGGGCGACCTCGCCGACGGGCGCACGCTCATCGACTCCACCAGCGGCAACACCGGCGTCGCCTACGCGATGCTCGGTGCGGCACTCGGCGTACCGGTCACCCTCGTGATGCCGTCGAACGTCTCGCAGGCCCGCAAGGACATCATCGAGGCGTACGGGGCGGACATCATCTACAGCGACCCGCTCGAGAGCTCGGACGGCGCAATCCGTCTGGCGAAACGCATCGTCGCCGAGGACACCGAGGGGCGGTACTACTACCCCGATCAGTACGCCAACCCGTCGAATCCCGGTGCACACGAGCGCACCACCGCGCCGGAGATCTGGCGCGACACCGCCGGCCGCGTGACCCACTTCGTCGCAGGGCTCGGCACCAGCGGCACAATCGTCGGCACGTCGCGAGGGTTGAAGCGGTTCGACCCATCGATTCAGGTCGTCGCCGTCGAGCCGGACGCCGGGTTTCACGGGCTCGAAGGCCTCAAGCACATGGCGAGCAGCATCGTCCCGCCGATCTACGATCGGTCGGCGCACGATCGACTGCTGCCCATCACGACCGAGGACGGTTGGGACGCCGCCGAAACGGTCGCGCGGCTCGACGGTCTGGCCGTCGGCTGGTCGAGCGGCGCGTCGCTCGCTGGCGCGCTGCAGGTCGCGCGTGAGCTCGACGAGGGCGTCGTTGTCTGCATCTTCTGCGACCACGCCGACCGCTACATCGCGCCACCGCGGAGCCGATCGTGACCAACCTCGCCGAACGCCTCGCGTCCGCCGGGCTGTTGCCCGAGATCTACCGCGCCGTCGAACCGGCATACCCGCACGAGGGGTGCGGATTCGTGTTCGAGCAGGATGGCGAGCTCGTTGTCCTGCCCACGCGAAACCGCGCCCAGCAGCTGCACGAGATGGACCCCGAGGCGTACCCGCGCGGCGGCGCGGACTGGTTCGAGCCGGACATGAAGCCGTGGCTCCGCGCCGCGCGAGCCGGTCACACGCCGCGGGTGATCTTTCACTCGCACCCGGACGTCGGCGCGTACTTCTCGAAGGGCGACCACGACTCTGCGGTCGTGACCGACGCCGACGGCGCCATCGTCGAGCGCAACCCGGGGGTGCTGCACCTCGTCGTCAGCGTGCGCGAAGGCACCGCCGACGGGGCGCGACTCTTTCGCTTCGATGCGGCCACGGCGTCGTTCGCTTTCGTTGCCGCGTACGATGCTGGCGGCGCCCATCGCGCCACGCCCGGCCCCGAGGGCCCAGCGCCCGCCTGACTCGGCCGGGCTCGGCAGGGCCTGTGGGCGCGTCGGTCAGCGGCAGACGCACGCCGCGGTCGACAGCGCAGGCAGCGAGCGCCCCCATGGACCACCGGACGGTTCGGCGGCCGTGTCGATGGTGACGGCGCCGTCCATGACGGCCGACATCGCGGTCGCGCCGCACATGAGCGGCTCGACGAGGGACGCGCAGTTCGCGCTCATCTGCAGGATGTCCGAGCTCGAGTTCGTCGTACCGCGCAGACAGCGCCCGAGGGGCGCATCGCCGCCACACGAACCCGCGGCGATCTCGGGCAGGTCACAGCGCGCGTCGCAGATGACCCGTTCGAACGTGACCTCGCGGGTCGCCACACCGAGGCTCGTCGTCGTGACCCCATCGAGCAGGGTCGCGATGCGGTCCATCAAGAAGAGCGGGGTGTTCACGGCCGCGTCCGACGACGGTTCCGGCTGACCGGTCAGCGCCGCGAGGCCCTCGTGGGCGCCGGTCTCGGACACACCGAGAAGGGCGCCGGTGGCCGGCTCGAGGCGCCACCAGGCGGTGAGCCCGAGCCCACCGACGTCGACCGGGTTCGGGGTCGTGATGCAGACGTGGCCGGCGCCGCTGACGTCGTCGGCGATGCGCGCCTGGGCCTCGGGCGAGTACGACGTCTCGGGCAGACGCGAGACGTTGCCGAGGTGAATCGTGCGCAGCGAGACGTCGCCGGCACGCTCGATCACCTCGTCCGTGGTCAGCGCCGGCACGCCGGTCATCGCGGCGAGCACGGTGCCTTCGAGCTGCGAGTCGAAGCGGCCGCGGAACGCCTGCAGCGCCTGCGCGGCGGTGCGCGGGACGCCATCGAGCGGCAGCACGTCGATCGCGTTCTGCCGCAGGTCCATCTGGTACGAGAGCTGATCCCGCGAGCGGAACGCGCCGGTCATGAGCACGCGCGGACGGTCGTAGAACGGCCGCACGCCGAGCCGGGCGCCCATCTGCAGGGCGACCTCATCACTGACGTGAGCGAACGTGAGCGACGAGAGGCCAAGGGCGATGGGCAGCGTCGTCTCGAGGACGCCCGACACCGCCGTGCCCGGCTCGGAGTCGATGGCGTTCGGCTCGACGGCGCCGGCCGCCGAGTTCGCCGAACCCGCACCGCCGGCGAGCTCGTCGAGGAAGGCGAAGAGCACGGCGCGGTAGTAGTCCGGGCCGACGAAGCCGGGCAGCATCACGAGCGAGTACACCGAGTCGTCGACCTGAAAGAGGTCAACCTGGCTGTCGGCGCGGTACAGGTCGCGCTCGATGCGGTCCTCGACGTTCCCCAGGCGGAAGAAGATCTCCATCCACACCCGCTCGATGCCGCCGTCGCGGATGATCGTGCCCTCGATCGTCTCCCCGACGACCTCGAGCTCCGGGATGTACCCGTCGCGCACTCGACGCATGCGCAGCGTGAGGTTGCGGTATCCGAGGTCGCTCACGCGGTCCTCGTACCGCAGCACCTGGCCGCCGTCGGTGCCGCTGGTCGAGTAGTAGATGCGCATCTCGACCTGCTGCACGAAGGCGTCGGGCAGGTCGCCGTTGTCGAAGGTCCGCGCCGGCTCGATGATGCGCTCGCCGGCTTCGATGCCGGGCCACGTCGGGTCGAGATCCATCCATTCGCCGCCGACCCGCGCCTGCACCCACGCGTGGCTGCGAGCGGCGGTGCGGTGCCGCGTGTCGGTCGCCGGGCGCCACGCCCGGACGGTGTCCGGCACGTCCAGGCCGCGCCAGGCGCCGGGCTCGGACGCCGACGAGAGCAGCTCAATCGCCTGCTCGTCGGTCAGCTCGCCGGTGACGAGGCGCCAGTCGTAGCCGAGCTCCTCGAGGATCGCGCCGAGCAGCAGCGCACGGTCGAAGGCGTTGCCGCCTGCAGAGAAGAGGGCGCCGCGGGCGCCGCGCATCGCTCCCTCGTAGGGGTCGTACGAGAACTGGGTGCGGACGACCTCGAATGCGCCCACCGGGTCACGCCGGTCGATCGCTCCGGCGAGCGCCGGGACGGACAGCCGCGCCGGCACGAAGTTCAGGCGCTGCTGCCCCTCGCTCACCCGTCGCGCGATCGTGTCGAGGCGCGACGGCAGCGATTCGGCGAGGGTCGTCTCGTCGATCGACGTCAGCGTCTGCCCCGATGCAGGGGCGGCGAAGAGCAGTGCGGCAAATACGAGCAGCGTCGCGCGCATCGTCGTGGGCATGACGGGGTCCGGGGCAGGGCGCGACAAACGGGGTGCGGTCGTGCAACACGTCGGCGTCGCACGGTGTTCCCGACAGGGTCGGCGCCCGGTGGGTGGATGTGCGCATCCTCGCCCGCGCGTGCGCGGGCGTCAATCGGCGGTCGGACCGTCGAGGCCCGCGAGATCGGCCGAACGTGCGGCGACCCGGTACTTCTCGACCCCCGCTCGCTCGATGCGCGCGAATCCGTGGTCCGGATCGTGCTCGACCGCGAGCACCCAGTCGTTGCGGATCGCGTTCTCGAGCACCTCGTGCTTCTCGCGCACGGTGACGAGCGGATGCAGGTCGTAGCCCATCACCCAGGCGAGCTGCAGGTGGCCGAGGGTCGGGATGAGGTCGGCGAGGTAGACGACCGTCTGCCCGCCGACGTCGAACTTCAGGATCTGCATGCCCGGCGTGTGGCCGTGACACGGGATCAGCTCGATTGCGTCGAAGAGCGTGGTGACGCCGTCGTGCAGCACGAGGTCGGGGCCATCCGGCGCGCCGAGCAGGGCGAAGTTCTCGCGGCGGTAGCTGCCCGCGTCGCGTCGGGACGGGTGATGCGCCCACACCCAGTTCTCGCGCTGCACGTGGTGCGTCGCCTCTGGGAAGGTCGCGACCATGGCCCCTTCGGCGCCGACCTCCGTCAGCCCGCCGGCGTGATCGAAGTGCAGGTGCGTCAGCACGACGTCGGTGATCGTGTCCGGGTCGACCCCGATCGCCGCGAGCTGGGCACGCAGCGGGCCCGCCGGACGCTCGACGGCGTAGATCGACCGCTCCTTCTCGGACCACTTGTCGCCCATCCCGGTGTCCACGAGCACGCGGTGCGCGCCGCACTCGATGTACAGGCACCGGGTGGTCATCGCGATGCGGTTCGCGTCGTCTGCCGGATTCGAGCGCTGCCACAGGGGCTTCGGGACGATGCCGAACATGGCGCCACCGTCGAGACCAAAGCGACACTCGGGCAGGGCTTCGAATCGGGTGATCATGACGGGGTCTCTGGAGGCTCGTCGCGAATGCGCCGGGGCTCGGCGCGGTTGAAAGGGGCTGTCGCGGACCGTAGGCTACGCGATGCGCGCTGTGAAGGCGGCGCGCGAACCCGATCGCGTCGTTGTTCTTGACCCGTCGCACCCGAACCGCCCTCGGCTTTTTTGTCGCGCTGCTGCTCGCCGCAGCCGTGGTGGTCTTGCCGTGGCTGCTGCGGTCGGGTCCGAGCCTGACGGAGCTGAGCGACGAAGCCGGGTCCGAAGAGCTCGAGCAGATCTTCGGGTCCTCGGACGCCGGGGAGCTCGACGGCAGCGGGGTCGGCCCGGCCGTCGCCGTGGACGACGATCAGACGATCCATGGTCAGGTCGTGCGCCCGAACGGCGAACCCGCCGCCGGCGCCTCGATCTCGGCGCAGGCAACCGCGACGGGGGATCTGTACGAAGCCTTCGCCGATGCCGGCGGACTCTTCGACTTCGGCAGCCTGCCCGACGGACTCTACGCCCTCGAGGCGCGGCTCGACGGATACGGGCCGGCGATGATGATCGGCGTGACGCCCGGCGGAGGCTCCACGCGCCTCGTGCTGCAGGCCGGCCGCGAGATCGAGGGCTTCGTGCTGCGCGACGGCGAGCCCGTGCCTCGCGCCGTGGTCCACCTCGGCGGGCCGGGCACCTTCCCCCAGCGGAGCGTCGTCGCCGACGCCGCCGGGCGGTACCGCATCGCCGGCGTGCGCCCCGGGCGCTACGAGCTCATCGCGACCGCCGTGGGCGCTGGCAGCGGGTTCGGCTCGACCCTCGTTCTCGACGAGCCGTCCGGGCCGCCCGTGCGCATGGACCTGCCGGTGTACGACGCCCCCGAGGTGGTCGTGCGCGTCGTGGATCGCGCGACCGGTGAGCCGGTCGACGACGGCGTCGTGACGCTGACCCAGGCCAGCCTGCACGTCATCAGCCTGCACCGCGTGCTCGATTTCGGCGAAGCGGTCGTCGATTTCCTGCCCTTCGGCTGGTACCACGCCCGCGTCCGCGCCCCCGGCTACCTGCCCTGGGAGGGGCCCTTTCGCGTCGGCACGGTCGATGGCGAGGTCACGGTCGAGCTGTCGCGAGGCGCGCGCGTGTCGGGCACCGTGCGCGACGAGGCGAACAACGAGCTCGCCGGTGTCGAGCTGACCGCGTGGGTCGAGACGCCGAGCGGCGGCCGGTGGGAGCTGCGCCGCTCGCTCTTCGACGACTTCCACCGCCTGTCGCGGCCCGACGGTACGCCGTTCTGGGTGCAGGGATCCGGCTTCGACACCGACGCAGAAGGGCAGTACGCGCTCACCGGGTTGCCGTCCGGCGACGCGGTCGTCGTCGCCCGCAGTCCGGGGTACGCGCCCCGGGTGAGCCCCCGCCTGACCCTGACCGCCGGCGAGGTCTACGAGCCGCTCGACTTCGTGCTCACCGAAGGGCGCCGCGTTCGCGGCCGCGTCGAGGACGCCGGCGGTGGGCGGGTGTCCGAGGCGTGGGTCACCGTGCGCCCGCCCGACACGCCGAGCTGGAGCGCGCCGCCCGGTCGCGCCACCGACTCGTTCGGCATGTTCGAGTTCGAGGACATCGGTGACTCCGTCACGCTGTCGGTCCGCCACCCGGACTTCGCCCCGGCGGAGCTCACCGTCGAGGTGCCGCCCGAGGGGCTCGACGACCTCGTGATTCGCCTGTCGGGCGAGCAGCTGCCGCAGCTCTCGGGCCGCCTCTTCACCCGCGGCGGTCGGCCGGCGGTGGGCGCCCGCGTCTGGGTCCTGCACGGCGACAGCGAGCTGCCGGCGTGCCGCGCGACCGTGAACGTCGACGGCTGGTTCCGCGCGACGCACTGCAGCGCGCCTCCAGAGCGTCTGCTCGCGTCGTACCCCGGCCACGCGCCGCTGCTCGCCGATCTGGGCGGCGACGTCGAACCCCGCGACTGGGACCTGCAGCGCGGCGGTGAGATCGAGGTCGTCACCCAGCGCACCCCGCTCATCACGTCCGTCGAACCGCTGTTCAACCTGCCGTCGGCCCACTGGCCCCGCCCCGAGGTCGACCTCGATCGGTGGTCGCGCCACCTCGTCACCAACGTGGCGCCCGGCGAGTACCGCGTGCAGTGCGCGTCCGAGGGGCACGGCACGCAGGTCATCGACGTCGAGGTCGCCAACGAACAGCGCGTCGAGGCGCTGTGCCCCTCGCTCGAGCGGCTGTCCGAGGTCGAGATCATCGTCACGGACCGTCAGGGCTCGCCGGTGCAGGACGCGCTCGTCTTCGTCGATGGCATCGAGCCCACGGTGCGTGCGCTCACCGACGCCCGCGGGCGGGTCGCGTTCGAGACCGAGCCCGGCCACTGGGCGAACGCCGAGGCGTTTCACGAGGGATGGGGCCGCGGTGGGCAGTCGTTCTACATCGGCTGGGAGTCCGAGGCCGAACCCATCTCGCTGCAGCTCGAACACGGCATCGCTGGCGAGGCGCCCGAGGAGTTCCTCGCCGAGCTGCAGGGGTGGGGCGTCGTGGCGGTGGTCGACAACCGGTCGGTGATCGTCGACCGGGTCGAGGGCGGGTCGGCCGCCGACGGGCTCGGTCTGCGGCGGCGCGACGCGCTGCTGTGGGCGCGGCCGGTGTCCGAGCACCGCTACTCCATCGGCGTGCGCCGCAACGGCGAGGTCGTGACCTTCGACCTGTCCCGCGAACCGGAGTCCGAGTGACGACGCAACGCCCGGTGACCGCAGCGCTCGTGCTGATCGGCGACGAGCTGCTGACCGCGAAGGTCGACGACACGAACGGCCGGCACGCCATCCGGGCGATGCGCGAGGCCGGCATCGCCCTGCACGAGCTCGTCTACGTGCGCGACGACGTCCCGCGCCTCGCAGCCACCGTGCGCCGGCTCGCCGAAGAGACCGACATCGTCATCACCAGTGGTGGCATCGGGCCGACCCACGACGATCGCACGGTCGAGGCGGTCGCGGCCGCGTTCGACGTACCTCTCGTCGAGAACGAACAGCTCGCCGAGCGCATCCGCCGCGTCGCGAAGGGCCGGCCGGAGCGCCTCAAGGCCTTCGCCCGCCTCGCGCTGCTGCCCGAGGGGGCCTCGTTCGTCGACGACGTGAGCCTGCGCTGGCCGGTGTACCTCGCCCGCAACGTGTACATGCTGCCCGGGCTGCCCGACCTTTTCGTCGCCCAGCTACCCGTCGTACTCGACCGCCATCGCGGCGCCCGGGCCCGCTGCGTGACGCTGTACCTGACGTGGGGCGAGGGGCGCCTGGTCGAGCCGCTCGACACCGTCGTCGAGGCATGGCCCGACGTCGCGTTCGGATCGTATCCGGTGATGAACGCCGACTACCGCACGCGCGTCACCGTCGAGAGCGTCGACGCCGCACGCGTCGACCGCGCCGTCTCGGATCTGCTGGCACAGATCGACGACGACGCGTTGGTGCGCATCGAGCGCGAAGGGGACTCAACCGACGGGGCGGGCTGACCAGCGCCCGAATGCACGCCGAAGGCGGGTCCGCAGCGCTCCGGTCGGCGCGCCGTCCATCAGCAGCGGCGCGCGCCAGTGCTCGGTGAGGCCGGCGATCGCGTCCCCCTCGACCTGCACGTCGAGCATCGACCGCAGCCGCATCCCGCCGCCCCGCATCGACCGTCGCCAGTCGACCTCGAGCGCCCACCGGGCGATGTCGCCGCCCGGTCCGACCAGCGGCTCGCAGCGCAGCACGCGCGTCTCGGGCACCCAGCGGGCGAGCCGCTCGAACATCGCCAGCACGGCCCGCTCGCCCTCGACCAGCACGAGCGGGTCCGAGAACCGGAGCGCCGGGCTCCAGCTCGGATCGTCGAGCGGCGTGCCTTCGTAGAGGGCACGGACGTGGGATTCGATGCGGTCGGGGGTCATGGCGAGGTCCGGTAGAGCGGTCGTGCGGGTCCGAGGGTCGGGATGCAGCGAGCCGCGCCGAGGTTCACGCCGTCTCGCTGCGACCGGTTTGCGTGAGTTCGAGGTACCACGCAGTAAGCGACGGCCACTTCGACGGAATCGCCTCGTCCATTTCAGCACGAGACAACGTCGCAACGTGCTGCCCA
>Ga0209273_10002658_pt1 | contig 13342 bp, 9 predicted proteins | sample tdAd471_FD_187126 | JGI IMG/M metagenome (GOLD analysis project Ga0209273, IMG submission 187126) | Marine sediment microbial communities from the Atlantic coast under amendment with organic carbon and nitrate - tdAd47.1 (SPAdes)... | ecosystem: Environmental > Aquatic > Marine > Coastal >...
GCGAAAGTGCCGTCAATAACCTGGCCGGTAATATGGCGACTGGATTGGAAATCGAGGGTGAGCCACCGTCGAGTCCAGTGGTTAACGATGTCTTTGGCACCATGGGTACGGCTGACGGATATTGGGGGACCGATGGGTTGACCAATATTAATTCCCTGAAAAGTGATTTCAGCGATGTAGCCAACATGATCGATGATTATCGCGGCGGGAAACCGCTGAATAAACGTACGCTAGGCCAGTTGATCATCCGTATTGGCAAGGGAGTCGCCGAGAACGATCTTAAGGAACGTGAAGCACACATCAAGGCGCTCGAAGGAGACCTGGTCGCAGAACAGGCTGCCACGGGTGGGCTGGCCGCCCAACTGTTAGTAGCCAACGAAGCCAAATGGAACGCGATGGATGCGCTGAAAGCGTTGCGCGCGGCGACTGCCGCCCTGACACAGGCGAACCCTGAGTCGCTTGGTGGTGCGGGTGGTACAGGTGGTACAGCGACTAGCAGCGGCGGTAAAACTCCGGTGGTGCCGGTCACCGTTAAATGTCCGGAGTGTCAGCCAATCGCTGACAAGATCAATCAGGGGCGGCGGGCGATGCGGGTGATTCAGGATCGAATCGCGGAAATCGAAGCAGAACAGCAGGCGTTGAAAAATAAAAAAGCTCAGCTGAAGGCATTGCGTGATGCACTGGCAGGGTTCGACCGTGTTACTGCCGGTGCACGTCAGGGGCTAAGAAATACTGATGTGCCCGTGCTGGGTCCGTCGCAGGAAATTCAGAACGATATCAACCTGCGAGGAATGGATCGACTCAAAGCCGTGAATGAAATAGGTCGGCTTGAACGGGAAATCGAGATTGAAGAAGGCGATGACCCTGTGGCGGAAGTTGCCGGGCTGAGATCAGCGGCCACCAAATTGCGCGCGTCGTTGAGGGCTCAGCGGCGGCAGCTGGACGAGTGTGACCAGGAGCCGTGCAAGGGCGGCCCGAGTACCAGTTCCGGTGACTCTTCGTTGGCAGATCTTGCAGCGCTTCTGGTGGGTGATAGCTCACTCTCGCAGAGCGGTGGGGTGACCGAGGGCGCGGCGCCAGCGGGCGTTGGTTTCCTGGACTTCGCCATCTTTGATGAATCGTTCCAGAAAGTTAATTACATCTCCAGTAATTGTCCGCAGTGCGGTGGCATCGTCAGGATTTACAACGCCACGGTAGATGCGATTAATGAGATGCAGAATGAACTGTTAACGGCGGAAATGGAGCTTGATACTGCGAAAGGCCTGGTTAGTAGCCAGACCGCCTATATGACCCTGTTGAATTTGTTAACTCCTGGAGAGGTGCCGGGAGAGAAATTCGATGACCTGTTTGGGGATGCTGCGCTGTCGGTTTCGGAGTTGCGTATCAAGCGAGAGGGAGGGGCGGAGTTTCTGCAGACTTATCAGCAGGATATGGTTGCGGCTCAGGCTAAATACGATGCAGTAAAGGCACGCTACGACGCGGCCTACGACACCCTGAGCCGGGCGGTTATTAGCTTAATCAACTGCGAAAAACAGTGTGCGGTGGTTGAGGTGCTGAATGTTATTAGTCTGTTCGGCAACAACCCGTTTGATCGTCAAAACCCGCTTGAACACGATCACGACCTGGATGGCAACGAGCATGATCATGATGATTCAGGATCGGGAAGTAGTGGTAGTGGATCGGGTAGCGGCTCGGGCGGCGGTGGTTCAGGCCCAACCATACTGGTGTTGCCCTTTAACGGCAGTTTTATACCGGTCAGCCGACTGGTATCCGCTGGGCCAGATGCCTGTGCGGTGAGTCATTTTCATGGTGGCTCAGCACTGGATTGCGATGGCAATACTCAGTTCGATCCGGCTCCCGGGGTGTGTGGATTTGGCCCGGTTACCGGCACCATTTCAATTCCTCTCTCTTCGTGTGCAAACCCATGATGAATAGAACTGGTTTAAATGATTGCCTTGCTGTTTTACTGGGTATTGTCATCGTATCCATTAACCTGATGAGCCCTCTGCAGGCCAGGCAGTTCCGGCAGATGATGCCCATCGCCGGGCCGGAGGTTGAAACCGCAAATTTGCCCGAAAATGCCGAGCCTGTGTCCAGATTGCAGCCACTGTCTCGGACTGATGTGCAACCACTGGTAGAGAAGATTGTTGGCCAATGGAACGGAGGTTCAATGGAATCCATACTGGCTGATAGCTTTTACGATAAGAGCCGTCTACTCGATGTGATGGACACCCAGGTGCCAAGGGATGCGCGGCTCTCCATTCAGTCGATTCAGGGCATACAGACTCTGCAACAGTACAGGGTCCCGGATGCAGGAGGCGGTCGGGATAGTCTGGTCAGTATCGTGTCAGCAACGGTGCGCACGCAGCTGGAATTCAACAGCACCAACGGGTTTGTTCGGTTGCCGGGTACCAATGAATTTTTGCTTAAAGTCACGACGGCGGCCGCGCCATGATGGGCATGGATGGTGCTACCGGGCGATTGTTCTCACGCCAGTGGCGGTTGCCTGGCCTGGCCATCCCTTTGCTAGTGGTATCGGCGAGCAGTGCCGCTACCGTATCGATTCTGCCGGACTGGCAGATATCCGGCTCAAACACCTTGCGCGGCGGGCATTACGGTGCCACGAGTGATGCCACCAGTGGTCCTTATCCGTTTGAGGGCGATCTCTACTTTAATGAATTCAATGTTTATCTGAACAAACGAAACTCCCGTTACGACACTTTTCGCGGTGAAATCTCCGGCGCTTATAACCTTAATGACGATTATCGCGCAGACCGTTTTGGGATAGTGCCGGAGCGCCTGAGCCTGGTACGCGAGAATGGCGATAATGCGTTGCCCTATCGTCTGGAGCTGGGCGACCACTTTGCCTATTACAGCTATCTGACATTGCAGCGGTCGTTAAAAGGGGCTCAGGTGGAGTTTCAGCCAGCCAGCAAGATCGCTGGTCGTCGCCACTCCATTCAGATAACCAGTGGCGCTAATGATTCGAGTTGGCGTGGCCTGTCATTGCAGGAGGACCACTCCACCGGTGCCTCCTGGTTGATGCAGGATGAAACACTGGGCTCGATGAGCATTAATTTTGTCCATAACTCCCGCGATGCATCGACCACGGCTGCAACCGCTGACCGTTCACAGAACGTGCTCAGTATTGCGGGTGAGCGCCAGCTGGCAATCGGGGATCATTCCCTGTCCGTCGAGGCAGAAGCCGCGCATTTTTCCGGCGATCATAATGGACTCGCCGGAGCCGCCAGCGGACAGGATAAATCGGATAACGGCTATTTCCTGCAGCTCAGTGGCCGCAGTAATTCGTTGCCGTGGGATTATCAACTTAGATTTGATCGGTATGGCCAGGATTTTCAGCCCCGCGGCGCGGTGGTGACTGCCGACCGGCGGTCAGCGGAACTACGCAGTGGCTGGATGCACTCTAGCGGGGTGCGCATTCGTGGTCGGCTACAACATTTTGAAGATGGTTTTGAAACGCTAAACGAGCTCCGTACCCGCACCTACGGAGCAACCTTGTCCGGGCCACTGTTGCGCGGATTTACTGCCGACCTGAACGGCAATATCGATGCCTTCGTGCAGAACATCGACAACGAAACCGGCACGACCGATACCCTTACTCACAACCTTAATATGAGCGTCACCAAACCGCTGCCAAATGACTGGACTGGCCGCGCGACCGTTTTTTTACAAAACCTGAATGATGACGGGCTGGTCAACGCTGACCTGTTTACCCGGCAAATTAGTGTGAATGCCGATCACCGTATTCAAATAGGCGGATTTGAGGGGATCATCACGCCTGGGTTTGAAGTGCGAACGCTACGTAAGGGGTTCAGTCATAGCACCGACATCAATCCGACTCTGGCGGTGTCGTTGAGCCAGGGTCCCCATGCGCTGCGGATGGATTACAGCTCACGGATGCAAAATCGCAGCTTCTCCGTCAGCGGTGCCGATATCGATACCCATACATTCAATTTTGATTATCGCTATACCCGGCGGCAGCATATTTTTGGGGTCGAAACCAACATGTTTAACCGCGAACCGACGCCCGGTGAGTCGACGGAGGCTTACCGAATCTCGGCTTACTGGACCTACAGTTTTGATCGCCCCGCAGTGACCCTGGCAGCGCGCAATATCGACGCAATCGGCCTCAGTTCGGTATCACGCCCGGTAGAGGTGAATATCGCCGGGCTCGCGCCGGGACGTAGCGTGGAAGCCGTTGATGCCGCCCTGGCCGAGGCGGGTGTGGCCGGCGGGGTGAATCAGGCGGGTTACCGCGTTTACGAATACCCTCTGTTTCGCGATGTATTTCGCCGGCAACGGCTGGCGTTACAGTTTGACCAGGGGCTGCTAGCGCGCTCGGCACTGATTATCGACTTCGACGATGTCGGTGACCGCAACAGCGTCCTACAGACGTTTGAACAGGTCAGGCAGATGCTGATCCGAGATCTGGGTAACCCGAGCCGAACTTATGAAGAGGGCGAGTTCAGCGCATCGTTAGCCCAGGACCTGAACGCACAAAGACTGACTCGAATCGTCGAGTGGAGCGTGCCTGGGGGCGTAATCCGCTTTGGTATTCCTCGTCGGCTGGATGGCCAGGTGCGCATGGAGATTCAGCACGCCACCCGATTCACCCAGTCGGGAGAAACCCTATGGAGTATCGAGGGTGTCCGTTAAAGATTGATCAGGCCGATCACGAACTGCTGGTGCGAGGTCTATCAGCAATCAGGGTCTAGCGATCCTTTGCGGGGTCTATCATCAGGTGGGTTCAGCAATCCTTAGCTGAGCAGGGCGCGTGGAGTAATCAGAAGCGGTGCTCTGACTTCATTTGGTTATAGTCGGTTGTCGCTGAAGGGCTAGCTTTATGTCGGTAGCCGTCGTTCATTTCTGCTAAGCCGATTTCCGTAAAAAAACAGCCTGCCTACCCCCTGTCCTGGAGGATAATCTGCCGCTTCCAGCCGGAGCCTGTGTTTATGGCCCGGCCGCTACCCACCGATTGATTCAAGGACCCTCGAAGCTGTATGAAAAATTTCCAGAAATGGCGACCTCACCCCTGGCACGGACTTGAAATAGGCGACGAGGCACCCTCGGTCGTTAATGCCTTTATCGAAGTAACTCCCTTCGATCTGGTTAAGTATGAAATCGATAAAAACAGCGGGTTCTTAATGGTCGACCGGCCACAACGAACCTCGTCGCTGCCGCCAACCCTGTATGGATTCATTCCGCGCACTTACTGTGGTGAGCGCGTTAAAGCGCTGATGCCCGATGCGACCGCGGGGGACATGGATCCGCTGGATATCTGCATTATTAGTGAGCGGCCGATTAACCACAGTGAAGTGATCCTGCGTGCAAGAATCATTGGTGGGCTGCCGATGCTCGATGGGGGCGAAGCCGATGACAAAATCATCGCCGTCCTGTCCAACGACAGTGTATGGGATGCCGTTAACGACATAGACGGCCTGCCAGAACAGATGGTGGCCCGTCTGCGACATTATTTTTTAACTTATAAAACCCTGCCGGGTGAACCGGCCACGGTGAAAGTCGGCTCGCCCTACAATCGAGCCCAGGCGCTCAAGGTGATCCAGGCAGCCTGTGAAGATTATGAGGCGGAGTTTGGAGGGGAGGAATCCAGCTGATTCCACTCACGGCGTCTGTCAGTGATTGCTAGCCGTCGACGAATGACTGTCGGCGCGAGACGCAATATACAGTCGGGTTGATGCCCCAGCGCAGTCAAAGCGGGGAAGCGGTAGTCCTAATCGTTGGGTAACGCGCCGACTTCATGCCCTTGGCAGGCTGAAGCTATCGCCGCGTTAACCGGGCTCCCCGGGTTCTGGGACATCGCTCACGGTGACCCGTTTTGTATTCGCGAGCTCGTTAGCCCATTCATGGTCGGGGGCGCGGGCCTCGATACCTTCCTGTCCAGTTCCCTGTGACGGGGTCAGTGAGAGTCGGGTCAACAATGGAAAGTGGTCTGAACCGATCGAGGGCAGGCGTCGAATATCCAGTAACGTGAAGTGCTGACTGTGAAATAGATGGTCCAGAGGCCAGCGCACAAGCGGATAATCAACGTGAAACGTATTGAATACGCCACGCCCAACACGCGGATCTATCAGGCCACTGATTTTTCTAAAGAGTCGCGTGGTGGCTGACCAGGCGACGTCGTTAAGGTCACCGGCGACGATTACCGGCTGGTTACTTTCGGCCACACTCCGAGCCACAATGACCAGTTCCGCATCTCGCTCGGTCGATTCGGTATTTTCTGTTGGGCTAGGGGGTGCTGGGTGCAGAAAATGGGCGCGAACCGAATCCCCTGATCGCAACTCCAGGGTGGCATGGATCGATGGCACATCTTCTTCCACCAAATAACAGATTTCTGGCTCGCCCAGCGGTAACCGTGAGAACAGGTGCATGCCATACAGGTTATCGAGCGGGCACTTAACGGTATAAGGTAAGTCCGTCTCCAGGACCTGGAGCTTCTCCTCCCACCACTGGTCTGACTCCAGCGTGACCAGTACATCGGGCTGGTGTTTTTCAACCAGAGCTATCAGGGCGTCAGCGTTCCGGTTGGTGGTCAGTACATTGGCGGTGAGGACAGTAAGCTGTCTGTCGGTATCGTCATCGTTGGATGGTTTCACCTCTCGAGGCCAGATAAAGGTATAGGGCAACACCCAGCATAAATGCCAGACCAGGCAGAGACCGGTGATAGCAATGATTGATTGAACGAGGGGTGATTGGGTATCAAGAAACAGAAATTGAGCAATTAACAGGGCGACGGCAAAGGTCGCAAACTGCAGACGAGGAAAATCCATCCCCCTGATAATCCAGTGCGAAAACCTGAATAACGGCAGCAGGCTAACCAGTGAGATAAAAAGCGTCGCAATGACCAGAGTGACTAACATTCTCTGACTGGTTTTTTAGAGCGGTTTGAAACCGAGCAGATCACGAGCTCGTTACCATTGTGCGTGTCGAGCGATACCGTTCCGTCGGGCAAAAATGGTGATTACGCCGTCCCGTTTGGGCCGTGACGGCGTAATCAGTGCCATTAAATAATTCCCGCATCCAGCAGCTTGCCCCGTAACCATTCACGATTTTCATCGGTGATGGTCTTCACCGGCGGCAGGATGCCCCCAGCCTTCAGCCCAATCATTTCAAACCAGGCTTTCATGTAGGGGATTGCCGAGGCGTAAGAGCCGGTGTTAATGATCCAGGTGACCATGATTTCTTCAAACAGGGCGCCGGCAGGGCGCACCAGCAGCCATTTTTCTCGTGCGGCGTCCATGTCCCCGGCCATGGCCAGGTCGAAATAAGCTTTCATGTTGGCGCGCTGTTTGCCAAAGGCGATGTAGCAGAAATTAGCCCACATCACCTGGCCGCCAACGCGCAGGTCATCGAGCAGGAAATACTCGATTGGTTCGGACACGACTATGTCTTTACGCAGAGCGTTGCGCACTCGCACCGTGTCGCCTTGAATGATGGAGCCCTGTTTCATCCCCACCACCGTGTCGAGATCCACCAGCCGTTTGAGCAGTTCGATGCCCATCAGTTTTCCGGCCACCGGGGTGCGGTAGAGCATCACCGCCATGTCGGAATTGTCGGTGAGGTGTTTAAAGTAGTCGTAGATTTCGTCGTCGGACTTGAGCTGGAAAGGCGGGTTCATCACCTCGGCCCCCTCAAAACCAATGGACTGCAGGTGGTCGAGTTTTTCCAGTGCCTGGTGAACACTGTGATCGAGAATAATGGTCCAGAGTTTGATCCGTCCCTTATTGGCATCGGCAATGATCTCGTGATATCGCATCCAGTCGGAGAGTTTCAGGTTCCAGCCTTCGGCGACGTTGCCGCCCAGTACCAGCGCTGGCACGCCCATCTCTACATAAGCTTCAATGTTTTCGCGAATCCCGGCTTCGTCGAGTTGTAAATCCGGGGTGATGGGGGTGATCGGGCATTCATAAAACCCTTTCAGGTTTTCCAGTGCCCAGGTTTTTGCTTCGCTGCGGGTGAAATCAAGCGCCATGTTCTGCCTCTCTCTAGTTGCGTATGATGATCAATCGTCCAATTGTAAGGCTTACCGTGCTCACAATGAGGCTGTATGCAGATAAATCCAGATGACCGTTCAGGTGCGCCGGAAAGGGCGAATGCAGAAGGTTAAGCCTATCGCAGGCCGTCATCGGGGGCAGCTGTATCAGACCCTGGCTCAGGCCGAGCGGGCAGGATTACCGATTGAGCAGGCGCTTAAACTTTGTGCGTCAATCGGGGATGATGTGGGTGCAATGGTCGCCCTCACCTGGCAGCGAATTAGCGGTGGAGCAACCCTGGCTGCTGCCGGGCGGCGAGCCGGGCTTTGGTCCGGTACCGAGTATGAGGTCATTAAAGCCGCTGCATCAGCGGGTATCACCGGGCAGATCTTTCAGCGTCTGGCGGACTATCACCAGCAACGGTTAGCGGCGCGCCAGTCCATGATTAGTGGGTTGATATTGCCGGGTATTTTGTTGCTGGCGGCTCTGTTAATTCCCCCGCTACCGGCACTGGTGAGTGGGGAGCTATCGCTGGGGCAATATATCTGGATACCCGTACGGGCCGTGTTGAGTCTGGGGCTGCTGGTGGTGCTGGTTATTCAGCTGTCTCGGTTGGTGCGTTTAGCGTCAACCACCGCAGTCGCATTCGATCGGTTGCAGGTGGTAATGCCGGTAATCGGCCCCTGGTATTTTCGTCGGCAGATGCGCGAGTTTATAAACTTGCTTGCGCTGCTGCTGGCCGCGGGTGTTCCCGCTCAGGAGGCGGTAACACTGGCAATACCGGCGCCCAATAGCGAGGTGCGTCGGCGTATCAATGCAATGGTGGATGGGCTTGCCGACGGTGCCGGGTTTGCGGATGCGCTGGCACGGATTGAGGGCATAAACCAGCAAGCTGTCGCCATGGCAGCCAGCGGCGAGGGGGCCGGCAAACTCGACACCATGCTGCAACATTACAGCGTACTGGAAACCGAGCTAACCCGGCGACAGGAACGCCAGCTAACCACCGGGTTGCCCCGGGTGGTTTATCTGGTCATTGCTATCTGGGTGGGCTGGCAGATGATCGCTGGCGCGATTTCTTAACCCGTCACCGGTACAGCAAACCGGCGTATCGGCAAGCGAACTGGCTTAAACCAGAAACCCCAGCGCAGGGATTTCACCGTCGCTGTTAATCAGCGTTACCTTCTTGTAGTCCATCAGCCACTCATCCCCATGGCGACTTAGCTGGTGTTCACTATGACCACTCCAGGTGAGCTGCCTGGTAATATTGGCGCGTCGTTTAAACTCGGTAATGTTGAAGGTTGAATAGGTGTCTACGCCGCCATCGTCGCGGGGGTAAATCTCAATGTTGCCGACGACGCGACTACAGATCGACCGTGGATCCTGGGCGTACATGGCTTTCGATTTCATTCTGCCGAGTCTCAGGCTAATGCCGGCCCGGTTGGCGTAGATGAGGGACACCTCAGTCATTGGATCACTATCGTGGGCACAGGGTACCCAGTAGACGCCCTTGTCACTCCAGAGTGCTTCCCACTCCTCAAATTTGTGCTGATCCATGAGGCGAGCTTCTCGGTAGAGAAAGTTCTCAATTTCTGGTCGTAGATCCATGCTTTCTGCAGTTGCAACCTTGTTCATCGTGTTTTCCTCACTCGCCGGACATGATTTTTTTGTAGTGCCGCCAGACACCACGTTGGGTGGTCTCGCCGAGGTATTGCGAAGTGATGGCTTCGACGCCGAAGTCATCTTTTTCTACTCGCTGAGTGGATAACCCGCGATTGAGGTAAACCCAGGGGTCAGTATCGCTGATGGTGCCAGCCTGGGTACGCTCGAACATTTCCATATCATCCGGGGCGAGAAATCCCGCCGGCCCAAATCCGGCCTGATGGGCCATGATCCGCGTCGTGTTGATTTCCTGGGAAGCGCCTTTTAACTGAGCCGGGTGATAGTAGATCACTGTTTTATGCAGGCTCACGGGCTGAATGGTGCGGACGGCATCCCAGAGGATCATTAGATTGGGGAACACCGTAATGTGCGAGCCGCCACCATGGGTCAGCCAGACGGCCTTTTCGCGGGAACCTTCCCGTTCAGCAATTTTGCCGACAATTTCCTCAGTTAGTGTGCCGGTGGAACCAGTAAACTGCAGGTTCTCGCCCTGGGCTCGATTCAGTTCAAATCCATCCAGCACGACGTGACCCCCACCCAGGTCGCGCATGGTTGATATCTCGTCTTCAAGATCACCACGGTCTGAAAACTTACCCTTGCCAGCCGAAGAGTTAGCCGCAAACGCTGCCAGCGCTGTGGCATGGGTGAATTCAGCGTGGTATGCATCAGTGAGATTTTCCATCTGCATTTTCCAGTTGCCTTCATAGGACACGCCGTGACGACCGGCCGAGAGGTCAATTTCACCGTCCGGGGCCAGGTCGCAGTAGCGGTCGATATAGTCCGCAGCACGACCGAGGTACTCTTCAAATGGCTGCCCCTCGGCGGCAAGGCTGGCAAAAATAAACCCGCGGTGAACCCCGATCCGCGGTGCCTCCAGCAAGTCCAGTTCACCCTCAGCGGGTAAACGGTCACCGTATGCGGATGGATGGGTCATCTCCGCCAGACCGCCGGTGTTGGAATATATCCAGCCGTGATAAGCACAGCGGAAGAACTTGCTATTACCGCGCTGTTCCTGGCAAACCGTGTTACCGCGATGGCGGCATTTATTCTCCAGTACGCGGATCTTGCTGTCCTCGCCCCGGCAGAGTATTACCGGCCGTTGCCCCATAACCCGGGCAACAAAATCATTAGGGTTGGGAATTTCCGTTTCGTGACCTATATAGACCCAGCCCTTATAGAAAATGCGATCCATCTCCTCCTGAAAGATCTCTTCATCTTTGTAGAGGTGATGATTGATGCGGAAGCCGAATTCCGGGTCTTCCTGGATCAGTTCGTCGTATTGGGTGTAACCGCGAGTTGGGGTAAGCATTTACTCTCCTCCTGAAACTGGTGCTGAATTATTTGTCGGGCTTTGTAGCCGATTGGTACTAATTCTAACAGCGCAAACGACCGTTCAGTTGTTAGACTCCCAATTGTGTTACGACGTTTCTGCCAGACGCGTCGCTTTTCCCGTCAATGCTAAAGACGGCCTAATCATCAGGAGGTAAAACAATGGAACTGGAATACACAAGAAATGAGGCGAAAGCCTGGGCCAACGAGAAAATTAAGGGTTTTTATATGTGCCCGATCTCACCGGTCAATGACAACCTGGAAATTGACGAGGGTCAACTACGGGAAAATGTCGAGTCCCTGATCGAAATGGGACTCAACGGCCTGGTCGTGGGTGGTTTTTTTGCCGAAGGCTGGAACCTGACCCCGACTCAGTGGATTCGGTTCCACGAGGTGGTGGCCGAGGCCGGACTCGGAAAAATCCCGCTCTGGACCATTATTCTCGATCCCTGTGTGCACACGGCCGTGGAAAAAATGCACGCCGTCGGCGACATGGGTTTTGAAGGGGCGGAGGTGATTAACCCGGTGGTGCAGTTGCGCACCGACGATGAGATTTTTGACTGGTTTGATTACCTCACCGCAAAGACTGATCTGGCAATCTGCCTCTACCGTACGCCGGTTGGCGGCAAGGTGCTGGGACCGGACCTGATGCGACGGCTGGCTGATATTGATACCGTGGTGGCAGTAAAGCAGGGGGCCGGTCCCAGACCCGAAACCCTCAAGCTGCGCCGTGATCTGCGCGACGACTTTCTCGTGCTTGATCCCAACGAAGCGGTTTTTCTGGATGACCTGCAGCAGGGCGGTCAGTGCGTGTGGGGCGAGCTCTCCTATATCCTCTATGGCAAAAAACGCCACATCGTTGACGAATACCGTGCGCTGGCGGCAGAGGGTAAATGGGAAGCAGCCCGCGCCAAATCTGCCGAGCTGGCCGACATTCGCCTGCTGTTTGAAGACGTGTTGCTCTGGAAAATCATCCAGACGGCGACCTACGCCGGCACGGTGGCCAGCATCAAGGTCTGGTTTGATGCTATCGGGCTGCACGGTGGGCGTGTATTGCCACCGCTCAGGGACCTGCCGGCCTCTGAGGCGGAGGAACTGCGCGGTAAATTGGCGGATCTGGGTATTATCTAGGCCGTTAATCTGACCGAAAAATGGGGCTGGTAACGAGTTACCAGCCCCTTTTTTTTGCCTCGCGTTCCGGTATTCCCCACTTTCACCCCATCTGCATGGACGATAATAACCAGCTTCTGTCCAAGTCGACTCAATCGCCACCACGGAACCCTTTAATGAATGACGGCATGGATCGCGCCGAGCAGATTCTTCGCTCCGCTTTCGGCTTCGATAACTTCCGCCACTCCCAGCAGGCGGTGATCGAACAGCTGCTTTCCGGCAACGACGCCTTTGTGCTCATGCCCACGGGCGGCGGCAAGTCGCTCTGCTACCAGATTCCCGCGTTAGTGCTGGATGGGGTGGCCATCGTGGTATCGCCATTAATTGCCTTGATGCAGGATCAGGTGGATGCACTCCGACAGTTGGGGGTTAGTGCGGCGTTCCTTAATTCGAGTCTTTCGGTCGATGAGGCGTTTGCGGTCGAACAGCAACTGCTTAACGGCGAAATTGACCTGCTCTATGTGGCACCGGAACGGTTATTAAATCCGCGCATGCTCGGCTTGCTGGAGCGTTGCCAGTTATCCCTGTTTGCCATCGACGAAGCCCACTGTGTGTCGCAGTGGGGGCACGATTTTCGGGTGGAGTATCAGCAGCTAAAAATTCTCCACGAACGCTTTCCCCAGATCCCGCGGGTTGCACTTACCGCCACCGCGGACCAGCGCACCCGTGAGGAAATCGTCAGCCAGCTGCAACTGGAACAGGCGCAGGTTTTCATCAACAGTTTTGATCGCCCAAACATCACCTACGCAATTTCCGAGGGGAATAACCCGAAACAGCGACTCTGGCGGTTTATTAGTGATAACCATGGCAAAGATGCCGGCATTGTTTATTGCCTGTCGCGCAAAAAAGTCGAGTCCATCGCCGAATGGTTAACTGACCAGGGACGGGTGGCGCTGCCGTATCACGCTGGCCTGTCGCAGCAGCTACGCCAGCATAATCAGCAACGGTTTCTGCGCGAAGAGGGCGTGATTATTGTCGCTACCATCGCCTTTGGGATGGGTATCGACAAACCCGATGTGCGTTTTGTTGCTCACCTGAGCCTGCCGAAAAGTGTCGAGGCTTATTACCAGGAGACTGGCCGTGCCGGTCGTGATGGCGAGCCGGCCAGTGCCTGGATGGCCTATGGCCTGCAGGATGTACTGACCCTGCGCCAGTTTATGCAGGACTCTGCC
>Ga0209273_10002660_pt1 | contig 13334 bp, 10 predicted proteins | sample tdAd471_FD_187126 | JGI IMG/M metagenome (GOLD analysis project Ga0209273, IMG submission 187126) | Marine sediment microbial communities from the Atlantic coast under amendment with organic carbon and nitrate - tdAd47.1 (SPAdes)... | ecosystem: Environmental > Aquatic > Marine > Coastal >...
AGGGCACAATCTAGTTTTAAAGAGCTTATAGAAGCGCTTATACCTGGGCATGCAGAGCATCACCACGACCGAACATTTTTTCCATCAGCGTTGCGAAACCCTATACTGGAGGCGGCAGATTCTCAGGTTCTCCTCAGGCTTGTTTATGGTAGCGCTGAAAGACTGATTGAGCCCTATGAGCTTGCTTTCAAGATACGTAAGGATGGTATTGCTAGGGAGTACCTCTATGCATACGATACAGTTGGAGGTAGGTCGTCCGGCCCTGGTCTCAAAACTTTTGTATCGGACAAAGTCCAAGAGCTTGAAATAACAGATAAAAAATTTGAGCCAAGGTACGATATTGAAACCAATAAATCCGGTGGTTCGGAAACCGTCACTAGATTTACCGAAAGGCAACAGCCAATAAGAAGAAATCTACTAGGAAATAGGATGCCTGCACGTAGCTCTGTTTCCAGGCCAAAAAAACAGAGTTGGGGAGTTGAGTATCAGGTGGAGTGTCCTTATTGCAATAAACGCTTCAAAAGAAAAGCAATGAATACCAAACTAAACAAGCACAAAGATAAGTATGGAAATAAATGTTATGGAACAATTGGCTACATGGTGTAGAAGCGTTTAATAAATCAATCAACTTCGCGACTATGGCACCCGATACAGCAAAGATGCGCCGGTTATTGAAACGGTAGGAATACAAAAAATGGCGTCAACCCAGGTTCAAAAGCAATGTGAATTATGGATAGTCAAACACTGGCTTCCTGAAAAATACGGTTGTGAATTTTCAGAAGAGAAAATGAAAATGCAAGGACGTGGGTTCTTTGCATTTGATGCTGTCAGTGAAAACAAAAAAATAATTGGTAACGTCTCCACTGCCTCCGCATTTACACATCGAGGTAGTGTCGCATCAGGAAAGAAGTCTAAATTACGAGCAGATTTTTTAATGTTGGCACTGGTGACAGCAAAAACTAAGTTAATGCTATTAACCGAGGCCGACATGGCAGGTTTCGCCTTGAGAGAACAAAAAGAGGGGCGTCTACCATTAGAGGTAAAGATTTGCCATGTAGAACTTCCGCACGAATTAAAAATTCAGTTATCAAAGGCAAAAGATTTCGCATCTAAAGAAGTTAGAGAAGCTGCCTAACAAAGCGCTCGCTCGCACGCAAACCACGCTGCGATTCGTTTGCATTGGATAACTTGGCGTTAGAGTTCACGACATTTTCATTTAAAACTCCTAGGGCACGATAAAAAGCAGATGGTCAGAATAGGGCATCGCGCAGTAGGTTCACATCTGAGATCAGCCTTGCAGACAATAGGGGACAGACCACGTTTGGTGGCTCAACTGCCTCCATAAACCTGGTATTTCTTGATTTTCTTCCTATGAATCAACAGGTGGCTATGACACTACCGAAGGGATTAATTGCCGGATACGATCCAGGGGGGAATGGTGGCCACGGATTAGCGATGGCTAGCATTATTGAAGGCAGATGTATCAGGCTGGTCACTAGAACTTTAGATGATGCCGAAGCCATTATATCTGTGCTTGAGCAAGCCGAAGATTTGTATGCAATTGGAGTAGATACCCTAGCCGCGTGGGCAACGGGCCCATCAGGATGGAGGGCTGCAGACCTATGGTTGCGATCCCGCTACCCACAGGTGCGGGCTAGTGTTGTTTCCCCAAATGGTCTATATGGTTCGATGGCTTTAAACGGTATGTCTGTGCTCAATTCAATCTGTAGACCTAGCACTAAAGTTCAGATCACGGAAACCCATCCCAAAGTTCTTTATTGGGCGTTAACTGGAACTAAGTACAACTACCAGGAGCGATCACAACTGATGGATAGTCAATTGTCTGAATGGCTCGGTTGTCAGGTTAAAACTAAAAATGACCATGAATGGGATGCAGCTGTTTCAGTCTACGCAACGATATGTGGTCTTGATGGGAGCTGGACTCACGACCTTTTAACCGAAACAGCCGGCAGTAATGGGAGGCTAGTGTTCCCACAAGGAAAGACGACGTGTTACTGGTGGCCAGAGTGAATTTGAACACGACACGGCTGCTAGGTCTTGCAATCACGCAAATGCGTGGATTCTTACAGATTAGGGAGCAGACCACGTTTTATGGCTCAAGTACCCTTATAAGATGTGGTCTGCTCCCTTTTATCCGTCGCTGGTATCTAGGATTTTGTCATGGATTTTTGCAGCCAACATTGAAAATAAAAATAGTATGATGGCCATGACATTGACTGGCCATTGAATCCACTTATACATTAAAGAAGCTAGAACGTTTAGTAACGTAACAATCATCATGCCAATGATAAATGTTTTCCCTTTGTTATCATTAAAAATGGTTTTTAATTTATCAAAATCCATGAAAAAAATTAAAATATAAAGCGCTAACAACCCAAGGTAAATTACGCGTTCACCAGTGTAGTGAAATAAAAGATGAGGTAAAACAAGCGGCATTAAAAGTAAGAACGTAATGCTGTATGAAAACTTATGCCTTTCTGAATATATGCGCATATTTTTATAGACGATCGTTTTTCGTGAACACTTCAGGTTGAAACGCTTTCCCTAAAGAGAAAGCTGTCGCGCTCTGCGCTATGCCCTCAAAGCGGTATTTCAACAGGTCGGCTGGGACCCTGTTAGATAGAATGCCAGGAGTAGCTCCTGGTACTCCCGCGCTGTTATTTGTTTGAAGCGAACCAATTGAGCAGGATCTATTCTGGTAATCATGCATCTGGGTAGGTTGTCACGTTTACCGCTCGGCTGCTAGCTCCTCCATCGGATGGACGAATTTCTGCATTTCGCAGCAGACTTTTGCCTGTCACATCACTTGTAGCCGCTTCATCAATGAGGTCACGTCAAAAACGAAACCCATCCGGTTGAATGATCCCCCAATGCCATGGTCTACTGATCCAGTATGAAAAAACTCACTAATCTCACTATGCGGTGCTTACGCATTAATTCGGCACCTGGTCGTCGGCGCTTATGGGTGCTGATGCTGGTTGTGCTGTTGCCGGTGAACCCGGCCATGGCAAAGTGGCAGCTGGCAACTGCCGGTATGCCGATGGAGCACTGTGAGCAGAGTGCTGTGGCAATGCCCGAGTCTAATGGTGATATGAATCACCACGCGCATCACGCTGCGGCCACTGCTCAAATGGATCAGGCTGGCGGTGCTGTGGATGGACAGCAGGAGTGCTGTGGGCAGGCCGGTTGCGGGGACTGCTCAATCGGCTCCAGCGGTCTGTTGCAGAGGTTGCCGAATCAGTTATCCATTCAAAAACGTTTTGCTAGTTCATCCCTCCTTACGCGCTCTGTCGAGGCGTTTTCTATTCTGCTTTATCGCCCACCCATATCCGCTTAACTGAGGATAGGTCCGCCTGTTAAACGGCGGATTGATGGTGGGGCGACCGTTTGCCCCTGTCTGTTTTAGTCGGTAATTGTCTCTGACGAGGCCCGGCGACTGATTTAAAAACTGCTGATTACATTGATTGCTAGTCAGCGGTTTTGGGGGCGTGATCTTGCGTAACCTGAACAAAGTAATGGTTGAGGTGGGCCTGCGGTGCTGGCGTTGGTTCAGCCAGGGTCTGTCGGTGATGTTGGCTGTTAGTCTGCTGGTTGCGTTGCCACTCCAGGCGGGAGAAGCAGGCGGGGACGATCCGGTAGCTAACCAGTTGCGGATGGACGATGCGGTCGTCCGGGCGTTACAGGACAACCCCGATCTGGCGCAGATGCAGGCGCGCTATCAGGCGTTGCGGGAGATTCCCAGTCAGCGCGGGGTGCTGCCCGATCCTGTCCTTAGCGTGAACGCGATGAACCTGCCCACGGATACGTTCCACGTCGGGCAGGAAGCGATGACGCAGATGCAGGTCGGTATTAGTCAGTCGTTTCCTTTTCCCGGCAAGCTAGCTCTGCGTGAGCAGATTAGTGAACTGGCCGCCGACGCTGCTGGATATGGGTTTGAAGAGACCCGTATTCGTCTGGTGCGGGACGTCAAACGCAGTTGGTGGCAGCTTTTTTACCTGGATCGTGCGCTGGATATTGTGCAGAGCAATCAGGCGCTGCTGCGCAATCTGGTCCAGGTCGTACGAACTAAATATGAGGTAGCCGATGGTCGCCAGCAGGATGTGCTGCTGGCGCAGCTGGAGCTATCGAAACTCATTGATCAGCAGTTAGACCTGAAAGCCCTGCGGCGGGGTCAGGCGATTCAGCTAAACCGCTTAATGGCTGCCCCGGCAGATTCAACCTTGCAACTGCCACTGAAAATTAACGAATCGCTGCCTGAGCTGGCACCGGCTGAACGACTGTTACAACTTGCCGAGGACCAGCGACCCTTGCTGCAGCAGCTGGAGAGTCGGGTAGGGTCGGCCCGGTCGCAATTAGATTTGGCCAATAAGGATTACTACCCGGATTTTAAGCTGGGCCTAGCCTATGGCGAACGGCGCGGAGAGGCCCCGGGCGGGGTGTCGCGGCCGGATCTGCTGTCGGTGATGATGAGCGTTAATCTGCCGATTCATACCGGTCGGCGTCAATCCAGTGCGGTAAAGCAGCGCACCCACGAACTCAGCCAGTCTCGTTACCAGCTCGAAGACGAGCTCGGCCGGGTGCGGGCGGAGGTTCTGCAGGCGGTTACCGATTATGAGCGAGCACGCCAGCAGTTAACGCTGTTTAAGGGCGGCATTATTCCGCAGGCAGAACAGACGGTGGCGTCCATGCGCGCCGGTTATCAGGTCGATGAAGTTGATTTTCTCAACCTGGTGCGCAGTCAGATCACCCTTTTTAATTATCAGTTGCGCTATTGGCAAATGTTAACCGAGGCCAATCAGGCGCTGGCTCAGCTGGTCGCGGCCGTTGGTGAGGAAAATATCGATGAATAAAACAATGGTGTTGGTTATTTTAATCGTACTAATTGGCGGCTTTGGCGGCGGTTACTGGTTTGCAGAGCAATCCACCAGCGCGCCGGCGATGGCCCCGGCAGCAGCGAATGAACCGCTGTTTTATCGTAACCCGATGAACCCGGAGATCACCTCACCCGTGCCGGCCCAGGACTCAATGGGTATGGAGTACATCCCTGTTTATGCCGACACGCCCGGCACCGCCGGGAGTAAGGATGCCAGCGGCACCGTCACCATCGACCCGGTGGTGGTGCAGAACATTGGCGTGCGCACGGCCAAAGCGAGCTGGCAACCGCTGAGTCGAACCATTCGTGCCGTGGGCCGGGTGGATTATGACGAGACGCGGATGACTCGACTTCACCCGAAAGTTGAGGGCTGGATTGATGAAGTTCGCATCGATAAAACCGGACAGCCGGTGGCCGATGACGAGATTCTGTTGAGCGTCTATTCCCCCAAGCTGGTATCCACTCAGCAGGAATACCTGCTGGCGCTGAATAACCTGAGCGCTCTCAAAGATAGCTCGTTTGACGATATTAAGCGGGGTGCGCAGGAGCTGGTGCAGAGCGCTCGCCAGCGGTTAACGCTGCTGGATGTGCCGGAGCATCAAATACGCGAGCTGGAGCAGAGTCATGAAATTAAAAGGACCCTGCATCTCCATAGCCCCACCGCTGGGACGGTGATTCAAATCGGTGCTCGTCAGGGGCAGTACGTGACCCCGAACACCGAGCTTTACCGGATTGTGGATCTGGCCGAGGTTTGGGTCTATGCCGACATCTATGAAAACGAGCTGCCCTGGGTGAAGGTGGGCGATGCGGTGGAGATGACCCTGGCCGGGGTTCCCGGCAAAACCTTTGTCGGTGAGCTTGCTTACATCTACCCCTACGCCGAGGCGAAAACCCGCACCACGAAAGTACGGCTGGTTTTTGACAACAGTGATCGATTGCTGCGGCCGGATATGTTTGCCAATGTGGTGATTCGTAGCGCCCCCACCGAGGCATCGGTGGTGATACCGGCGGAGGCCGTGGTGCGGTCCGGTCGCCGTAACCAGGCCTTTGTGGTTCGGGAATCGGGCAAGTTTGAGCCAAGAGCGCTAACCCTGGGGCTTGAGTCCAACGGCCAGGTCGCGGTGCTCGCCGGAATAGAGGCGGGGGAGGAGGTGGTTACCTCCGCCCAGTTTCTGATCGACTCGGAATCGTCGTTACGAGAGGCGGCGGCAAAAATGGTGGAAGCGACCCACGAACCGACGGAGCATAACCACGCCGCACCACCGGCAAAGCCAACAGAGACCAGCGACGATAAACCCGCCGGTGGCCACGCTCATCATGCAGGGCATGGCCATGATTAACGCCATTATCAATGGTTCGTTGCGCAACCGCTTTATGGTGCTGATCGCCACCCTGGTGATCGCCCTGACGGGTCTTTATGCCTATAAAAACGTGGCGCTGGATGCGATTCCAGATCTTTCCGATGTTCAGGTAATTATCTTAACCAAGTACCCGGGGCAGTCGCCCCAGGTGGTTGAAGATCAGGTCACCTATCCCCTGACCACGGCCATGCTCGCCGTGCCGGACACTAAAGTTGTGCGCGGGTATTCGTTTTTTGGAATCTCGTTCGTTTACCTTATTTTTGCCGATGGGACCGATATCTACTGGGCTCGGTCCCGGGTACTCGAATCCCTGAATCAGGTAGGTGGTCGGCTGCCGTCGGGTGTTACCCCCACGCTGGGGCCGGATGCCACCGGTGTCGGCTGGGTGTACGAATATGCGCTGGTGGATCGCAGCGGACAGCACGATCTGGCCGATCTGCGTTCCCTGCAGGACTGGTACCTGCGCTATCCGCTGCAAACCGTGGACGGCGTTGCCGAGATCGCCTCAGTGGGCGGTTACGTCAAGCAGTATCAGGTTGAGGTGGACCCCAATGCGCTGCTGCGCTATGGCATTACGCTTGACCGAATCAAGTCTGCTATCCAGTCCTCCAATCGTGCGGTCGGTGGACGGCTGATTGAGATGGCTGAAACCGAGTATATGGTTCGCAGCAGCAGCTATATCGATTCCATTGAAGACTTAAAAGCGATTCCCGTGGCCGTCGATAGTAGCGGCACTCCCGTGCGGCTGCAGGATGTGGCAAATGTCCAGATCGGCCCCGAACTGCGGCGCGGTGTGGCCGAGCTGGGTGGGGAAGGGGAAGTCGCCGGCGGCGTGATCGTGATGCGTTACGGTGAAAATGCCCAGACCACCATCGCCGGGGTAAAAGCAAAATTAGAGGAACTGAAAACAGGATTGCCCCCCGGCGTAGAACTGGTCACCGTTTATGATCGTAGCGACCTGATCACCCGCGCGGTGGACAGTCTCACCCGCTCCCTGACCCAGGAACTGGTGATTGTCAGCCTGGTGGTTATGCTGTTTCTGCTGCATGTGCGGTCGGCACTGGTGGTGATTGTTACCCTGCCACTGGGAGTGTTGCTGGCCTTTCTGGTCATGCGGTATCAGGGTCTGAACGCCAACATCATGTCCCTCGGCGGCATTGCCATCACCATCGGCACCATGGTCGATGGGGCGATTGTGATGGTTGAAAACGCCCATACCCATCTGGCCAGCGCGAAGGATGACAGGGGCCGGGAACTGACCGACAGTGAACGCTGGCAAACCATTGGGGAATCTTGCCGCGAGGTAGGTCCGGCGCTATTTTTCTCCCTGCTGGTCATCACCGTTTCATTTATTCCCATTTTTACCCTGCAGGCGCAGGAAGGGCGCATGTTTAGCCCGTTGGCCTTTACCGCTACCTATGCAATGGCCGCTGCTGCCATTCTGGCGGTCACTCTGGTGCCGGTTATCATGGGGCTGTTTATGCGCGGCCGCATTATCAGCGCAGGTAAAAATCCGGTTAACCGGCTGTTGCATGCGCTACACACTCCCGCATTGCGGCTGGCAATGCGCTGGCGCTGGGTAACCCTGGTGCTGGCAGTGCTGTTAATTGGCATCACTGTCTATCCCTATTCCAAACTGGGCAGTGAGTTTATGCCGCCCCTCGACGAAGGGGATATTCTCTATATGCCCACGACCTTTCCGGGCATTTCCATCACTAAAGCCCGCGAACTGCTGCAGCAGACCGACAAAATTATGGCCAGTTTTGACGAGGTGGATCAGGTGTTCGGCAAGGTAGGTCGCGCCGAAACCGCTACTGACCCGGCGCCGCTGGCGATGCTGGAGACCACGGTGCGCCTGAAGCCCCGGCAGGAGTGGCCTGACCCCAGCAAGACCACCCGCGAACTGATGGCCGAAATGGATCAGGCGATCCAGTTCCCCGGCCTTGCCAATGCCTGGACCATGCCCATCAAAACGCGCATCGATATGCTCTCCACTGGCATTAAAACCCCCGTCGGCATCAAGGTATCTGGTCCCGATCTGACCGTGTTGCAGCGGTTGTCGAAAGAGATCGAGGAGGCGATGAAATCCCTGCCGGAGACCACCTCCGCTTTTGGCGATCGGGCAGTGGGCGGTTACTACCTTGATTTTGATATCAACCGGGAAAGCGCGGCTCGCTATGGCCTCACCACCGGCGCAGTACAGGAGGTGATCCAGAGCGCCATTGGCGGCATGAACGTGACCGAGACCGTTGAAGGGCTGGAGCGTTACCCGGTAAACCTGCGCTACCCGCGGGAGCTGCGCGATGACCTGGAAAGCCTGAACCGGGTGTTAGTCCCCACCCCCACCGGCGCACAGGTTCCGTTGGCGCTGCTTGCGGACATTGAAATGCGCCGTGGTCCGCCAGTGATCAAGAGCGAAAACGCCCGGCCCAACGCCTGGGTCTACGTGGACCTGTCCACGCCTGATATCGGTGGTTTTGTCACCCGAGCAAAGCAGACGCTGGCAGAGCAGGTCGTTATTCCGCCGGGTTACAACATTACCTGGTCGGGACAGTATGAATATATGCAGCGGGCGGCCCAGCGGCTGATGATTGTTGTGCCGGTCACCCTGGCCATTATTTTTATGCTGCTCTACCTGCATTTCAGCAATTTTATCGAGCCGCTGGTGGTGATGCTCTCAATACCCTTCAGCCTGGTCGGTGGCATCTGGCTAATTTATCTCCTTGATTATCAGGTATCAGTGGCCGTCGCCGTCGGCTTTATCGCGCTGGCCGGTATGGCGGCAGAAATTGGCGTGCTGGTGCTGAGTTTTATTGACGTGGAAATAGCCCGATTGCGCGCCCAGGCCGGCGCGGCGCTAACCGTGGAGCAGATTCGCCATGCCGTCCATTCCGCAACCTCCCGGCGGGTTCGTCCGGTGGCCATGACCGCACTCTCCACCATCGCCGGGTTAATCCCGATCATGGTCAGCGGAGCCACCGGATCAGACGTTACCCACCGCATTGCCGCCCCCATGCTCGGCGGAATGGTTACCGTGATGCTGCTCAATCTGCTGGTGCTGCCGGTGATATACAGCCTGGTGATCCAGTGGCGAGAAGCGTTGGTTAACCCTGCTCCAGCGCAAAGATCAGTGACTAATCAGGAGTTGTAATTGAGGTAGTGCTGCGTAAAAACGAGCTGCCTCTCCACGTCGGCCAAAAACTGGAAAGGCCGTTGGCAAATTTTAGCGAGATGTTGTTATCCTGCATTGCCCCGGTTGGGAGTACCAGGGTTCTCAGGTTGTCTGAGTTAGTAGCAGGGATGATTAGTCCACGCTCGGGAGAGGGGGCGGAACACTTTGACCAACCAATGGCGGGCTGCGCGGCCCTGGTTTAATGACTGCATCGACTAAACCGAGGCGATTTGCTCGCGTCGCCCTGGTTTCATTGGCGGGCCTGGCTGTTCTGCCACTGCTGGCCTCATTCCTGATTCACGGTGCCGGGCTGTTCCTTGCCGACAAGGTGCGCTGGGGGCTGGCCATGAGCGAGCTCGAGGACGAAACCCCGCCCGCAGCCACCGTTGAGCTGCGTCACGGCAAGCGCGACGATCGACTCAAATTTCAGGGCGAGGATTCCCAGGAATCATTTCGTTCTGACGACATGATGGCCTATCCCACGCCGGACATTGACTACCAGCCGATTGCCCCCGACGTGGAGTATTTCCCCGATGCCGCGGTGCGGGATCGCAGCGACATTATTAGTATTCAGGCGGCGACGGTTGATCGCCAGTGGGCCAATCCGGTGACCGGGCGGCAGCCGCTAAATACGGGCTATGAGCGGTTGGTTGGTTCTTTCTCGCGGCATATTGAGGTGCTGCGAGAAGGCGGGCTGGACGTGGTTTTCGTGTTCGACTCCACCCATAGCATGGCCAGTTTCATTATTGAGGTTAAGCAGAAGATCGAAAACTTGTCATCGGCATTCAAAACTATCGTCCCGACCAGCCGCATTGGTCTGGTTGCCTATCAGGATGATGACGCCGAATCTCGTTTTATTACCCGCATGCAGCCATTAACCTACGGCACCGTCTCGCTGCAGGGGTTTCTGAGCGAGATGGAAGCCTGGGGCGGTACGGATCTGGAAGAGGCCGTCGATCTGGGTCTGAAAGTTGCGGTAGAAGAGATGGCCTGGAACGAAAAATCGAAAAAATTTATTTTGCTGATCGGCGATGCGCCGCCCCACGCCGAGGATATGCCCGACACCCTGGCGCTGGTGGAAAAATTCAGAACCCGCATGGGCGGGAAAGTGGCGGTCATTGATACCCGGCCAGTCGGCGTGGCCAAACGGGCCCTGGCGGAGCTGCACCTGCCGGAAGAGCTCCGGGATTTTGGCAGTGAGCGTCATAGTTACGATCTTGATAACAGCGCCGTGCTTGATGAGTTTCGTGCCATTGCCCAGGCCGGCGGCGGTGAGTCCGCCCGGCTACAGAACGATGAAAAGGTCATCGCCGATATGTTGTTGCTGGTGTTTGGGTCGAAATGGCAGAACTACCTCGGCGAGTTTACCCGGCAGCTTTAAACAGGCTCATTAGATCAGTCATGCCCCTCTGGTTTTAACGATGGAGTTGAAATGAAATCACCGCAAATTAACCCGCCGCTGCCGAGTTTGCTAGTCGCGCTATTGCTGGCATTGCCATTGGTCGCCAGCGCCGCCGATGAGGACGAAACGGCTGCAACCGTTGCCGCGCCGGATACCTTGCCGGTTCTTGAGAGTTCGGGGCCAGTCGATGATGGATTACTGGCACCGGTCAGTATTGATCCGGCGGCATTTGATTCAGCTGCGGCGGCAATCCCGCCGCCAGACACCTCCAGTGCGGCGGAGCCAGAACGGTTACCGGAGATGAGTCTGTTTTCCCTTATCGATAAGGGTGGGGTGGTCGGCTACCTGATTATTCTGATCTCGGTGGTGGCGCTGGCGTTAATCATCGACTATCTGATCACCATCCGGTTATCAAAAATATTGCCTGCCGATGATCTGGCCAGATTAAAAAGCATGATCGAAAAAAAGCAGTTTGATGACCTCGACCGGCTCGACAGTAATGACAACTCCTTCCTGGTACGAGTGACCAGCGCCGGATTGCGCGAAGCCAATCTTGGTTATGACGCCATGATCAAGGCGATGGAAGACACCGCCGAAGCCCTCGCCAGCGGTATTGCCCGCAAAACCGAGCATCTCAACGTGATTGGTGCACTGTCGCCCATGCTGGGGCTTCTCGGCACGGTACTGGGCATGTTGCAGGTGTTTAATGAAATTGCCATGACCCCCGGAGCCATCGAACCCCGGCAACTGGCCGAAGGTATTTTTCAGGCCCTGGTGACCACCTGTCTGGGTTTGATTGTGGCGATTCCGGCGCTCTACAGCTATGCCATTTTTCGTAATCGAGTGGATGAATTTACCGGCGAGGCGGCACTCGCCGCAGAACGGTTGATAGCGCCCTTTAAAAGCAGCGCCGGTTAAGCTTAATGCGAGCCTATCGAAAACGGCCCTGGGCGGCGCTGGTGGTGGATATGACACCGCTGATCGACGTGATTTTTCTGATCATTATTTTCTTTATTATTCTGATCAACTTTTCTCAGGTGCATATCCGTAATGTGGTGCTGCCTAACGCCAGCCAGGGCTATCAGAGTGATGACAGTAACAAGCAAAAAATGCTCATCACTATTAAGTCTAAAGATGAAATTTATCTTGAAGGTACGCAGATGTCGCTAGCCGATATGGGCCCGGCGATAGTCCGGAAACACCCCCGTGGCAGCGACGTAACCGCGTTGATGCGGGCTGACGAAGAGGTGCCTTATGAACTGATCAAGCTGGTGATGCTCAAGCTGGCGACGCTGAACATCGATAAAGTGCAGTTCGCCACGTGGGAAGGCGAACTCACCCCGCTGGCAGAATCGGTCACTGCCAATCCGCCTTTGGATCGGCAGGTATCGGAATGAAGCTTAAATTCCAGCAAAGTGGCGTAAAGCGCCGACTGGCGGTGAGCATGACTCCCTTGATCGACGTGGTTTTTTTATTGATGGTGTTTTTTTTAATGACCATCAATTTCGAAAAGCCCGAGCTGGTGCTCGAAAACCGCCTGCCTCAGTTGGGTGTCGAAGCCAGCGAAGATCCCAGCAAAGACTGGGAGACGGTTGAGTTGCACATTGAAATGGCCCGCCAGGGTGGACAACTTCGGTTATTTCTGGAGGAGCGTGCCCTCGATAGCTACGCAGAACTGCTCGACTACCTTGCGCTATTGCCTGATGACATTCTGGTCGTCATTGATGCCGCCGATGACGTGCCCTACAAACACGTTATCGGGGTCTACAACACCTGTCTGCAAGCGAGCAAGCAGGAGATTGTGTTTAGCGTTGCCGGTTAGGTCATTGATACTTCGAATAATTCCGCAGTTTCTGTTACCAGCCCTGTTGTTGGTCTTTAGCGGCGCGGTGGCATCGGCTCAACCCCTGACCACCGCGACAGCGGTCAAGGCGCTGAATAGCGAAAAGGTTCAGTCGCTGCAACGCGCTACCAGCGTGCTCGCCACGCTGGAGGTATCGGTCAAACGGGCGCTGGCGGCGAATAAACCCAATTACCCGCTGCAGGAAGCCTTGATTACCAGTGCCGGTAGTCTGGTGTCGCCGCTGTTTGAGCTTGCCAGTCAAAACGGCCAGAGCCAGCGTCGGAGTCAGGCGCTGTTTGTTCGCAATCAGGCATTGCTAAACCGGGTGTTGGAGCATCATCAGCAGGTAATTCGTCATTATCAGGAGAACCTCCTCGACCAGATGGCAGATACCAGTCAGTTCTTCCTGTCCGACGACTGGCAGATGCCACAAAAACTGATCTCCCTGGCCAGCTACTGGCTGGGCTGGAATGGCTACTACACCAGCCTGTTAATGCCAGCGGAATCGGACGACCGAAAAAACATACTTAACCAGGCGGTGGCTGGTTTTTCCCGGTCGTTCATCGATTTTAAGGAAGATGAGGTGACTACCCGCAGCCTTTACGGGCGTGGCCTGGTTTATGGGCAGTTGCGCCTGTTTGGTCGGGCGGCGTATGACTTCA
>Ga0209273_10002662_pt1 | contig 13328 bp, 9 predicted proteins | sample tdAd471_FD_187126 | JGI IMG/M metagenome (GOLD analysis project Ga0209273, IMG submission 187126) | Marine sediment microbial communities from the Atlantic coast under amendment with organic carbon and nitrate - tdAd47.1 (SPAdes)... | ecosystem: Environmental > Aquatic > Marine > Coastal >...
CCGTGCGGAATTCCAGTTTGGCAACTTCAATTACTTTCGGATGAATGCCGATTCGACCGGTCAGGTTGGCAATGGCCTGCCTGTCTATTACCGCCTCAATCTCGCGGTGCAGGACAGCGAGAGCTTCCGCGACTTCGTGTATCAGGACCGCTTCTTCATTGCTCCGGTCTTGCGTTGGGAGATCAGCGACCAGACCTCGATCACGCTGGAAGGCGAGTACCTCTACGACGACCGGATGACGGACCGCGGCATTCCGCTGTTCATGGACAGTTTTCGTGCTGTGCCGGACAGTCGCTTTCTCGGCGAACCCACCGACGGTGCCGTCTTTAATGACGGGCAGTTCTCCGTCGTACTCGACCACGACTTCGACAACGACTGGCATCTACGCACGGGCTGGACGTCGAACTGGAGCGATGAATCCCGGGTCAGCACCGACACCCGCAGCCTCGGCTCGACCGGTGGCGGCGGCGGCGGCGGCGGCGGCGGCGGTGGTGGCGGTGGCGGTGGTGGCGGTGGTGGAGGCGGTGGTGGCGGTGGTGGAGGCGGTGGTGGAGGCGGTGGTGGAGGCGGTGGTGGAGGTGGCACATCGCCTTCAACGCTTGAGCGGCGACGCCTCCTGCAGGACGCACTGGATCAGAACCACTACTGGATGGCCGACCTGACTGGCGAATTCGAGGCGTTCGGGCTGAAACATCAGGTCGTCTTCGGGTCAGAGATTGGCGTCACCAGCCGCGATGATGACACGCTGCAGGGCGACGCCACGAGCATCGACATCCTCAGTCCTGTTTACGGTCTGCCTCAGCCCACGCCGACAGACGCTCGCACGCAGTCTTTCGATTACGAGCAGTACGCGGTTTACTTTCAGGACCTCATTACGATTACGCCTCAGTTGAAGGCGCTGGCCGGTGTGCGGCAGAACTGGGTCGACGCGCGGAGCACGGACACACGCGCTGCGACTCCGACCGCGTCCGACTGGCAGAGTGCGACAACGCCGCGTTTCGGGCTGGTGTACGAAGTCATTGAAGATGGCGCGTCGATCTACGCGTCGTATGCCGAATCGTTCGATCCGATCGTTGGCAGCTCGCTGGCTGGCGATCCCTTTCAGCCGGAAACCGGACAGTCGTACGAGACCGGGATTAAACTGGAAATCCTCGACGACCGATTGTGGGCCACCGTCGCTGGCTTCCACCACATTCGACAGAATGTGCTGACGACGGACCCCACCGACGCAAACTTCTCGTTGCAGATTGGCGAGGCGGAAAGCAAGGGCGTCGAGTTCGATCTGGCCGGTCAGATCACCGACCAGTGGAGTATCATCGCCAACATGGCGTACATCGATGCCCGCGTGACACGAGACTCGCAGGCGTCGCTGCAGGGCACACGCCTGTTGAACGTTCCGCGTTTCAGTACGAGCGTCTGGACGCGGCTCAATGTGGTCGACACTGAAGAGCAGACGGCCGGCTTCGCGTTTGGACCGAGCTATGTCGGCAGTCGTGAGGGTGACGCGACGAACAGTTACACGCTGCCGTCGTACATTCGCTGGGACGGCGCCCTCTTCTATCGCTGGCAGAATCTGCGACTGCGGTTCTCGGCTGAGAACCTCTTCGACAAGTTCTACATCGCCAGTTCCCGCAACTCACTCCGCAACCTGCCGGGCGCCCCGGTGACGCTGCGAGGGGCGGTGGAAGTACGGTACTGAACGACCCAGCAGATCTACACGGCATTCGCGAGAGCCAGCATTCGGGATCGTCTAAGTTGATCGTCCTGAGTCCTTCAGTACACCCGTTAACTCTGTCGGATCGAGAAGGCCCAGTAGTTCCTGCCGCTGTACATCAAGGTCCTCGAAACTGAGAGCTGCGATGTCGTCGGGTGAGGCGTCAATGCGTTCAGTTGCCGGTCCTCTCGTCACTACCCCAATCCCGAAATCACAGTCCAGGACACAGACTCGCAGGTCACTGCGAGTTGCTCGCAGCAGTGCAATTGTTTTCCAGACGTCACCGGTCCAGCCTTCCCACTGACCCTTCCAGCCGGGCAGCCGTCCCTGTTGGGCGAGATTGACGACTTCTTCGATCGATCTGGCCGGAGTCGCCATGACGGCCGAAGTGGGATTGCAATCGTGCATCAGAATGACGCCATTGGGACTCAGAAACTGCAGGCAGTTCTCCACATCACGCAGCGACTGTTCGAACGTGTGCAGTCCATCAATGAAGACCACATCTGGCGGATTCTGCGTCAGCAGGCCGGCCTGGCGCGAGAAGAACTGATCGCTGGTCATCGCAAAGTAGCGTGCGACTCCGAAGTGCAACAGTTGCTGTACGCGCGGCATCGGGGCGACTGGATCGACACCAAACATCTGGGGTGCCCGAATTAACTCCAGATTCGTTCCCTGTTCGACGCCGATTTCGAGATATGTCTGGGCAAGTGATTCAGCAATCGTGCTCTGGATTACCTGCCAGCGTTTGACGTCTGGAGCTTGCAGAGCGGCTCGGAGTATCTGCACTGCCTCGTCGTGACGGTGTTGAGCCAGCAGCGAGACGGCGAGCCTGTGACAGGCAGCCTGCTGGAAGTCGACATCATTCGCTGACAGTTCGACCGCCCGGCGACAGACAGCTTCCGTTTCAGCATGCCTGCCAGCCAGTGAGAGTGAGTCTGCCAGCGTGAGCTGAAACCCAGCGTTGAGTGGCTGGAGATCAATCGCACTTCGCGACGCCTCGATCGCAGCGGTGAGCTTTCCACACGTTCTCTGGACAATCGCGAGCTGATCGAAAAACAGACCATTGTGCGGCGCGAGTTGCCGTGCATGGCGAATATCTGCCTCACAGTCTGACGTGTTGCCCGATGACCAGGACGCCAGCCCGCGCTGCAGGAGAGCAACAGCATTGGACGGTTCAGCCTTGATGATCGTGTTGAATCGGTGCCACGCCTCCGTAAAGTGCCCCGCTGTCAGGTGCGCCATGGCAAGCTGCATCGCTTCCGTGTCGAAACCAAAGTTGCGTTCATCAACGGTTGGCGTCTCAGCAAGAGCCGGTTGAAGATAGTATTCGGGGGCCGGGGAAGCCTGTGAAACAGCTTGATTCACGGGACCAGTCTGTGCCGAGGCACTCGCGTCACTGTCCAGCTCTGGGCGTGCTGAGTCTTGCCAGGAAACACCGTGCCTTCGCGCGTTGAGTGCATTGGTCCATGTCGCAAATTCAGCCGCGTCACTGTCAGCAAAGAACTTCTGATTGTTGAACGTCGCCTGACGGGATTCGAGCAACCAGCGAAAATGACGCTCCGCCTGTTCAGTCGATCCAAGTTGAAGAGCAGTGCGAGCACCAGCAAACCTGAGAGCGGCATCGTCCGGGTACAGACGAAGAAAGCCGCTGACCGTTTCCGACAGTGTGAACAGCGCTGACGTCGGCAACTGCGTTAGTTCCTGACTCAGCCGTCTGACGATCTGCGATTGATAGAAGGCCTGGATGGGCCGTTCCTGTGCGGAGAGATGCTTCAACAGGCAGCGCCAGAGTGGCAGCCGATGGTCCAGGGCCGTTGTCTCGTCGAGTTCTGCGAATCGAAACCGCAGATCACGCGGAAACACCTGCTGGTAATGCCGGATTCGTTCGAGTGTCCCTTCCTGAGTAGACTGCTTCAGCAGCCTGATTTCGGCCAGGGCAACATCGGGATTGAAGCGGTGGTCTGGCAGAGCATCGCGCAGCTGCAGCAGGACGACGTCAGGGCTGACTCCAGATTCGAGTTCGGTCCGCAGACGGGTCAGCAAGGTGATGTGAGACATTTCAGCGAGAGGTGTGCCGCCGGTCTCGTGGTATCCGCTCGGCAACGGCCATGCGTAGCGTGACACTTCGGCAGTCATCAGGGACTGATAGAGATGGAGCCGCTCATGACGCATCGGTCCTGTCCGCTCATTGCGCACATACTCGAAGCAGGTTCGCGCATCCGCTTCCAGCCGTTCGGGAGCCCGCAGGTACTCGCTGACGATGTGGTGCAGCGAATCTGCTGAGTCATAAGGCCGAATTCCTGTGGCTTTCAGGAAACTCTGATAGGGCAATGCATCTGGAAGGACCGGCAGCACACCACAGCCGGCCATTTCTACAGCTTTGATGTCACTGCGGCAGCGATTGCACGAGGTTTCCAGCAACGGCACAAAGCCGATCTGAACAGGTTTCCAGAAACGCAGGTACTCGTCCATTCCTCCCCAGGGAGTAAAGCGCAGACGCTCCGAAGAAACGCTGAGCCAGTCGGGAATTCCGGCATTACCCATCAGGTGCAGCATGGTGCTCGGGGATTCTCGCAGTACTTCACGAATCACCGGCTCAAACGCGAGCAGATCAGCGAGATGTCCAATCGATCCGGCCCAGCCCAGGCCTGTGGAACCATCAGGTGGTGTCCACACATCTTCAAACCGGGGAAGTGCTTTCGGGAAATGATTCTCGAGTATGTGAATCGGACGTGTTGTGCGGGACGCAAACAGTTCGCGCAGCCCTGGCCCCGTCACGATGACGCCGTCGCATTCTGTGAGAAAGCGTTCGTACGTCTGCCAGATCACCGGGGAACTCCACTGACTGGCAATCGGTGCCGATGCCGGTGCGTCGTAAAAGTTGTCGTTGAGTTCGACAAGCGTCGTTCGGCCAAGACGCCGACGTTTCTCGACTAATGGGAACAGGTCGAGGTCGTTCGACTGAAAAATAACGAGCAGATCAGCGTGTTCCCCCCATGTAAAACGCTCCTGGGCGCGAGCATCAAGATTGATGATGCGCCACGCAGGAACCTGCGCGGAGAGATGCTCGCCAGGCCAGCGCATGCGGTGGTAGCTGTCTCCGGTCGAGTTGATGAGGGAGAGTTGAACGACTGTCCGTGGCTCGTGCTGGACCCCGTGAGAGACGTTCATTGTTTGGGACTCCGTCACAATTTTTCAGGCACGATTCTGATGTGGATGTTCTTGAAGCCGGGCGTGCGGGACTTCGGGTCGACCTGATGGGGGATCAGCACGTTCGCTTCCGGGCAGTACATCAGAGCGTTTCCAGCCCGGACGTCAAACGGTCGGGCAAGCTGGTAGCGCATTTCGCCGGCGGCACTTCGAATGCGGACCTTCTGATCGGCCTCCAGGCCCAGACGCTGCATGTCGGACGGGTTCAGCAGGATGATGTCGCGGCGTCATGGCTCGCAATTCGTTGAAGCCGTATCGCTGGAAGAACTCCGGCGAGATCCCGTTCTGCATGTCCGAGACCATCGCCTGAAACGACTTCTTGCAGACTTCAGGAAAGTAGCCGCCCTCGTTGACCATGCCGCCCATCTGGCCGCCCATGCCGAGCGCGCAGGTCTTGCAGGCGTTCTTGCTGCGCATCGCTCGCCACAGCCGCAGCCAGCCGGCCCGGTTCGCCATTCGCAGTGTGTAGCCAATCGCCTTCCAGCCGCCGCCACTCTTCGGTTGTCGCATCGTCAAAGTCGTCCCTGGCAGTTGCGAGACTTCGTAGGATCGTGTCGGAAACAACTTCCCCACAGTGGCACCTCGCTCCGCGAGGTCAGCCCAATGACCAGGCTGACGCCGCGGAGCGGCGTGCCACAATAAACGGGAAGTTGTTTCGAACACGTTCCTTAGTCGCGAAGTTTCATCGACACGTATTTCGTTTCGAGATAGGCCTCAAGGCCCTCGTGAGCGAGTTCGCGACCGAGACCACTTTCCTTCATGCCGCCGAACGGACACTGCACCGTTGTGGGCACCGGGTCGTTGATGCCGATGATGCCGGCCTCAAGCCCTTCGGCCATTCGCCAGGCGACGGTCAGGTCGTTCGTGAACACGTAAGCGGCGAGGCCGTACTTCGTGTTGTTGGCAGCCGCAATCACGTCATCGAGTCGGTCGAAATCGAGAAGCGGCATCACGGGCGCGAACGGCTCTTCTTCCATCAGACGCGCGTCGGCAGTCAGTCCGGACAGCACCGTCGGTTCAAAGAAGTAACCTCGGTCGAATCTGTCAGAGCGTCCGCCGCCAGTGAGCAGCTTTGCTCCACGAGTCTGCGCGTCGCTGACGAGTTCCGCCGTCTTCTCCATCGCCGACGATTCAAACATTGGGCCGATCTCGACGCCGTCGTCGAGTCCGTTGCCGAGCTTCAGGCTGCGGGTGCGTTCGACGACGGCTTCGGTGAACTCTTTCTGCACATCGCGATGCACGTAAAAGCGGGTCGGGCAGATGCAGACCTGTCCGTTGTTGCGAAACTTGCCGGTGACGGCGAACTGCGCGACGAGTTCCGGGTCGGCGTCCGGAAACACAATGAACGGGGCGTGTCCGCCGAGTTCCAGGCTGATGTGTTTAATCTGGTCGGCACACCCCCGCATCAGGTGCTTGCCGACTTCGGTCGAACCGGTGAAGCTGACTTTGCGGCAGACGGGATTCTCCAGAAACTCGGCCGACATCTCGCGCGGCGAGCCGACAACAACGTTCGCGACACCGGCTGGAATGCCCGCATCTTCGAGGCAGTGGAAGATTGCCAGCAGACTCAACGGAGTCTGGCTCGCCGGTCGTGCGACAACAGTACAGCCCGCCGCCAGTGCCGGTGCAATCTTGCGGCTCTGCAGTGAGATCGGGAAGTTGAACGGGGAGATCGTCGCGACGACGCCCACAGGATGTTTAACGGTGATGTGCTTCCGGCCCGGTACCGATTCCGGAATGACTTCGCCGTTGGCCCGCTTGGCCTCTTCGGCGAACCACTCGAACGTATCGGCGGCCTGGTTGATCTCGCCGCGCGACTCGGCCAGCGGTTTGCCCTGTTCCATCGTCAGCAGCCGTGCAATTGCATCGCAGCGTTCTCGGATCAGGTCAGCGCTGCGTTTGAGGATCCTTGCCCGGTCCCAGGCTGTCTGCTTTGACCAGGCCGGAAGTGTGGCTGCCGCCGCTTCGAGTGCGAGGCGTGCTTCGGTGCGACCGCCAAAGGAGACGCTCGCTACCGTTTCCTCGGTCGCCGGATTAACGACATCGAGCGTTCCGCCGTCTACCGCGTGCCGCCACTCGCCGTTGATCCACATTCGGACTTCGATCGCGTCGGTCCCGCTCATGCCACCGTCTCCCCGTCGCCAGTTTCCACGGTCATCCTGCTGAGGCCGCGCGTCAGAAACTTCGGCCACTCGGAAGGAGGGCAGGCGCCGAAGAACGATGCAGCAACTGAGGCTCCAGCAAATGGCACGCCTGTGCCATCAGGGCGGACTTTATCTCTTGTTCGGCTGGATGGGTACCGAAGGTCTCGGAGGACCGCGGCTGGGCTCGACTGCCGGCGGCCGTTCAGTCTGACGTCCGGACGGCCGTTGCGACGGCGTCGCGGATGGCGTCGTTGAAGCGCTGCTCGACCAGTTGGAAGACGTCGGCCCGCAGGCGGCGGTATTCCTTGACGAGTGTTTGAGCAGCGGCAGTCAGGTCGCTGCGGTGAGCGTCGCTGCCGCCAACACGAGTCTCGACGAGTGAGACGCCAAGCTGCTCTTCGACCTTCTTGATTCGCGCCCACGTATGGCGGTAACTCTTGCCGATCGCGGCGGCCGCCCGCTTGATTGAGCCAGTTTCGGCGACGGCTTCCAGGATGCGGCAGATGCCGAGGCCGAAGATGTATTCCTCATCCGCTTCCAGCCAGACTTTGGCCCGAACCTGCAGCGATGACTTTGTCAGAGCGTCCTGTGTCATGATTGTCTCGGTGTGTCGCCCTTCGACGGGGACGCCTCGGAAGATGGAAATGGCAGCTTGAAGGCGAAGACCGCGCCGCCGTCGGGAGCAGATTCGATCCAGATCGAGCCACCATGCACGTCGATGATCCGTTTGACAATCGACAGCCCGATGCCCGTTCCCTCAGCATCCGAATGCAGGCGTTCAAACGGCAGAAAGACCTTGTCGCGCAACTCCGGATCGATGCCCGGTCCCGAGTCAGCAACGCGGAAAACGACGCTGCTGTCGGTCTCGACGCCGGAAACTGTGATTCTGGATCCGGCATCCGGGCAGCCGTACTTCAACGCGTTCTCCAGCAGGTTCTGGAAAACTTCCTTCAGACGAACCCTGTCGGCGAAGACTCGCGGCAACGGTGTCTCGACCACGATCCGTTGTTCGGCATCGGAAGCGGACAGCGTGCTCAGACAGGTCTGCACCAGATCTGCCGCCGCGATCCATTCGGGGTCGTAGCGAATGCTGCCGACGCGGCTGAGTTCGAGCAGGTCACTGATCAGCTCCTGCATCCGTTCGGCGGCGACGTCGATTCGGTTGACACTGTCGGACACGCTGTCGAAATCCCGGGACGCAAGGTCTTCCTTGAGGATCCCGATGAAGCCTCGGGCGGTGACGAGCGGCGATTTCAAGTCGTGCGAAACTGCGTACAGAAACTGCTGCAGTTCGTTGTTGCGATGCGACAGAGCCTGATTCGCAATCTCAAACTTCTGTTGAGCAGCGCGGCGCTCCTGCACTTCGGACTGCAGCTGTGCGTTGACGATTGCCAGGCCCGGAAATTCAAGTGCCTGGGGCACGATGCGAATCAGAGCGCCGACAGTCAGCCAGGAAACGACCGCAGTCAGAAACTTCAGCACTCCAGCGAAGCGGTAGACAGGCTGCCAGAAGATGACCGCTTCGATCAGGTGCGTCGTCCCGCAGGTGAAAATGAAGAGCGCGAACAGCCAGAAGATCCGCGGAAAAACGGTGTCTTTGCGATGCAGCACGAAATAGGCGAGGACGAGTGGAATGGCGACGTAGGCTCCGAAAACCAGGCTGTCAGAGATGACGTGCAGCCAGCCGAGCGAATCGCTCCACTCTCCACAGTGCCATCGGGCGGGCCAGAATTCCGTTTCAAACAGCCATGTCAACGCGCTCGGCATCACAACTCGCTCGCAGAAGTGAGCACGGCCCGGCTCAGGAATCAATCAGCAGGCTTCTCGGCAAAAGCCGTCAGCGTCGAATCGTAACCGGTCTGCTCTCAGGTTGAAGGAGCGATACCGGACGGTCGTCGCCTTGACCGTCGTGTGGCGGTGCCGGCGAACTTCCGCCTGGGGTGCGTTGCTGTTGACGCCGTCTCCGAGAGGCTGTGAGTTTTTGGCCCGTAGCTGGATTCGCATACGAGAATTCAGCCGGTTCAACTGAGTCTGAATTCTCGCGAATCCAGCTACGGCGAAGCGGCAATTTAAGAAACTCACAAACTCCGAGTGTCGCCGTCGGATTCGTCACGACTGATGGACGCTCTGCTTGCTCGGCTGACCGGTTGAGTGGCCCGAACGGCGAATCTAACATCCTGCTCCTTTGGCCATTTCACGGCACCGGCCGCTGTCGAGCGACGCATTGTCGGCTTCGAGGATCCGTGTCGGCTGCTGTTTTCAGAAATTGAATTGAGAGGATTGAACCGTGACGACAGAAACCGCTCCGCAGGAATTCACCTTTCAGGCCGAGATCGCTCAACTGCTGCACCTGCTGTCGCACTCGCTGTACCAGAACCGTGAGATCGCGATTCGCGAACTGGTCTCCAACGCGTCCGACGCTCTGGACAAGTATCGGCATGTTTCGCTGACGCAGGGCGGCGCTGACGACAGTGAGCTGGGGATCTGGATCGAACCCGACGAAGAGAACCGTGTGCTCACGATCCGCGACAACGGGATCGGCATGACGCATGACGAGCTGATCCAGAATCTCGGCACGATCGCCCACAGCGGGTCGCTCGACTATTTGAAGAAGCTCGGTGAAGCTCAAAAGGATGACGTCTCACTGATTGGCCAGTTCGGCGTCGGGTTCTACTCGGCGTTCATGCTCGCAGATCAGGTCGAGGTCCTGACGCGCAGCCATTCGGAAGAGTCCGGCTGGAAGTGGTCGTCGGACGGGACCGGCAAGTTCTCGATCGAAGCTGCCGAAGGCCTCGAACGCGGCACGCAGATCAAGCTGCATCTCAAAGAGGACCTCGACGAGTTCACGCGACCGATCCGGCTGAAGCATATCCTCACCGAGTATTCGACGTTCGTGCCGTACCCGATCCGCTGCGACGACGAGCACGTCAATGATCAGAAACCGATCTGGGTCGAGCCGAAGTCGCAGGTCACCGACGAGCAGTACAAGGCGTTTTACGGCTACCTGTCGAAACGCACGCACGAAGAGCCGCTGTGGCATCTGCATCTGACGAGCGACTCGCCGTTCCAGTTTCATTCCATCCTGTTTTGCCCGCCGACCAACTTCGAGCTGATGGGCTTCGGCAGGGACGAGCACGGTCTGCATCTGTGTGCCAAGCGGATTCTCGTGCAGAACAACTGCCGCGAACTGCTGCCCGAGTATCTGCGGTTCGTGTATGGCCTCGTCGATTCCGCCGACCTGCCGCTGAATGTCTCACGACAGGCCCTGCAGGACGACACCGTCTTCCGCAAGATCCGCAAGGTGCTCGTCAAACGAGTACTCGGCCACATCGCGAAGTTCGCCGACACGCCGGACGAGTACGCGAAGTTCTATGGCCAGTTCGGAACGATCCTCCGTGAAGGCGTCGCCAGTGATTTTGAGAATCGGGACGCGATCGCGAAGCTGCTGAGGTTCCGGTCCTCGCACGGCGATGATCGCGCTGCCCTGATATCGCTCGACGACTACGTCAGCCGGATGCCGGAAGAGCAGACGCAGATTTATTTCGTGACCGGATCAGACATCAACACGATCCAGCGGACGCCGAATCTCGAAGCCTTCGCATCGCGGAACTTCGAGGTGCTGTACCTGATCGACCCGGTCGACGAGTTCGTGCTGAATCATCTCGGCAAGTTCGACGACAAGGACATCGTCTCGATCGACTCGGCCGAAGTCTCGCTGCCGGACGCGAAGTCGGAATCAAAAGACGGCGACGATGCTGAGTCGAACAGCGACGACGACCAGCCAGCCGGTCTCGACCGGGTCATCGAGCTGCTGAAGGAAGGTCTGGGCGAGAAGGTCGAAGACGTGCGCGTGTCGCAGCGTCTGACGACCAGTGCCTGCTGCCTCGTCACTCCAGAGGGCGGGATGAGTGCTCAGCTGCAGAAGGTGCTCAGTCAGGCCAGCGACGATTTTCAGATGGCAAAACGCATTCTCGAGATCAATCCGAAGCACGCCTTGATTCAGCGACTGGCGGGACTGTCAGCAAATTCGCAGCACGAAGCTTTCATCAAGTCCTGCGGCGAGCAGCTCTTCACGAACGCCCTGATGATCGAAGGCGTCGTCCCCGACGCTCACGACGCGACGGACCGGATGATGGGCTTCATGGAAGAACTGGCCTCAAGCCGTTCTCCGATTGCCGGAGCGTAAGACGAGAGGCAGAATGATTCGGGGCAGAATAATAATCGCATTGATCATTCTGCCCTGAATTATTCTGCCAACACCTTCCGGCCCTGGTTTGGCGGTCGTTCAAGCGATTGTGCGGAACGGCTCTCTGTCTGCACCTTTTCAATAGAGCCGCAGGATCGTCATCGGCAGGTTGAGTCGCTTTCCGTCGCGGATCAGGTTGATTGTGACTCGGTCACCGGCGACGTAGCGGCGGCGGACGTGGCGTTCGAACTCGTAGACTCCCATGTCGAGCTGTTCGTGATCGAAGCCGAGGATGATGTCGCCGGGGCTCACACCTGCGGGCTGAGCCTGGCGGTGGATCTTTTCGCGATGCCGAAACGCGAGTTGTGTGGGTGTCAGGCCGAGTTGCTGTCGTTCTTCAGCAGTCAGGTCGGTGCCGTATAGACGCGGCAGGCCGACGAACTGCTGCAGCGACGGTCGCCAGGAAATGTCGGAGCGTCGCCAGCCAGCGGGGAGTTCCAGTTCGGCGGTCATCTCGCGTTCGGCCCGCCGCCAGACAATGCGAACGCGGCCCTGTTGTGGTGATTTGTCGAGAGCGAACTGCGCGTCGGCGATTGATCGCACGCGATGGCCGTTCAATGACTCGATCAGGTCGCCGCTCTGCAGCCCGACGTCCTTTGCGGGCGAATCCGCGAGAACCTGCGCGACTTCGTTGCCACGATCGACGTTCAGCAGAAAGCCGACGTTCTCGGTCGGCGGATAGCGAAACAGGTCGGAGGCTTTCCAGACGCCCGCGGCCTGGGCTTCCTCGCGCAGGATTTCTTTGACGTCGTGGCAGTGAATGCAGCCGCGTCGCTCGCGCGCAGCGTCCAGATCGCGAATCCACAGCGGCTTGTCCTGAGGGGAACCCGGCTGGCTCCTGGCGGGAATCTCCCGGCGGCTGCGATAAAGAGTCAGGGCGGCTTCCATCGCGTACCGCAGTCCGGCGAGCGACTGCAGCGATTCGGCGTTCAACGAATTGCGGGCACCATACCGGCCGAGAATCTGCTGCTGGCCGTCGAGGAAGAAGATCGCAAACGTCTGGTCGTAGTCGAACTCGAAGATGCGCAGGTCGGAATGCTCGATCTGCGTCAGGCGGACGAGAACGAAGTCATCAGCGAGATCGCTGATCTGGTCAAGACGAACAACCTGCTCGTCGAATTCGCGACAGTCCAGTCAGGGGACGCAGCGGAAGACGACCATGACCGGCTTGCTCTCTCGCTGAGCCGTCGCGAGGGCACCGCGGTAATCGCTGGACCAGAGCCTCGCGGGATTCCGTCGCGGCGGTGACTGTCCAAACGCGACAGACGGCGAGGTCAGAAGAAATCCAGACAGCAAAGCAAGCAGCAGTTTGCGCAGAAAACGATCGTGATTCATGGTTCCCAGGAGGGCAGGAGTGTCGGTCAGTCGCCCCTGTCGTAGCTGGATTCGCAAGAATTCAGGCTTCGCCAGAGTGACTGAATTCTTGCGAATTCAGCTACTGCGAGGAACTCACGACGCCAACCGTCTCACGCGAACAGTTCGTCAATCGGTCGACCGGACGGCAGCACTTTGATCGGTCGACCGGCCCGGTTGAGATAATGGGTTTCGGTGTCGACACCAACGTGACGGTAAATTGTGGCGAGCACGTCCTGCGGCGTCTTCGGGTTCTCCAGCGGGAAGGCCGCCTTCGAGTCCGACGATCCGACAACCCGACCGCCCTGAACACCGCCGCCCGCGATCGCTGCTCCGAAAACGTTGGGATAATGATCGCGACCGGCGTTCGCATTGACGCGCGGCGTCCGACCGAACTCGCCCCACGCGACCACGAGTGTCTTCTCCAGCAGGCCGCGCTGATCGAGGTCCTCGATCAATGCCGAGTACGCCTGATCGAATCTCGGCAGAAAGCCGCGTCGCAGTGAGTCGAACCCGAGAACGTGCGTGTCCCACCAGCGCAGGTCGACGGTCACCAGGCGGACGCCGGCTTCCACGAGTCGCCGTGCGAGCAGGATCCGCTGGCTCCAGGCGGGGGCACCACAGCGGTTCGAGGCGCCGGGATCGAATCGGGGCATGAATC
>Ga0209273_10002663_pt1 | contig 13312 bp, 7 predicted proteins | sample tdAd471_FD_187126 | JGI IMG/M metagenome (GOLD analysis project Ga0209273, IMG submission 187126) | Marine sediment microbial communities from the Atlantic coast under amendment with organic carbon and nitrate - tdAd47.1 (SPAdes)... | ecosystem: Environmental > Aquatic > Marine > Coastal >...
ACAACTGCCCAGCACCACCCAGATCACAGCGACCAGCCCCGCCGAGGTATCCTGTTCGACCATCCAGGCGGACAGGAAGGTCAGGAACACGATATATCCCGCACCAAAAAACATATAGGAAACAAGCATCGGGATCATCCGTGCCCATGGAAGGCGCGCGGGAATAGCGGCGCGCTCTACCGGCGTCTGCAATTGCAGCCCGCTCCAGACTCCGAGCGGCAGAATGATCAGGCTAAGCGACCCGATCACATACCAGCCATAGGGCCAGAAGCCCGGTCCGAACACGTCCAGCATCAGCGGCAGTGCGGCTCCGGCCAGAACGATCCCCAGACCGCCGCCCGAGCCAAACAGGATCGCAATGGCCAGCGCGTTTCTGCGAGGGTCGTTCTGAAACAGCCCCGCCGTCAGGGTGCCAGCGGTCGCAAAGGACATCGCGCCGAAAATACCGGCCATGATCCGCCACAGAGATTGCCACCACAGCGCGGCATTGGCCCCCGTCGCCAACAGGGCAAAAGTCGTTGTCACCAGCCCGAACACGAACAGATTGCTCGGCGAAATCCGTCGCACCAGTATCATTGTCAGGATCGCGCCCGCGACATAGCCCAGCGCATTTGCCGTGTTCAACCAACCCGCCTGGGCGTAGTTCCAGGCCAGTTCGGACTTCATCGCAGGCAGCAACAGCCCATAGGCAAACCGGGCAAAACCGTTGGTCACGGTCAGGCCAAGGGCCAGCCCGGCCAGAACAAGCCACGGGCGGGTCGGTGCCACAGCCATCAGATCAGTCCCTTTTTTGGCACGCGAACAATGCACTCCCTGTTAGGGCCTTTGCCCGGCCTTGGACAGCCCCAACGCCACAGCGCGCCGGAATTCGCGGTCACGCCCGAGAAACTTGTTCCGTCGCGCGGATGTTTACGACTAGGATTTCAGCAGAACTGACTTTCGCGATCTATCAAAAAGGACAAGCTATGAAACTTTCTACCTTTGTATTGGCGGCCGGGCTGATGGCAAGCTCGGCGGCAATCGCACCGGCGCAAAGCCTCGAACCCTGGGGCTCATCGGATTACTGGGACGTGATGATCGACCCCTCGCTCGGCGATGGCTGCCTGATCCAGTCCGAGTTTTCCGACGGCTCGGTTGTGCGGATCGGTTTTGACCGGACCAATGGCGGCGGCTATGTCACTGCGTTCAACATGGCTTGGGGCGATATCGAAGAAGGCGCCTATTACCCGGTTCTGTTCGACCTGGACGGTCAGGAATATGACGCCGAAGCCCGCGGTATGTATCTCAGCGGCGTGCCCGGTGCGGATATCCCCTTTGACAACCCGGATTTCCTGTTCGATCTCGCAAAGAAATACACAATGACCCTGTATAACGAAAACGGTGAGGTCATGGCGATTGACCTGACCGGCAGTTACAAGGCGCTGGAGGCCGCGATCCAATGTCAGGATGAGATAGGCTGACCACTGCCCTTTCGGGGCAATCCCGATCACGCGACAAAAGGGCGGGCCCGTGGCCCGTCCGCACGTCCCATTGTCTTAGCTTCGTCTGGCGATGGTATTGGCCAGAATCGCCAGGAGAAGACCGAGGGTAAAATACCCGAGGATCACCTCGCTGATCACGAAGATCTCGCCAAACAGGCTGTCGGCGGTCACATCCCCGAAGCCCAGCGTCGTATAGGTCACGACCGAGTAATAGAACGGTGTAAACCAGGTCTTCGCCGAGTTGGAATAATCCATGATCTGCCAGTCATAGGTCATGTCCATAAGATAGATCAGGCCGTAAAGCGTGGCGATGATGAAGGCGTAAAAGCCCACTTTGGCCAGGCTCCGCCCGTGATCAATCAGCCCCCAGGCGCGGAACAACATCAGGCTCAGATCGCGACCGGGCCCCGGCGGCTTGTCCAAATGGGTCTGATAGATCGTGTCGATATAATCCTGATCCTTGGCATCACGCACGAAAATCGCGTTGCCATAGGTCGCTTCGACATCCCGCACACCGTAATAAAGCCCCGCCATCTTGCGGTATCCGCCATAGATCAGGTGGGTCACATTGGCATCGGTCATCCGGGCGAAATGGAATTTGGCGCCGGTGATATCGGCGCGGCTGAAATCAGCCCCGGTCAGATCGCAATTCGAAAAATCCGCCCCCCGAAGATCCGCGTCACAGAATTTCGCGCCAGCAAGATCGGCGCCCCGAAAATCGGCGCTCCGGCAACTGGCCGAAGTGAGGTCGGCGCCCGTCAGGGTCACCTCCTGCAAAATGGCTCCGTTGAAATCGGCCTTGTACAAAGCCGCCCCGGTCAGGTTGGCATTGGTCAGATCCGCGTCTCGAAACACCGATTTCTTCAGGTTGGTATGATGAAAATTCACCGCGAAAAAATCGCTGCGGGAAAAATCCAGATCCGCCAGATCCCGACCGGCAAGATCAGCGTCGCTGAAATCTGTATCCACCAGAGCGCTCGGCTGGTCCTCTGCGCTGCGTCGCGCAGATTTCCAGGTGGCACCGCCTTTGATCAGGGCGGCGCGGATTGCTCCGGCGTCCAGATCAGCCGTGCCGTCGTCTGATATGCCGGGGGTGGACGTCACGCCCCGAGAAGGTCGTCAATCTTGCCCAGAAGGCGCGACAGATCAACCGGTTTGGTGTCGTAATCATCCGCTCCGGCCTCTAACGCTTTTTCCATATCCCCGGCCATGGCATGGGCTGTCAGCGCGATGATCGGGATGGATTTCGTGGCGTCATTGCCTTTCAGATGGCCCGCAGCCTCCCAGCCATCCATGACGGGAAGGCTCATGTCCAGAAGGATCAGATCCGGCGTCTCAGACGAGGCCATATCGACGCCCTGTTTGCCGTCGAACGCCATCACAACCTCGAACCCCCGCTTGGTCAGCCGGCGGGACAACATATCGCGGTTCATTTCATTGTCTTCTACTAGCAGAATCTTGGCCATCGGGTTCCCTCGTTCACACCACGTCAAATTGTTGCATACTCGTGTGACGCAATTCAAGCGACGGCTTCAAACATGGCTCAGTCATCTGCCGCCAAAACCCGCTCCACGAGTTTTCGCAGATGCATTTCGATCATCGCGTCAAACTGCGCCGCCTCGGAAAAATTGTGAAACGCCGCGACATAGCTGCCATCATCCCCCATCAGGAACCGGTCGACATAGCTTTGCAGCCGGTCCATTTGCTCCAGACGCTCCAGCACGACGGCACGATCCGCCAAGGACACTTCCGGCGCACCGGTTTTCCGATAGAGCAACATCTCGGGATAGCCATTGGCGCGATAGCCGTGCAGCGCGTCCTCAAATTCAAACGCGGTGCCCGAATCATAGACCGTCCCGTCCGGGCGTTTGATCGTCTCGGGCAAGGGTGAGCCGATGCGCGACCAAAGGATGCCGATATAGATCTCGGTTTCGCGTGGCGGGTGGATCTGGGCCTGGAACGTGTCCGATGCCAGAAGCGGCTCTTCCTCCCACAGGATTGGCACAAGGAAGGCCCGGCCCGAGAACTCGTCGTTCAGGCGGCTGATCACCGCTTTGCAGATCAGCCGTTCCGGGATCACATCGCCAGGGGACGAGATGAACACTTTCAACTGCCGCGCCACATTCTGGCGCAGCCGAACCTTTTCCAGGCAGGCATTGATCCGCGCGGTCAACAACACCGGGTTGAACGGTTTGGCGACATAATCCTCGGCCCCGTGCAACACGCATTGCACCATCAGGTCGGAATCATCCGCCGCCGACAGCATGATCACCGGAATGGTCCTGAGACTGGCGCTGTTCTGGATTATCTCCAGAACTTCCAACCCGGATTTTCCCGGCATTTTCTGGTCAAGAAGGATCAGATCGAAGCGGCGTTCAGCCAGCCGCGCCAGCGCCGCATCGCCGTTTTCGACCGTTTCCGACCGATAGCCGGACCGCGCCAGACGCCGGGCCAGCAATTCCCGGTTGGCAGGATCGTCATCCACCACCAGGATTTCGCCGCCAATCCCGGCGATGGAGCCGGGCCGTTCGGTAATGGTTTCGGTCTTGGCCGGTGCTGGGCTGGTCGCATGGTCCCGGTTGGCGTCGAAATGGCTGACGATGGTTTCGACCAGTCCCAGTACGGTGCGCTGCGCCGTCGCGATATGGTCGAGATCGCCGAGGATGTCCTCCAACCCCTCGTCAATCGCCTCTTCCCGCAGCATTTCGGTGTATCCCGCGATATGGTTCAGCTGCAACCGCAACTGGAACTGTGCATCCGAGATTTCAATCTCGGCCAGGGAATTCTTGGCCGCGTTGAAATGCTGGTCAATCTGGCCCAGCATTTTTTGACCGGCATTGCGGATCGCGTCGAGGTCATTGGCCAAAAGCTTGGCCATCGGGTCATCCAGATCTTCGGAAATCATCTCGGCATAGCCGATGATATGGCCGATCGGGGTCCGCATGTCGTGCCGTAACTCGGACAGCATGGCCTTGAAATCAGCGTGTTCCGGGGATTGTTCCGTCATGGATTATCCTGCCGCTGGTGGTTCATGTTCGCGGTGGAACCGATGCGACGACCACAGATAAATTTCGCCCAGCGCCCGTTCCGCAAGATCTGAAACCACCCTCAGACGGGTTTCGGTGTCGTCGGTGGCCGCCATCCGGTGACTGGCCGCCACGAAATAGCGCCGCTGATTGGCATATTGCCAGATCAATTCCCGTGTCGCCATTTTGCCCTGATACAATTCCCAAACCGCCAGCCATAGAGGCAACAGCCCCATGAAAAAGACCAGCCAGGTCTTGGCGTCGAACCCGGCCATCTTCATGTGATACAGATCGTATTTGAACAGGATCAGCGCCAGCGCCCCAAGGACCGATCCCAACATCAGCGTTGCCTTGATCACCTCGAGCCGTTCATGCTGCTTGTGCAATGTCGCCAGCTTGCGACTGAAATAGCTGCATTGATCCTCGACCCAGTTCTGCCGCACACCTTCCAGGCGTGCCGCATCGGCCTTATGCCGGTCAAAGGTCAACGGCTCCAGACAGCGGATCGCGTCCGGCAGCCACTCGAACCCGTGGAACCTGTCAACACTGGTCAGACTGATGATCCGCCTTGGGTCGAACCCGGCTCCGACACCGGAAACCAACATGAAATACTGCACCCGGAAGGTCTCGGCCAAAGCCCGGTAGGACAGATGATTGCTGAACCAGTGCCGCCTGGCGCTTTGCTTGAACAAGAGATAGCCCAGCAGGAACAAGCCGACATAAATCACCAGATAGATCTTTGCCGCCGCCAGCTTGGCATAGACCAGAAAGGCCAGACCCATGATCGCGGCGATCAGGCCAAAGGCCTTGAACAACCCGTCCGAATATTTTTGGTTGGCCATGGCCAACTGGTCCGCGCGGATGAACTCACGATTGATCGCTTCGGCCTGGGGGGAGGATCCTGCCGCCGATTCATCCGCCAGCGGATAGGCCGCAACATCCAACGCGGCGTCAGAATATCGGGAGGTGGCGTAGCCCTCGAACCCTTGCCAGCGGGTAAAGATCTGATCCGGGATCTTCGGCAGTTCGGAATAAACCATACCAGCGGCATCCGACACCAGATACCTTGCAACGCCGGCATTGATCGCCTTTGGCGCCGATTGCCGCGGGGTTGGAATCCAGACCGCAACCTCGCCGCAATCGTCGATTTGGGCACCGGTGGCAAGCTGGCTGGGCGCGTCGCGATGCGTGTTCCCCGACAGGTATGAGGCCACAACCTGCGAGGTCCCGCCCCGCTCGCCCTTTTCGTTGCCGTCCCATAAGGCCAGAAGAAGGTTGGACCGCCGTGTCAGAAAATCCATCAGTTTTTCGTATTGCACGATCCGACCGTCACCGCCGAGATCGACATCTTCGTCCACTGGCAACTCGACCACCCGCACACGGTCGTCATCGGCCAGCTCCTGAAACTGCGTCAAACCGTCGGCGTCGAAGTCCTGCTCATAGTCGCTTCGCGGCATCGGCAACACCGCCAAAACCTGCAAGCCAAGTTCCAGCGCAACCTCGCTAACCAGCATGTCGGCCCCCTCGGCCAGGCCAGAGGCCACACAAAGCGGCAGGTTGGTGAACTGATCTTGCAACCCTTCCAGCGTGGCCCGGATCTGATCCTTCAATACCGCCACATCGCCGGGAACCGGGTCACGATGCCCGGTTACGCCAACCACAAATTCCAGTGCAATGACCGACTGCGTGCCGGCCTCATCCTGCTTGGTCGTCATCGCCACACTCCTGACACACCCTGTTCGCTGTTGGGCAGCATAACCTGTTCTTTCGCTTGGGGAAACAGAACGCGAGAATCTGTTCAAAACGCCAATTCACAGTTTTTCTTAACAATAATTGGGATGTGTGGAATATTCCGGCTAGTGTGCAGTGAAAACAAGGGGACAAAAATGAGTGTTGTCGAAGAACCGAAGATCCGAATCGAAACCCGCGAGGAGCTGATCTTCATGCTGGCTGAGGCCGCGGCCATCGAGCACAATGTCATGTGCTGCTATTTCTACGGCATCTGGAGCCTGAAACGCGGACCGCAATCCGGGCTGACCCCAGAGCAATCGGACGTGGTCGAGGCCTGGCGGGGCGCGATGACCAGCGTCGCCGTCGAAGAGATGACCCACCTGACCCTTGTCGGCAACCTGGCAACGGCAATCGGCGCCGCCCCGCATCTCTCCCGTCCCAATTTCCCGATCCCCGAAGGGTATCACGCCGCCGATGTCGATCTGGAACTGTTCGGTTTTTCCCACGCGCTGATCGACCACGCCATTTTTCTGGAACGGCCCGAAGGGTTGGATTTACACGATTCCCCGGAATTCGTGCATCCCGACGACTATCACCGCACTGCGCCCAAGGGCATGATCATGCCAAGCGCGCAGGATTATAATACCATTGGCCATCTCTATCGCGGCATTTCCCATGGGTTCAGCTCGCTCTGCAAGAAACTGGGCGAAGACGCGCTGTTTTGCGGCGATGTCAGTGCCCAGATCAGCCCGGCCGATGCCCCGCTGCCCGGTCTGTCTGTTGTGACCGGCCTTGCCTCGGCTTTGGAAGCGATTGAAACCATCGTGGAACAGGGCGAAGGCGCGCCCGGCCATTCCGAGGACAGCCACTATGCCAAGCTGTGCGCCCTGAAAGCCCAGTATGATCAGTTGCAAAAAGACGATCCCGCCTTCGATCCCGCCTGGCCGGTGGCGAAAAACCCCGTGATGCATCACGAGGATGGCCGCGCGAACTGCCTCCTGATCGACAATGCCGAAGCCGTTCGTGTTCTCGACCTCGCCAACTCGGCCTATGGGCACATGCTGCGCTGCCTTGTGCAATCCTATGGCCGGGCCCCGGGCGATGGCGAGAACAAACGCCTGTTTGTAACACTGGCGCGGGAACTGATGTCGATCCTGACCCCGGTTTGCGAGCATCTCGCGTCCCTGCCCGCCAGCGACAGCACGCCGGGCGTCAATGCCGGGATGACATTCACGATGCTGCGCGACGTAGCACGGGTCCCCGAGGGGCATGGCGAGATGCAGATGATGCGCGAACGACTGGTTCAGATGTCCGAGCAGGCCGCGCGTCTGTTCCCGGAAGGCCACGCGCTGGACGGCATTGCAGATGCGTTTCTTGGGCTTGCCTCCAAGATCGTGGTCCCCGGCGCACCGACGCTGGCCGAAAAAGTCGAGCCGCATGACGACAAGCCCAATCCAACGGAAACCACGTCCGAGGACGAGGAAGAACTGGTCGGCTGTGAAGAAGGCGAGGACATGGTTCTGTCCTTCGATACCAGAATCTGCGTCCATGCCCGCCAATGTGTCCTCGGCGCACCCGACGTGTTTTTGTCCGGGGTCCAGGGTCAATGGATATGGCCGGACAAGATGGAAACCGAAACCTTGCGCGCCGTGGCCCATAACTGCCCCTCGGGGGCTGTCAGCTATGTGCCGAAGGGCGACACCCCGCCTGAACCTGAACCTCTTGTAAACACGGTCAATATTCGTGAAGACGGCCCCTATGCCTTTAAGGCCGGACCGATCGAAGTGGCCGGCGAAGACCGGGGTTTCCGCGCCACGTTGTGCCGCTGCGGTGCATCAAAGAACAAACCCTTTTGCGACAATTCCCACCGCGAGATCGGCTTCAAGGCAACCGGCGAACCGGACACGCGGGACTCTGAACCCTTGAAGGTCCGCAATGGCCCCTTGAAGGTGACGCCGCAAAAGAATGGCCCGCTTCAGGTTGATGGCAATCTGGAGATCGTTGCAGGCACCAGCCGCAATGTCGACCGCGTGCAAACGGTGCGCCTGTGCCGCTGTGGCGGTTCCAAGACCAAGCCGTTCTGCGACAACACCCATCTGAAAATCGGCTTCAAATCCGATCAATAGAAACCGGGCGGCCAAACCTGCCACTGACCCGTGAGGACCGACCATGGCCACGAAGAAAAAACAGATCGAACCGGGATCGTTTGACGATCTGGAAGGCCTCGCGCGGTTGCCCGAGGAATCGATCAGTCCGGTGTTTCGGGTCCACAAATCCGGGCGCACGCTGTTTGCCAACAGGTTCACGCGCGAAACCCCGGTTCTGTATGATGCAAAGACCAAGAAATTCGTCCCACAGATCATAAAACAGGTCAAGGAAAGCTTCAAATCCCGCGAACGCGCGGCAATTGATTTCGAGATCAACGGGGCGATCTACGAGGTGCAGATCATTCCCGTCGACGGGTCCGAATATGTGAATGGCTATGGCCGGGACGTCACCGAAATGCGCGATGCGGTAAAGCGCGCGGCGGATCTGGCCAAATTTCCCAATGAAAACCCGAACCCGGTGATGCGGGCACAGGGAAATGGCACCGTATTGTTCTGCAACCATGCGGCCGAAGCCCTTCCCGGCGTTCTCGATCTGGGACCACCGGTGCGGCTGAGCACCCTTCTCGCCACGACAGCGGCCGAAGCGATGCGGACACGACAAATCACGACCGTCCATCACGAAACCGGCGAACAGACATTCATGTTCACCCTCACCCCGGTCCACGGCGAGGAGTATCTCAACATCTACGGGCGCGACATCACCCCGGAGATCGAGGCGCAGAACGCCCTCGTCGCGGCCAATGAACAGCTTGAACGCCGGGTCGCGGAACGCACGGCATCGGTCCGTTTGCTGCAAAATATCGTTCTGGCCGCCAACAGTGCCGACAGTCTGGAAGCCGCTCTTCAAACCGCACTCCACGAAATCTGCATCTATACCAACTGGCCCGTCGGCCATGCCTATATCGTCCAGTCGCGCAACGGTCAGGACGAGCTGGTGCCAAGCGGCATCTGGCATATCGAAACCTCCTCGGCCTTGTCCGATCTGCGCAGCGCGACGGAAAACCTGCGATTTGGCGACACTTCCGGCCTGCCGGGCAAAGTCGTCCAGGAAGGGCGCGAGGTCTGGGTTGAAAACCTGGCAAGTTACAAGGACCTCCGCCGGGCGCCGTTCATCGAGAAAGCCGGGCTGAAAGCCGGCATGGCCTTCCCCGTGACGATCAATACTCAGGTGATCGGCGTGCTGGAGTTCTTTTCCCAGGACATCGCGCCGACAAATATCGAAGTCATCAAAACCCTGGAACATGTTGGCGCACAGCTCGGCTCGGTCGCCGAACGCAAAGCCGCCGAGGCCGCTGTCAAGCAAAGCCAGAAAGAGGCGGAACTGTCCCATGCCCGCCTTACGGACGCGCTGGAGGTGATCGGCCAGGGTTTTGTCCTGTTCGACAAAGACGACAATATCGCGCTGTTCAATTCCAAATACGCGGAACGAGTCCACAAGATTTTGGGCCGCGATCCGGTGCTCGGCGACAGTTTCGAAACCTTGATGCGGGCAACAGCCGAGGTTGGATATATCCCTGGCAGCACCGACGACAAGGAAGAGTGGTTCCAGAAAACCATGCGCGAACGCCGCGAAACCAAAACGCGCGACAGTATCAGCAAACAGAATGACGGGACCTGGTTCCGCGCCGAGGGCTATGAAACCTCGGATGGTGGCACGGTATCGGTTTTCACCGATGTAACGGCGCTGAAAGAGCAGGAAGAAAAGATGGCCGAACTGGCCCGCGAGGCCGAGTTGGCGCATAACCGCCTGCGCGACGCGGTCGAGGCAATCGGCCAGGGGTTCGTCATTTTCGACGCCGAGGACCGGTTCGTTCTGTTTAACCAGCGCTATCTCGACGTCATGGCCAAGATTGGTCATTCGCCGAAAATCGGCCAACGGTTCGAAGATGTGATCCGTGATACCAAACGCACGGATTTCCCCGGCAGTTCAAAGGAAGAATGGATCCAGGGCATCCTGAAAAACCGGCGCGAACAGCCAACCCGCAGTTCCACCGCGCAAATCGACGGGCGCTGGTTTCAGACCGAAGGGTACCAGACCCGCGAAGGCGGCATCGTTTCGATCTTCACGGATATCACCGACATGAAGGAGAAAGAGGACGAACTGGCCGAACTGGCCCGCGCCGCGAAACTGTCGCATACCCGCTTGAATGACGCGATTGAATCGCTGAGCCAGGCCTTCATCCTGTATGACAAGGATGACCGCGTTGTCATGTTGAACGAACAGGCCCGCCAGCTATGGGTCGGGGCCTCCCAGGATGGCAAACCGCCACAAATTGGCGAAACGTTTGAAACCTTCCTGCGGCGCACCAACAATCCCAAACGCAAGTTCAAGACCGACGCCGAGCGTGAAGCCTGGTATGTGTCGGTTATGGAAAACCGCAGCGCCAACAAGGTACGGAAATCCGTCGATCATCTGCCGGACGGGCGCTATATCCGCTCTGAAGGTTTCGAAACCAGCGAGGGCGGCATCGTCTCGATCTTCACCGACATCACCGAAGAAAAAGAGCATGAAGCCGAACTCGACAAGCTGGTCAAGGAACTGGGTGTGGCCCGCGATGCCGCGGTCGAGGCCAACAGCGCCAAATCGCAATTCCTCGCCAATATGAGCCATGAATTACGGACGCCTCTAAACGCCATCATCGGCTATTCGGAATTGCTGATCGACGATGCGGCGGATGATGAAAACGACGATTACATCCCCGATCTGGAAAAGATTCAAAAGGCAGGCAAGCATCTGTTGGGGCTGATCAACGACATTCTTGACCTGTCGAAAATCGAGGTCGGAAAGATCGAATTATTCATCGAGGAATTCGCCATAAACGACATGCTCGAGGATGTTACAAACACGATCAAGCCCTTGATGGAAAAGAACAATAACGTTCTTGAATTGGAGATCGACAAGGCTGTTTCCTCGATCACGAGCGATCTCACAAAGATCCGCCAGAACCTGTTCAACCTCTTGTCCAATGCCTCAAAATTCTCAAAGGACAGCACGGTCACGGTGAAGGTGTTCCCCGAGGTCGATCAGGGTCTCGAAAGCCTGGTATTTGAGGTGATCGACAAAGGTGTTGGCATGACCGAGGCCCAGCTGGAGCGGGTGTTCGATCCGTTTACACAGGCCGATGCCTCGACCTCGAAAAACTATGGTGGCACCGGCTTGGGCCTGACCATCACGCGGGAGTTTTCCCGGATGCTGGGGGGTGACATCACCGCGACCAGCCAGGTCGGGTTGGGCACCACCTTCACCATGAAGGTGCGTACAGATGCCAATTTGATCAAGAGCGACACGGAGGATGATGACACAGGCGCTCCGGTCCGCGCAGGCACTGGCGCGCCCCTGGTTCTGATCATCGACGATGACCCCAGCGTGCGCGAATTGCTGCGGCGGAACCTCGATGTCGCCGGGTACCGCACCGAAACCGCGCGCAATGGCGATGAAGGGATCGAACTGGCCAAGAGGCTGAACCCTGATGCGATCACGCTGGATGTGATCATGCCGAAAACGGACGGCTGGACGGTTCTGTCAAAGCTGAAGGCCGATCCGAAAACCGCTGATATTCCGGTGGTCATGCTGACCATCTCCGAGGATCGAAATCTGGGATATTCCCTCGGCGCATCGGAATTTCTGACGAAGCCGATCAACCGGAAGAAACTGGTTCAGGTATTGGACAAATTCCTGGCGGATGCGACCGAACGTTCGGTCCTGTTGGTGGAGGATGATGAGGCGACCCGCGCCGTGATGCGCAAATATCTCGACAAAGAAAAGATCGACGTGGTCGAAGCTGAAAACGGCCGCATCGGGCTGGAGGCGATAGAGAAAGCGCGCCCCTCGCTGATCCTTCTTGACCTGATGATGCCGGAAATGGACGGCTTCCAGTTCATCGAAGAGTTCCGCAAACATCCCGAATGGAGCGACATTCCGATCATTGTGGTGACCGCCAAGATCCTGACCAAAGCGGAAAAAACCAAGTTGGAAGGCTGGGTCGAAGCGCTGTACAGCAAGAGCGACGCCGATATCGACCATGTTCTGGCCGAGGTCAGCGCCCAGTTGCCTGACTTTGCCAAACCCGGTGCAGACGACGCCTAGCTCCGGGGATAGCGGCGCCAGTCGGGACGCCGCGCCCAAAACCGCCTATGGTCGCGCGAAATTCAGGAGACTCACATGGCACTAAAACTGCTCAGCTATCTCGGGGTTCGGTCTGACCGGCTGACCGACTGGTCGCAATTCGCAGGACAGCTTCTGGGGATGCAGCAGATCGACAAGGGCGGGAAATCTCTGGCCTTTCGCATGGATGACCAGGCCCAGCGCCTGCTGGTCTCGGACGAGCCGGGTGAAACGCTGGCCTTCATGGGCTGGGAGGTGGAAACCCGGGACGATCTGCAAAGCTTTGCCGCACGGCTGGAGGCCGCCGGAACCGAGGTTCATGCAGGTTCCCGCGACCTTGCAGACCGCCGCCTTGTCGAAGACCTGATCTGGTTCCATGACCCGATGGGCAACCGGAACGAGCTGGTCTTCCGGCCGATGATCGCCTCGGACCCGTTTGTGTCGGGCCGCCCGATCCAGGGGTTTCTGACCGGCCCGCTTGGCATGGGCCACGCCGTTCTGCATGTCCAGAATATCGACGTCATGCTGCCCTTCTATCGCGATATCCTTGATTTTCGCGTGTCGGATTACGGGCTCTCGCCTTATGGTTTGTATTTTTTCCACCTGAACGGGCGCCATCACAGCTTTGCCATGGTCGGCTCCGGGCAGCGCGGATTCCACCATTTCATGGTCGAATACCAAAATCTAGACGATGTCGGGCAAGGGTTCGATATCGCCCGAACAAGCGATCAGGTCGCCTATTCCCTCGGTCGGCATTCCAATGACTGGATGACCTCCTTCTATGCGCATACCCCGGACGGTTTCTTTGTAGAAAACGGCTGGGGCGGGCGCGTCATCGACGTCGACAACTGGGAAGCGCAT
>Ga0209273_10002664_pt1 | contig 13310 bp, 12 predicted proteins | sample tdAd471_FD_187126 | JGI IMG/M metagenome (GOLD analysis project Ga0209273, IMG submission 187126) | Marine sediment microbial communities from the Atlantic coast under amendment with organic carbon and nitrate - tdAd47.1 (SPAdes)... | ecosystem: Environmental > Aquatic > Marine > Coastal >...
TGTTGACCAGAATATTGAAAGTCCCTGTTTCTTCGGCGGCGCGTTCGATCAGGCCCTGAAACTTGTCATAGTCGCGGATGTCAAACGCGGCAGTTGTCACCTTGCCGCCGGCATGCTCGGCAATGGGGATTAATTCATCGAGCGCTTCCTGGCGGCGCCCCGTGACATAAACATGGGCGCCGAGCGCCGCGAGTTTGAGGGCTGTGGACCGCCCGATGCCGCTAGAGGCGCCGGTGACAAGCGCTGTTTTTCCTTTAAGGCTGGTTTCTGGCATGGGGGGTTCCTCCTTGGCGTTGGCTCAAGCATATTCATCTTGCCACCAGTTGGCGAGTCGCGCGCAAAAGGAGATGTGCCGCATGACAATGTCCGTTCACGAACGAGTGGGGGGGGGAATCAAGGGCCAGCCGGGTAGCCGTTGGCAAATCCCGACGCCAGCATTGATCCTTGATTTGAAAGCGTTTGAGCGAAACCTCGCCAAGATGGCGGACCACTGCACGGCAAACGGAATTGGCCTGCGTCCCCATGCGAAAACCCACAAATCAGCGGAGATCGCAAAGCGCCAAATGGCAGCGGGGGCTGTGGGCATTTGCTGTGCAAAACTTGCCGAGGCCGAAGCACTTGCTGCGCGCGGTGTCGAGCAGATTTTGCTCACATCTCCAGTAACAACACCGGGATCGATTGAGCGCGTGATCGACCTCAATGAAGCGATTGAGGAACTTATGATCGTCGTGGATCATCCCGATGGCGCGCGCGATCTTGATGCCGCGGCGCGTGATGCGGGAAAACCCCTCTGGGTGCTGATCGATATTGACCCCGGCCTTCATCGCACGGGTATCCAGTTTGACCAATCATTCGATGAACTTTTGGGATTGATAGCCGAGCTTGGTGGTCTCGAGTTCAAAGGCATTCAAGGCTATGCCGGTCATTTGATGCATGAACACGATGCGCGAAAACGCCGTGATGAGTCGCTTAAGGTCATGGCGATGCTGGCTGAGGCGAAAGCGCGCATCGAAGAGCGCGGGCTTTCTTGCGAGATCGTTACCGGCGGCGGCACCGGCACCTATGACATTGATCCCGGCGCGGGTGTGCTGACTGATCTTCAAGGGGGGTCATACATATTTATGGACCGGCAATATGCCGAAGTGCCCGCCGGTAATGGTTTCATACCGTTTGAGCCAGCGCTTTTCGTTCAGATGACCGTCATCAGTGTGAACACCCCGGGTCTTGTGACCACCGACGCGGGTTTCAAGTCCTTTGCGACGGATGCGGACGCGCCCTTGATCCATAAAGGGGCTCCTGACGGCGCCACGTATTTCTACTTCGGTGACGAACAGGGCGGTATTGCATTGGCCGATGCGGAAAAAGATCGGCTCGAACGCGGCGCGCATGTGACGTGCGTCGTTCCCCACTGCGATCCCACGGTCAATCTTTATGACTGGTATCACGTGGTGGACGGCGATGTTCTGGTGGACCTTTGGCCCGTAGATGCGCGCGGCTGCGCGCAATAGGCGCTCGCTTTCAATGCATACCAAAGCCCAGTAGGCTCTCGCCTTTGTTTGATAGCCAATGTTTGATCGCGTTAGTTTGGTTGAAAGGAAACCGTAATGTCCGCCGCTCATGAGACGCCGAATAATCCAAACGATCTTGCGCCGTTCTGGATGCCGTTTACGCCGAACAAAAGCTTTAAGGAAAACCCGCGCGTCCTCTCATCCGCCAAGGGAATGCATTACTTCACGACCGACGGCCGCAAAGTGCTCGATGCGGCGGCGGGCCTTTGGTGCTGCAATGCGGGCCACGGGCGCGAGCCCATCGTCAAGGCGATCCAAGCGCAAGCTGCGGAAATGGATTTCACACCCTCGTTTCAGTTTTCACACCCCAAGGCGTTTGAGGCGGCGGCGCGCATAGCTGCGCTCGCGCCGGGTGATCTTGACCATGTGTTTTTTTCCAACTCCGGGTCCGAGGCTGCGGACACGGCGCTTAAGATCGCAATTGCTTATCATCGCTACAATGGCGAGGGGTCGCGGACCCGCCTTATTGGCCGCGTCAATGGATATCACGGTGTCGGTTTTGGCGGGATCTCCGTGGGCGGGATGTCCGGCAATCGCAAGCTCTATGGCCCGCTTCTTTCGGGTACGGATCATCTGCCCGCGACGTACGTGCGCGAGAAACAAGCCTTCACCACGGGCGAGCCCGAATGGGGCGCGCACTTGGCGGATGAGCTTGAAAATCTTGTAAAGCTGCACGATGCCTCGACCATCGCGGCAGTGATGATTGAGCCTATGGCGGGATCAGGCGGTGTGGTGCCCCCACCCAAAGGGTATCTGCAACGGCTGCGCGAGATCTGCGATCGCCACGGCATTCTTCTTATCTTTGATGAAGTGATCACCGGCTTTGGCCGCTTGGGTCATGCGTTTGCTGCTGAACGATATAGCGTGACGCCAGACATGCTTACCTTTGCCAAGGGCGTTACCTCGGGAACCGTTCCCATGGGCGGCGTTATTGCGCGCAAACATGTGCACGATGTGGTGGAAGGCGAAGGAGAGACCCGCGCCGACCATGAGATGCGTCTTTATCACGGCTATACATATTCCGCGCATCCGCTTGCATGTGCTGCGGCGATTGCGACACAAGACCTCTATCGCGACGAAGGGCTTTTCGAACGCGCCAGATCGCTCGAGCCGTTGTTTGCCAATGCGGTGATGTCATTGAAGGACAAAGCGCCCGTCGACGACATTCGCACGCTTGGGCTTGCGGCGGCCTTTGATGTGCGCCCAGCGAAAGACGCGCCAGGCAAGCACGGTTACGATGTGATGGCGCAGCTCTTCCATGAGCACGAAATGATGGTCCGGCTTTCCGGAGACAGCGTGTGCATTAGCCCGGCACTTATCGTCACCGAAGAAGAGATCGGCATCATCGTCGAAAAAATGTCGAAGGCCATTTCCGAGGTCGCGGGCTAAAACGGCGCATAGCTTTGCGCGCCAAAGTAAAGCGAAATTCACCAAGAAATTTTGCGCGCGCGTTCGTGTGACGGCGCGCACTGATTGCGTTGCGCATCCATGAGAGCCTTTGCCCGTCGCAATTCCCGAGCGACGCCTCCGATGTCTTGCCCACTCTTTCGGGAGAGGCACAGCATTGGATCCCGAGCCGAGAGGATCCCTGGCGCCCCCAGCACCCCAGGGGTCCTCTTTCTCATTTTTCGGGCATTGATCAGACCTGTAGCGGTCATCACATTGCAGAAATGAAGCGCCTTCCTACATGCAGAATGTCCCCGATTTGGCGGGTCTGCCAGGACCTTTGGGGGAGGGAGCTCAGTCCTCGTATAGCAGTCCCATACTCGCACCACGCCCCTTTCCCGATGCCAACGGAACAAAGAACCCCGGTTACGGATTGTCCCCCGTGACCGGGGTTTTCCGTTCTGGAAAGGAGAGTTGAGTTTAGCCTTCTTGAGGCGGCGCCACGCGCTCGCACAATGTGCGCAGCTTTTCCATCTCGCGAATGTAAAGCGTCTTCGATTTGCGCTCGGCAATCTCCGCATGGGAAAGCTGGCTTAGAACACGGGCCACGGTTTCGCGCGTGGTCGAAGCTTCCGCCGCGATCTGTGCCTGAGTGGGCAAAGGATAAATAAGCCAGTTATCGGGTGTTACGGGATCTTCGCGCGCCATCTTGAGAAGCTGGCTATAGACCCGTTGGTACGCGCTTAAAGTGGCGAGATCCATAATGCGCTCATCGCAGTCCCGCACGATGGCGGCCATTTTCTCCAACACCACCAGCGACATCATGGGATGGCTTGTCAGAAGTTCGCGGAATGCATCAGGCGCAAGCGCGGCAAGCGTGCACTTTTCAACAGCAACCACATTTGCAGAACGTTGCTTGCCGTCGATTGCAGAAAGCTCGCCGAAATAGTCACCAGATTCTTTTGTGGCAAAAGCGACTTCACGGCCGGAGAGTGAGAAATTCTTGATCGCAACCTTGCCCGAGACCACAAAAAATATATCGCGATTATCGCTCTCTTTGTTGACGATCTCATCGCTTGCGCGCGCCGACAGCCAACGGCATCGGCTTTCAAGCTCTTGGAGTTCTGCTGAACTTAAAGGCGCGAGCAGACGAATGCCTGCGAGGCTTTCTGCATCCGCAGACGCATCAGTAGGATAGTGGCTTTGGGTCATGCGGCGATCAACGCGAGCCTTTACTCTTTTTGGGCAACTACTGTGACTGACAATATCTAGCGCGGATATGAACAAATTCACAGCGCCAAGTGGCGCTTTAACCCGGTGGAAACCTTGATTATCTGGGCAATGGGCTAACTGCCGCCAATCGTGACGCCGCCGTCGATCACGAGGCCCTGGCCGGTGAGGAATTTGCCCGCCTTGGAGGCAAGCAGAACGGCCATGCCGGCAATCTCGTCAGGCTCGCCGATTCGGCGCAAAGGGGCGTTGGAGGTTGATGCTTTCAGGATATTAGGGTCTTCCCAAAGGGCCCGTGCAAAGTCGGTCTTGATAAGCCCCGGCGCAATGGCGTTTGCGGTAACGCCAAATGGCCCATATTCAACAGCCAAGTTACGCGCGAGCTGAAAGTCGGCGGCCTTTGAAATTGCGTAAGTCCCAAGCATGGACGATCCGCGCAAGCCGCCAATGGACGAGACGATCACGACCGCGCCATCGCCGCGTTCTTTCATTTGGGGCAGCACCATATTGCAAAGCCAGAAATTGCTCTGAACGTTGCAATGCATGATCTTCTCAAACGCATCATCCGGGCAATCGATTGACGGCCCAAAGTAAGGGTTCACCGCCGCATTGCAGACGAGCACGTCAATCTGGCCCCATTTGTCGTTGGTTTGATCAACCAAATTTTGGAGCTGCTCTTTGTAAGAGATGTTGCAGGGGATCGGCGTTGCCACCTCGGACCCGTTGCCAAACTCAGCATTGATCTCTGCGGCAACCGTCTCGCAAGCATCGGCTTTGCGGCTCGAGATGACGACTTTGGCGCCTTGTTCGGCCATGCGATGGGCAATCGCCTTGCCGATGCCTTTGGTGGAACCGGTGATGACCGCGACTTTTCCGGAAAGATCGAACAAGCTCATAGGGCAGGGCTCCTCGGATATCTAAAATTGTAGCGAAAGATCATTACCGGCTCGGACCGGTATGCGAAAGCACTTTGCGCCGGAATCTGGCGGGTGTAGCGTATGAACACAGGCGGGTGGTTGTGAAGTCTATGGATCGTCATATCTTAGGGGCATCGGGCGGGCGTTGGCCGCGGGATGAACCTTGTTGGCGGCCCAGTACAAAAGAAAGAGGGTGACCCTCATGAAGAAAGTTATGACACTGGCTGGTGCGGCGGTTTTGTTGGCGGCCTGTACCACCACTGATCCCTATACCGGCGAAGAGCGCACCAGCCGTGCCACCCAGGGCGCGGTTATCGGCGCGCTCGGCGGCGCTATCGTGGGCGCTCTCACAAATACCTCAAGCGGTGAGCAAGCGGCAAAGAATGCGCTGATCGGCGCGGGCATCGGCGCACTCGCAGGGGGTGCCGTGGGCCATTATATGGACCAACAAGAAGCGGAACTTCGGCGCGAGCTAGAAGCCACCGGCGTCCGTGTGCGCCGGGTGGGCGACAACATCGAACTCGTCATGCCGTCGAATATTACGTTTGCGACCGGTAGCGCCGAGGTGCGTTCGGATTTTCGCCGTGTGCTGAATTCGGTCGCAACGGTCCTTGATCACTATGACCAGACCTTCATCCACGTGGATGGGCACACCGACACGGTTGGGAGTCGCGAATACAACTACGATCTTTCCGAACGCCGCGCCGAAGCGGTGGCCGAAGCGCTCGTCAATCGCTCGGTTCTGCCAGGACGTTTGATTGTTCGTGGGTTTGGCGAAACCGATCTCGCGGTACATACGGGCGACAATGTGAACGAGCCTCAAAACCGCCGCGTTGAACTTCAGATCGTTCCTTATACCGGTAGCTGATTCGACCTATAGGATTGACCAAACGAATTGAGGGCCGGGGGCAATCCCGGCCCTCTTTCTGTGCGCACGATTGGAAAGGATTTGTTAACCCCTTGGAAAGGGGGCGCAACCAAACTATCAGCGAAGCGGTGCGTGCCGCTTCTTCGGGTTCGGGAGCGCGTACATGTCCTTTCTCACCAATTTTTTTGTCATCGGCTCCTATGTGATCTTGGCCGTGGCGCTTTCTATGGGTCTGCAGGCCATCGGCGGAGTTGCCCCCGTTGTGGGGTGGCTCGCCGCGGCGGTGCTCTTTCTTTTTGCCGGAGCGGTCCACGGCGCTCTAAATAGGGCCCAGGAAAATGCGGTGCTTGCGGCAGAGATCGACACGCTCAGAAACGCGCTTCATGCCACCGAACGAGATCTTGCCGAAGTTGCCGCGCGCATGGACGGGGCCGAAACTGAGCTTTCAGGGGTGAGCAATGCCCGCGCTAACCGGCTGGCGTCGGAAATGCAGGTGCTTGAACGGCTGGTTCAGGAGTTCGCAACCGGTATTGCGGAGCGCACCGCCGATGCTCAACGAGCAGCGCCAACCACGGAAGACGAAGGCGAAAGGCCTAACGATGCCTGGAAAGTTGAGAGGTTTGACAAAGCCAATCCAAGCGCCTTTGACCGTGCAAGCAAAGACCAAATCCTAACCGCCGTTCGCGAATCCCTCGCGCAAAACCGCGTTGATCTTTATTTGCAACCGATTGTCTCGCTACCCCAGCGGCGCCTCCGGTTCTATGAAGCGCTGACCCGGCTGCGCGCAGATAGCGGTGATATTTTAATGCCGCGTCATTACCTGCGTGTCGCGGAAAGCGCGGGGCTTATGTCCACAATCGACAATCTGCTCTTGTTCCGCTCTGTCCAGATCATCCGTAAGCTGACGGAAGCGGGCGGCGATGAATTTGTCTTTTGCAACGTCTCGGCACGAACGCTTCAGGACAAAGACTTCTTTCGTATCTTTCTCGATTTCATGGAAACGAATACGGAACTTGCCCCGCGATTGGTATTTGAGTTTGCGCAAGCGGCCCTGGATGGTTGCGGCCCGCTTGAGATCGCAAACTTGCGCCGCCTGATGGGCCTTGGGTTTCATTTTTCCATTGATCAAGTATCCGATCTTGCGGTGGATGCTACCGCGCTCCGCGAGCAAGGGTTCAGGTACTTCAAGGTCCCAGCAGCAATCATATGTGGCGGCGGGCAGGATGGAACGGCGGAGATTGAGGCGATCAAGGCGAACCTCTTCCGCCAAGGCATCGATCTGATTGCCGAGAAAATCGAAGACGATGCCGCCGTGGACGCCATTGTGGCGGCAGGTGTTGACTTCGGCCAAGGCTATCTGCTTGGCGAGCCGCGGCCTGCGGCAGATGAACCCCTCACTTCGTCCGGCGAGGGCGCAGCGGCCTAATTGCGGGCGCCCCGCCAACCTGCTTGCCCCTCTGTGGAGCGCCGCTTATGGTGCGCCGCAACGTGGGGGCGCTATCAGCGCGCAATGGCAAGGAATGATGGAATGACGGCGGCGAGTGGCATGTTTATCGAGGATTTGGAAGAGGGCCAAAGCGCCAGCTTTACAAAGACAGTGTCTGAGGCCGACATCAACGCCTTTGCCGAGGTTTCAGGCGACACCAACCCGGTTCATCTGGATGCTGAATATGCTGCCGGAACCATGTTTAAGGAACGCATTGCCCATGGCATGCTTTCAGCAAGTTTCATCTCCACAGTACTGGGTACAAAGATGCCGGGTCCGGGCGCGATCTATCTAAGCCAAACTCTGAAGTTCAAGGCACCGGTTAAGATCGGAGACACCGTGACGGCCACAGGCACAATTTCCGCAGTGAACCGCGCGCGCAAGCGCGCGACCATCGCATGTGTTTGTACCGTGGAGGACAAGCCGGTGGTCGAAGGCGAAGCTGTTGTGATGGTTCCCTCGCGCGAAGGCTGATCGTAGGAATGCAGGTTTATTCAGACTACAGAGAATTACCTAAGGACGCGCAAGGCACTGCGCTGGTCATCGGCAACTTCGATGGCGTGCATCGCGGCCACGCCAAAGTGATTGCCCGAGGCCGCGATATCGCGACCAGCCTTGTGGCGCCCCTTGGTGTCATGGCATTTGAGCCCCATCCACGGGAATTTTTTGCGCCAGATGCGCCGACCTTTCGGCTCACCATGCCCGAAACCCGTGCGCGGCTTTTGGAACGCAACGGCGTCGATATCGCTTACATCCTCGATTTTGATAAAGCACTCGCCACCATGGAGGCCGCTGAGTTTGTGCGGGAAGTGCTTGTGGCGGGTCTCGGCGTTGCGCATGTGGTGGTGGGCTATGATTTTTGTTTTGGCAAAGCGCGCAAGGGCGATACGGCGCTTTTGCGCGAAATGGGCAACGAGTTGGGCTTCGGCGTGACCGTTATCGATCCGGTGCGCGCGGGTGAAAGTGACGAGGATATCTTTTCTTCAACGCGTATCCGCGATGCGTTACGCGAGGGTCGACCCGATCGAGCCGCGAAGTTGCTTGGCCATTGGTGGGCCATAGAAGGCGAAGTTAAAAAGGGAGATCAGATCGGGCGCACCATGGGCTATCCCACCGTGAATGTAGATCTTGGGCACTATCTCCATCCAAAGTTTGGCATCTATGCGGTCAAGGTCGAGGTCCTGAACGGGCCGCACGCGGGCGCATATGATGGTGCGGCGAGCATGGGCTGGCAGCCGACGTTTAAAAAAGATGAGCCGCTTTTTGAATCTTTTCTAATGGATTTCGACGGTGATCTTTACGGGGCTGAACTTGCGGTGAGCCTGATTGCGTATCTGCGCCCGGAAGAAAAATTCGAGAACATGGAAGACTTGCGCGCCGCCATTGAACGCGATGTGGAAATGGCTTCCGCCATTTTGAGCAATCTGAGATCAAATCCGGCCGATGTGCCTTGGGCAGAAGGGGGCGCATCATGAGCCAGGCAAGCGCGAACCCTGACACCCGAGCGAACCGGAGGTTGGTGCTGATCGGGGCGGGGATCGCTGCGTTCACGTTCTTGCTTGATCAAGCAACAAAGATTGCTTTTTTGAGCGGTATCGGTCGCCCTCTCTTTACGCCGCCCGATAGCTTTTTTGCTGGCCCGAGTATTGAGCTTGCGCCCTTTTTCAGTCTGACCCTGGTCTGGAACCAGGGCATGTCTTACGGGCTTTTGCAGGCAGAAACCGGTCTTGGCCGTGCCATTTATGTGGTTTTCACGCTTTTGGTCCTGCCGCTTCTGGGCTGGTGGCTCTTGCGCGCCCGCAATCTGCCGGTGGTTTTTGCAATTGGTCTCGTAATCGGGGGCGCTATTGGCAACAATCTTGTGGACCGGATTTTCTATCACGCCGTGGTCGATTTTTTACACTTCCACATCGGGGAATTTAGCTGGTATGTATTCAATATCGCGGACACGGCCATCGTTTTCGGCGTGGTCCTGTTGATTTACGACGCATTTTGGGGCACTGAGCAGCGGGTATCGGGGCGGCAGGGGTAGCCAGACCGGTACCGCTATTGGGGGCGACTAAAGGTGAGGATGTAGGAACTATGCGTAGAACGATTATTTCGCCTTCACGCCAAACACTTGTCAGTCTGTTTGCGATTGCCGCCTTGGGGGCGGCAACGAGCGGCTGTTCCAGTTTTTCGCAGGCACTTGGGATGGAGAAAGTCTCTCCCGATGAATTTGCGATTGTGACGAAGGCGCCGCTTGTGATTCCGCCGGATTATAATTTGCGCCCGCCTGCGCCTGGCACCGTGCGCGAAGATTTGGTGCAACCTCAGGAACTGGCGCAAGCCGCACTCTTTGGACCCGACGCAACGCCAGTTGCTGACGGTGTTGTCACCACCGGTGAGTTTGCGCTCTTGAACTATTCGGGTGCGAGCGAAGCTGATCCACAGATCAGATCCGTTCTTGTCTCCGAGGCAAGTTCGCTTACCCAGAAAGATCGCGGCTTTACCGATCGCGTTCTCTTTTGGCAGGCCTCTGGACCCAGCGGTTACGATGATACGGTGATCGATGCATCTGCGGAATCGGATCGCATCCGGGAAAATCAAGCCACAGGGGAGCCCGTGAACTCTGGCGTCACCCCTACGATCGTCAAGGATCGCGGCGTATTCTAGCGCTCAACTTGGTCTCGCGAGATTGTCATTGTCGCGAGAGCCCAAGCTTGGGCACCATGAGAATTAATCCGGCGCGCTGACCTGTGGTCGGCGCGCTGTTTTTATGAACCTCTGAAGGGAGCCATCCATGGCGATCAACCGATTTCGGACCACTTGGGCGAGTGCGAGCGTGGCCGTCCTTTTGTCGCTTGTTGTGGCGTCATGCGGATCCCGAAACGAAGAGGAAACGGCAGAGCTCGCGTGGAGCCCCGAAACATTCACGCTTGAGAACGGCATGGAAGTAGTTGTGCTCCCCGATCACCGTGTCCCCGTGGTGACCCATATGGTTTGGTACCGCGTGGGGGCGGGGGACGAACCGCCGGGCCAATCCGGCATTGCGCACTTTCTTGAACACTTGATGTTCAAGGGCACCGATGAGCTAGAACCCGGTGAGTTTTCCGAGATTGTCAAAGCCAATGGCGGCGTTGATAACGCATTTACGTCGTGGGATTACACCGCATATTTCCAACGCGTGGCGCTAGACCGTCTTGAGATGCTCATGCGCATGGAAGCTGATCGCATGACCGATCTTCAGTTCCCGGACGATCACTTCTATTCCGAACGCGACGTAGTCTTGGAAGAAATTCGCATCGGCGAGCAGGACATCAATCGCATCATGGACCGCCAGATGGCGAGCGTCCTTTGGCCGGAACACCCTTACGGGGTTCCTATTGGCGGATGGGACTATGAGGCCGGGGCGCTTGAGCCCGATGACATAATGGCATTTTACCAGCGGTGGTATGCGCCCAACAACGCGATTCTGGTGGTGGCTGGCGATATTACAGCTGAAGAACTTCGTCCGCTTGCGGAGGAAATCTACGGGACCATTAGCCCACGAGAAGTGCCTGAGCGACTACGCTCTATGGACCCGCCACCCTTGGCCGCCCGGCGCCTTGATCTTGACCATGAACTTGCTGGTCAGCGCGAACTTCATCGTTATTACAAAGCGCCTTCCATTCGTACCGGCGGAATTGAAAACGCGGCGGCGCTCAGCGTGGGCATGTCCATCCTTGACGGGGGCACCAGCGAGTGGCTCTACCGCGAGCTTGTAATCGAGCGCGGCCTCGCCACCACGGCGGGCGCTTATTACTGGGGGACGACGCGGGACGATGGGCAAATTGCCACTTTTGCGGTGCCCAATGAGGATGTGAGTTTCGATGAGCTTGAGGCGGCGATGGACGAGGTAATTGCAACCTACCTCGCCGAAGGCCCAACGGATGAACAATTGCAGCGCACCAAAACCCAGTCGCGGGCATCAACAATTTATGCCCAGGACGATCAAGCGACGATGGCGCGTATATTTGGCGCGGGCCTCGCGGGCGATCGAACGCTTGATGACATAATTGGGTGGAATGGCGCCGTGGCCGCGGTTACGGCCGAAGATGTGCGCACCGCGCTGGCGGAGGTCCTTGTGCCGCGGAACTCAGTCACCGGAACGCTTTCGCCCCAAGACCCTGACCCCGTTTCAGAGAGTGAGGAGTAAGACCATGATCCGCACAATAATCTCCACTCTTGCCGTATTTGCGTTGCTGGTTTCGCCCGCTCTGGCGCAGGAAGACGAAGCAACGGGCCTTGTTGAAATTCAGCGTGTCGTCTCGCCCGGCGGCATCGAAGCGTGGCTCGTGCAAGACGACTTTGTGCCGATTGTCTCCATTCGCGTCGGTTTCTTTGGCGGGGCGAGTTACGATGAACCAGGCAAAGAGGGCCGAGCGCAGCTTACGTCTTGGCTGTTTGACGAAGGCGCGGGCGACATGGACGCGCGTGCATTCCAAAACCGTTTGGATGACTTCGCGATCCGCATGGGGTTCAGCTCGGGTCGCGACAGGTTCTATGCGTCGATGACCACATTGACGGACAACCAAGATGTGGCGTTCGATATGTTTCGGACGGCGCTCAATGAGCCGCGCTTTGACGATGACGCGATCGAGCGAATGCGCGCACAACTATTGTCGTCGATTGCTCGGGCTGAACGCGATCCCGATTCTATCGCGGCGCGCACCTGGTGGGAGAACGCATTTCCCGATACCGCATATGGGCGGCGAACCTCCGGCACGATCGAGAGCGTATCGGCGCTAACCGTCGAAGATTTGCGGGCGTTTCAAAGCACTATCAATCGCCGCGACATGCGCATTGGCGTCGCGGGCGACATTGATGCGGAAACGTTAGGCCGCCTGCTCGACGAGACGTTCCTGGGATTGCCCGCCGAGGGCCCCGAATATGCGCCTGTAATGACCGCGCCGGCAGGCGGTGGTCAAACCATCGTCGTGGACGCGCCGGTGGCGCAAAGCGTCGTAATTTTTGGAAGCCAAGGCATTGATTTCGCCGATCCCGATTACATGGCCGCGATGGTGATGAACTCAATTCTTGGCGGCGGTTTCTCCTCGCGGCTCGTTCGGACGGTGCGGGAAGAGAACGGGCTCGCATACTACGTGGGCTCAGGGCTATCGACGCTTGATGCCGCGAGTATCTTTCAGGGCCAAGTCGGTACCGAAAACGCCCGCGTTGCGCAATCGATTGATCTTATTCTCGAAGAGATCCGGCTTATGCGGGACGATGGCGTGACCCAGGAGGAACTGGAAGTCACCCAGCGCTATCTTACCGGGGCGTTCGCACTGGGCTTTGATTCCAACAGCTCCATTGCCTCGCGGTTGGTTTTCTATCAGCTCGAAGATCTGGGCATCGACTACATCAACACGCGAAACCCTCGCGTAGATGCGGTGACCCAAGACGACGTGAACCGGGTCGCAGCGAGGTTGCTCGACCCGGAAGGTCTTCTCGTGGTGATCGTGGGACAGCCCGAAGGAATTGAGTAAGGGCCCAAGATGGGGCGGGACTCTGCCTCGCCTGCTTTGCTAGGCTCATCGCATGGGAATCACCAATCCATCGCCTGAAACGGCGCAGGCCCCGGCGCCTATCCGCCGTTTGCCAGAGGCCGCGGTTAATCGCATCGCAGCAGGCGAGGTGATTGAACGCCCGGCGAGCGCGGTCAAAGAGCTTGTGGAAAACGCCATCGATGCTGGCGCGACGCGGATCGAAGTGGATGTGGAAGCGGGCGGTGCTGCTTTAATCCGGATTACCGATGACGGCCGGGGCATGTCGGGCGAGGATTTACGCCTTGCCGTCGAACGCCATGCCACATCAAAGCTGATCGCCGCCGATGA
>Ga0209273_10002667_pt1 | contig 13302 bp, 12 predicted proteins | sample tdAd471_FD_187126 | JGI IMG/M metagenome (GOLD analysis project Ga0209273, IMG submission 187126) | Marine sediment microbial communities from the Atlantic coast under amendment with organic carbon and nitrate - tdAd47.1 (SPAdes)... | ecosystem: Environmental > Aquatic > Marine > Coastal >...
CGAGCGTGAACGGATTTCCTTGGGTATCAAGCAGCTGGAGAAGGATCCTTTCTCCGGATTCTCGGCAGATAATGCTAAAGGAAGTATCGTAAAGGGCGTTATTAAGGAAGTCGACGCCAAAGCGGCGATTGTCGATCTGGGTGACGGCATTGAAGGTACGTTGCGCGCTTCCGAATTATCGCGCGACCGGGTTGAAGATGCCCGCAGCGTGCTGAGCGTCGGTCAGGAGATCGAGGCCAAGTATATCGGTATGGATCGTAAGACCCGCACCATCGCGCTCTCCATCAAGGCGAAGGACAGTGATGAAGAGGCGGCCGCGGTCAAGGATTACAGCCGTGGTACTGGTGCGGTGGGCACCAAACTGGGCGATGTTTTGAAGGAACAACTTGAAAATAGTGGTGACTAATCAATGGATTGGTCTAAACTTACGTTTAGGGTGTAAGGGAGGCAGACGGCCTCCCTCAACCAAATGGGGACAGAAATATGACAAAGTCTGAGTTAATCGAAATACTCGCGGCTAAAAACAGTCATCTAAACCATAGGGATGTGGAGCTGGCGGTCAAAAGCCTGATTGAGCAGATGAGTCAGTCCCTCTCCACGGGCCACAGGATAGAAATCCGTGGTTTTGGCAGCTTCTCCCTGCATTATCGCCCGCCCCGCATGGGACGGAATCCCAAAACCGGGGAAGCTGTTGCGCTGGCTGCGAAGTATGTGCCGCATTTCAAGCCGGGCAAGGAACTGCGCGAGAGAGTGAATATCTATGGTCACGGTGAGGAAGCCGGGGATGCAGCGGCGGTCTCGAGTGAAAGTGCTGCTTCATCGGCTGGCGAAAGCAGCTTGTTCTGAATAGACCGATTACGGTAGTTCCATTGAAAGGGGACAGGTTTCAATGCCGTCCCCTTTCATCTTTCACGCCGCTTTTCCCGGGTTTGCCGATAAGCACCAAACCACAGATAATGGCCGCTCCTGAGAAATGCGTATGAGGGGCGGAAATGGTACGCCTGTTTGGTTTTCTTGCATTGATTGTTCTTGTCGTATTCGGCTTGTCCTTTGCGGTACTGAATGCCGAGCCCGTCTCCCTTAACTACTATTTCGGATACCGCGATATTCCGCTCTCCATGGTCGTTGTCCTGTCTCTGGCAGTGGGCGCTGTTATCGGTATACTCGTCAGTATGAGTATGATCCTGCGGCTCAAGCAGCAACTGGGTGGTCTGCGCAGGAAACTGCAGGCGGCCGAGAAGCAGGCTGGCCAGTTGCATATTCTCCCGGCCAAAGAATAAAGAGACTGTCTCCTCGGCATGCATGCACTGCTCTGGCTGCTGTTACCGATTGCGGCTGCGTCCGGCTGGTGGATGGCGCGGTATAGCGAAAGAAAAAAGAAAACCCGCTCCCGGGCCATGCTTAATTCGGCGTACGGACAGGGCCTCAACTATTTACTCAATGAACAACCCGATAAAGCCTCTGAGATTCTTATTCAGATGGTTGAAGTGGACCCCGATACGGTCGAGTTGCACCTTGCCCTGGGGAGTCTGTTCAGACAGCGGGGCGAAGTCGATCACGCCATTGCGGTACATCAGAACATCATCGCCCGTTCGAAATTGAGCAATGTCCTGCGTAACCAGGCCAGCCTGGAACTGGGGCGCGATTTTCTGAAAGCGGGTTTGCTGGATCGGGCGGAGTTGCTTCTTCTGAGCCTGCTGAAAAGAAAAGAATATGAGGAAGTCGTGTGTCAGTACCTGATCGAACTATACGAGCAGGTAAAGGAGTGGGGCAAAGCACTTGAGATCGGCGAGCGTCTGGTGACGCTCGATTCAGGCGCATGGAAACCGCGCCTGGCGCAATATCATTGTGAGATCGGTGACGCCGCATTGCAGCGGCACGACTTTGATCTGGCGTTACAGGAGGCGGATCAGGCGTGGACTATGGACCCGAACTGCGTGCGCGCAACGCTGTTGATGGGCAATGTCTATCAGCTCAAGGGCGACTATCACTCTGCGATAGAGACCTATCGCTACGTCGAGGAACAGAATCCTTGTCTCATGCCGGAAGTGACCGGCGAGATCCGGAATTGCTATAGGCGGCTGGGGCGCAGGGAAAACTGGGAAGATTACCTTAACGGTCTTGTCGAACGACATAGTTACCTGGAGTTTTTGCAGAAAAATCAGATGGAGCAGCAGTTACAGAAACTGGCGGCGCAACAGCTGCGCTATCGTTGTGATGAATGTGGTTTTAGCAGCAGGAAGTTGTTCTGGCAATGTCCGGGTTGCCAGAGCTGGAGCAGTGTAAAGCCGATTCTTCATGAGTGCAGGACAAGTGACAGCAGCTTGCAGGATACGCTGTGAATACATCTCCGCCTGCAGACGTTCCCGCAACGTGTTGTCGCCGGCGCGATGCCCGGCTCGCTGAAACAAGGGAAACAGAATGAATGACGCAGTAATCGATGATCCACGAGTGATAGTCGCACTGGATTTTCCAGACGGTGATCAGGCCCGGCAGTTTGTTAAGCGGCTGGAACCGGGAAGTTGCCGGCTGAAAATCGGCAAGGAATTGTTTACACGTGAGGGACCTGATCTGGTGCGCTACTTCACGGCAAACGGGCATGAGGTTTTTCTGGATCTCAAGTTCCACGATATCCCCAATACGGTCGCGTGCGCCTGCCAGGCTGCTGCAGCATTAGGCGTATGGATGATGAATGTGCACGCCTCGGGCGGGAGCAAGATGATGTCAGCCGCAAGGGCCGCGCTGGATGATCTAGGCGGACCCTATCGCCCCTTGCTTATTGGTGTGACGGTGCTGACCAGCATGGCTGGTGAAGACCTGAGAGAGCTTGGTGTGAGTGCTGATCCCGGCGAACAGGTGTTACGGCTTGCCACGCTGGCCAAGGCGTCGGGGCTTGACGGTGTCGTGTGTTCTCCGCAGGAGGCTGCATTGTTGCGCGACGAGTTTGGGCAAACGTTCAAGTTGGTGACACCAGGGATACGACCCAAGGGGGCTGCAATAGACGACCAGAGCCGTGTGTTAACACCAGCCGACGCGATACGTAGTGGCTCTGATTACCTGGTCATGGGGCGTCCGATTACAAGAGCCGAAGATCCGGCTTCAGTGCTTCGTCATATAAACCAGGAGTTACAGGTCGCAATCCGAGGATAGCAAGAGCTTCACTGAACTGAATCAGTTCCAGGGAAGCTCCGATTTTATTTAATAAACCATTGTCGGGTGCGCTGTGCGCATCGGAAACAACATGCAAGTTATTGCACGGCGCACCCTACAGGCATTGGCATACCTGAATGCCATGATATCGCGAAACAATCAGTGGCAAGCGATTGCTAAGAAATGGCTTACGCAGGTAAGCAAATTCGTACACAAGAATCAGAAAAGCCCCAATTGTGGTCGGTGTCCGCAACTGTATGATACGAACTGTTTCGGCACTTGTTCGAAACAGCAACCGGGCAAGTGGATGATGCCCGGCACATTACACGTTCAAGGAGGGCTTTATGAAAATACTGCGTCGTTTGCTGGTGGTCTGCTTGTTGCTGGTGCCACTGGTGGCAATTTCCGATCCAGTCGTCAACATCAACACCGCGGATTCGGAAAGGCTTGTCGATGACCTGGTCGGTATCGGACCACAAAAGGCGCTAGCCATTGTTCGCTATCGCCAGCAGAATGGGCCATTTAAACAGGTCGAAGATCTGGCTCTTGTTAGCGGTATCGGTGCCAAGACGGTCGAACAGAATCGTTCCCGGATGACGGTAGCCGCTCCGGAAACAAAGCCATAAGAAACACTCATGCCGCTCTTCCCGGGGATGAGAGGAGTCACCCCGGGAAGGGTTTTCGATCAATCCGTGGGTGCACAGTTAGCGGGTGCGGCGATAGCAGGACTCAGAGCATCAGAAACCAGCGGTTATGCCTCTGTCTGGCAGCTTGTGACAGGGATGTGACTGGTAATACATGGACGTAAGCAGTATCTGCCTTGCAGAGGCATATCCACTTGTTTCTGGCCGAAAAAAACAATTAATTGAATGGGATAAGCTCATATTACACGCCCCCTTTATTGACCTGCTGGTGGTGTTTGGGTATCGTTAAGGACCATTGAAAAGGGCCTGATTTACCCAACATAACAAAACTGTAATGCACTATTATCCAGTTATCCTGACCGGGGGGGCGGGCAGCCGCCTCTGGCCGGTGTCTCGTGAATACTATCCCAAACCGCTGTTATCCATATTCGGCGATAAGACGCTTCTGCAGGACACTGCAACCAGGCTGAATCCCATTAATGATGTAGGCGCCCCGGTTTTTGTCTGTAACGAAGAACACCGTTTCCTGGTGGCAGAACAGACTCGGGCACTTGGCAAGGATCCGGAAGCTATCCTGCTGGAGCCGAAAGGACGTAATACGGCTCCCGCATTGACGATCGCAGCACTCTATCTGGTCGATAAGGAAGCCGATGCCATGATGGTCGCCATGCCCGCTGATCACGTGATTCCCGACCGGGAGTCCTTTGCCGCTGCGGTTGAGCAGGGCGGCAAGCTGGCAGAGAAAGGCTACCTGGTTACCTTTGGCGTGGTCGCGGATAAGCCTGAGACAGGTTACGGTTACATCCGTCGTGGCAATGAAATAGAGGCAAGTGGTGTATTCCATGTCGATCGCTTCGTGGAGAAACCGGATGCTGATACTGCACAGGCATATATTGATGCGGGAGACTATTACTGGAATGCCGGAATCTTTCTGCTCAGGGCCGATCAATGGCTGGAAGAGATGCAGAAATATCAACCGGAAATGCTGAAAGCCTGTCAGCAGGCCATGGATAGCAGCAGCCGGGACAGCGATTTTGTGCGGGTCGATCAACAGGCGTTTCTTTCCTCTCCATCTGATTCCATCGACTACGCGATCATGGAGAAGACGGATCGAGCCGCAGTTGTTCCGCTGCAAACGGACTGGTCCGATGTAGGATCCTGGTCTGCCGTGTGGGACATATCAGAGCAGGATGAGGCAGGTAATGTCACCAGGGGTGACGTATTAACGCACGCGACGAAAAATTCACTGTTTATGGCCGAAAACCGGTGTGTTACCGGGGTTGGGCTGGAAAATATAATCGTGGTGGAGACGGCTGACGCGGTGCTGGTTGCGGACAAGAACAGGTGTCAGGACGTCAAGGCGATTGTCAGCCAGTTAAAAAATTTAGATAGAGAAGAGCACCGCTTCCACCGTCGGGTATACCGGCCCTGGGGGGATTATGAGGGTATTGACCATGGAACCCGTTACCAGGTAAAACGCCTGACGGTAAAACCCGGCGCCCAGCTTTCCCTGCAGATGCATCATCACCGGGCAGAACACTGGGTCGTGGTCTCCGGGACGGCAAAAGTCACGCGTGGTGACGATGTCTTCATCCTCTCCGAGAACGAATCCACTTATATTCCGATAGGTACCAACCACCGTCTCGAGAATCCAGGCAACATTCCCCTTGAAATTATAGAAGTGCAGTCGGGCAGTTATCTGGGAGAAGACGATATTGTGCGATTTGAAGATATCTATAATCGGGTAGAGCAATAAGAAAGTATCGAAATGCCCGCTGCTGGTTTCAGATCTGAATTAACAGGATACCATCACGCTTAATATTATCCTGGCGCTTCAATTGTCCGGGGGGCGGTATTTCGCAGCGCAATCTGAAAATTGGAAGATGATGACAGCAGGGATACGGCAGAGTGTGAGCAGCGATGAAGGATAGCTGTTTGATTTCCGTTATCATTGTTAACCACAATTCCAGTGACGTTCTCAGCCAATGCGTGTTATCGATATTCAATGCATGTCATGGTGCCAGTGTCATCGTTGTTGATAACGCTTCTACTGATGAAAGTCTTTCACTGCTGGAATCGTCTTTTCCAAATGAATCCAGACTTGAGATCCTGCGCAACCAGCAGAATCTGGGCTTCGCCGTTGCTTGTAATATGGGAACTCGTCTGGCAAAAGGGCCATATTTGTTGTATTTGAACCCCGATTGCCTGATTGATGAAAATACACTACCAAGGCTTTTGGCCTCACTGGGAGAGAATCCCGGCGCCGGTATGGTCGGCGGACTTCTTCTCAATCCTGACGGCACTGAGCAGGCGGGCGGGAGGCGGAAAATTCCTACGCCGTGGCGGACTCTGGTACGGGTCTTTAATCTTACGGGACTGGCAAGGCGCTATCCCAGACTGTTTTCCGATTTCAATTTACATCGACAGCCCTTACCGGATAAACCAATTGAAGTTGAGGCGATTTCCGGGGCCTGTATGCTGGTCCGACGTGAGGCGCTGGAGGAGGTCGGTGGCTTCGACGAAGGGTATTTCCTGCATTGTGAGGATCTCGACTGGTGTATGCGGTTTCGGCGCAAGGGTTGGAAAATTCTGTTTGTGGCCGATGCCAGGGTTATGCATTATCAGGGTGTCTGCAGTCGTTCACGCCCGGTGTTTGTGGAATGGCATAAGCATAGGGGAATGATGCGCTTTTATCGTAAGCACTTCCGCCATCAATACCCGGGCGTGCTGATGTGGTTGGTTGGCATAGGCGTCTGGTTGAGATTTGCTTTACTGGCGGTATATCACACGGCCCGCCGATTCCCGCTATGGTTTAGGCGTCGCCATGGCTAGTCGGGTGATTGGTGTTCTAGGTGCAACCAGTCTGGTAGGCGATTACCTGTTGGCATCTGGATCTACAGCAAGTCTGGATACCGATGTAGAGTTTGTCGCTTTCTCAAGGCGTTCAGTTGATCCGGACCCGCGGCCTAGTCTCCGGGTAACCTGGCGTTGTTTGCCGGAAGCCGCACTGCAGAAGGATGTGCGGTCAATAGAATACTGGATTTGTCTGGCACCGGTTTGGGTATTGCCCGAGTACTATTCACTACTGGAAAGCCGGGGTGCACGTCGGGTAGTGGTATTAAGCTCCACCAGTCGTTTTACCAAAACAGAATCATCTGACCTCACTGAACAAGGTGTCGCCGCTGCTCTGCTCTCGGGTGAGAGGCAGTTGATCGAATGGGCCGAGCAACGGGGAATCGCCTGGATTATTTTACGTCCAACGCTGATATACGGATCTGGTCGTGATAAGAATATTTCCTCAATTGCCGGTTTTATACGCCGTTTCGGGTTTTTTCCCTTGTTGGGTGCGGCGCAAGGATTGCGGCAGCCCATTCATGCCAGCGATGTTGCAACAGCTTGTTTTCAGGCCCTGAGTCATTCAGAAGTTGTTAATCAGGCATATAATATTTCCGGTGCGGAAACGCTCACTTATGATGAGATGGTCAGGCGTGTGTTTGGCGCGATGGGTAAGAAACCCCGTTTCTTGCATATTCCTCGAGTTGTCTTTCGTCTGGCGGTTGCATTATCGCAATTTGCCCCTCGTTACCGGAACGTTTCCATTGGAATGGCGGAGCGAATGAACCGGGACTTGATTTTCGACCATAGCGACGCTGTACGGGATTTTTGTTTTAAACCAGGGCCATTCCATTTACACAGGGGTGATGTGGGGAAGATTGTGTAGCTTTTTTATCGCTGCATTGGCACTTTTAACTGTATTATCGGAAATGACCGACACCATGAACCTCATGACCTGGGTCATGGAGCAGCGCATGGGTGCGATGACCAAAGAGATGGATCGGGTGGTAGACAGGCTTTCCCCTGCAGGCATGATACCGTTCAACTGGTGATCGCTCGCGCGCACAGCCAATTTGTTCGGATTTTATTGGTGTATTAATAATGTTTGTGATTATCTCGGGGTGGCTCGGGAGATAATACAGGTTATTTCTTCATGTTATTCCCGTTGTTTGGGCAGTTGACCCGGGTATGCCAATGTACCATTCGCTTTATGCTCTGAAACCATGACTCATTATCTCGAACTCATCCGCTATCGGGCACTGGCCGAACTTAAAATGGAACTCTCCCGTCTGTATCTTGGGATGCTGTGGTGGGTGTTCGAACCGATACTCTATATGACGGCTTTTTACGTGGTGTTCGATCTACTGTTTCAGCGGGGAGGAGAAGGATTTATCGGGTTCCTGCTGTGCGGTCTGGTGCCGTGGAAATGGTTTGGCAGCGCCATTTCGAACGCGTCGAAGTCCCTGGACGCCAATGCAGCCCTGATTAGACAGGTCTATGTACCAAAGATCATATTTCCTGCCATTGTGGTTCTTACAGGGTTCTACAAGTTCCTGGTCGTCCTGGTGCTTTTGATGGGTTTTCTGTGGGTGTATGGTTATCCTCCGAATTCGGCCTGGGTCGCCTTGCCGCTGGTGGTTCTGGTTAATTTTATGCTGGTGTTAGGCGGGGCGTCACTGATGGCATTTTTCATGCCTTTTTTGCCGGATCTGAAAATGGTGCTGGATAACATGCTTGTTCTGCTGATGTTTCTTTCGGGGATCTTCTTCGATATCCGTCAACTGTCAGTGGAACAGCAGGGGTGGTTCGAGCTGAATCCGGTCGCAACTTTATTTACGCTGTACCGCACGGTGTTGCTTGATGCCGAATGGCCGCTTTGGGGTGATCTGTTTGGTCTGGGTTTGCTGGGCCTGGTGTTGTTCGTCATGTCGTTCACCCTGTTCAGGCGATACGACCGTGTATTTCCGATTGTGATCGGTTAACGGCTTATGTCTGACCTTGCAGTTGCGGTGGACAAAGTTTCGTTGACATTGCGTCCGCGCAAGGCGCTGGGACGAACCGGCGGGCATGTGGTGCTTTCCGATGTCAGCCTGAGTCTGGGGCGAGGGAATACGCTGGGTATCGTCGGCCGTAACGGCGCCGGCAAGAGTACGCTGCTTCGGCTTATCGCCGGAATCATCAAGCCGGACAAAGGTACGGTCAGCTGTTTCGGTTTGCGTGCATCACTTCTGGCTCTTAATGCGGGGGTTTTGCCACATCTGTCAGGGCGTGATAACGCCATTATGTCAGGTATGTTACTGGGGCTGAGCCGGCGTTCAATTGAGGGGCTGTTGGACCAGATAAAGGAATTTTCCGAGTTGGGCGAGTATTTTGATCAACCGGTCAGTACTTATTCAACCGGTATGAGGGCACGGCTTGGTTTCTCTACTGCGCTCCAAGTGGACCCCGATATCATCCTTATTGACGAAATACTGGGCGTGGGTGATGCCGAGTTCAGATTGAAGTCACGACAGGCATTGCGGGAGAAAATCCTGTCGGATAAAACAGTCGTGCTGGTCTCTCACGAGCAGGCGGCGATTCGGGCCCTGTGCGACAGGGTGCTTTGGATTGAGCAGGGGCGAGTGCAGGAGTTGGGTCCGGTTGAAGAGGTGATGTGCAGCTATCTGAAAGCCCTGCAGCCAAAACCCTAGAAAGAGACGTAATGTTTTATGACCGAAGCAGCATCCCACAAACCGATTGTGTAACAGGCCTGAAGCAACAGGTACTGGCACCATTCCGGGCTGTCATGGTCGATAATGACAGTCAGCCCGTTTTCTGGGTTTGAGGCGGGAACCTTCGTATATGAATGGTCTGATTATCCTGCTTGTATTCCTGCTTTCGGCGGGCTTGACCCGGTATCTATGCCATCCAGCCGCCAAGTTGCGTATTCTGGACGCGCCTAACGAACGATCTTTGCACGAGATTCCGGTCCCCCGGACCGGTGGCCTGGCGGTTATCGCGGCATTACTTGTTGGTTCTCTTCCATTTGCTTTGACGAGCTTACTGATTCCGGGCGTTGCTTCGGTAATGGCGGGTGTCACACTTATCGCCATTGTTTCCTTTGTAGACGACCGTTCCGGGGTGAGTGCGAAGTTTCGACTACTGGTCCATGGTGTGGCGGCAGCGCTGGTACTGGCGGGAGGGCTGGTACCCGAACTTTTCCAGCTCCCGGGTTGGCAATGGTCGTGGCCATCTGCAGTCTCACTTGTCTTTACCGGTTTGTTTCTCATATGGATGACTAACTTATTTAACTTTATGGACGGCATGGATGGTTTTGCCGGTGGCATGACTTTACTCGGATTCGGTGCCTATGCGGTGCTTGGATGGCAGGCCGGAGAAGCGCTGTTTACGGTAGCGAGCCTGATCGTGGCGGCAGCGGCGGCGGGCTTCCTGGTATTTAATTTTCCTCCAGCGAAGATTTTTATGGGCGATGTCGGGGCTTCCGTGCTTGGTTTTTTGAGCGCTTGCCTTTCACTTTGGGCGGATTCTGAGAAAATATTCCCAATCTGGGTCGGGATTTTGGTATTCTCTCCTTTTATTGTGGATGCAACTGTTACTCTATTGAATCGCCTGGTGGCCGGGCGCAGGGTTTGGGAGGCTCACCGATCCCATTACTACCAGCGGCTTGTGCAGTTCGGCTGGGGACATAAAAAGACTGTAATATTGGAATATGTTTTGATGATCGCGGCCGGGCTGTCGGGCAACATGGCTGTCGGTTTATCGCCGCAAGGGCAGTGGATTTTGATTATAGTATGGTGTTTCGTATATCTCGGACTCGGCTTGCGAGTTCGCAATATGGAGTCCGATACGATGCGTAGTGGGTGATTCAACAAGTGGCTACTTTCTCAATCAGCAACCGCAGGCTGGCAATCCTGCACGATTTATTCATGATTCCGGTGGCGTGGATCGGTGCATACTGGTTGCGTTTTAATCTGGGGGTGATTCCAGAAAACTACCTGGAAAGTGCCCTGGAAAATATGCTCATTGTGCTGGTTTTGCAGGGAGTGGTATTCCGCTATTTCGGGCTCTACAGGGGGGTATGGCGTTTTGCTTCGCTGCCGGACCTGATACGAATCAGCAAAGCTGTCTTGGTAGGAATAGCGTTCTCAGCGACGATACTTTTTATCACCACGCGTATGGATGGTGTTCCACGGTCAGTATTCCCGCTATATGGCTTGTTATTGATAGCTCTGCTTGGCGGGGCACGTTTTATTTTTCGCTGGTCCAAAGACCGTGGTATCTACGCAGATAATGCGAAGCGGGTTTTAATTGTTGGTGCCGGGCGAGCCGGTGAAATGCTGGTCAGAGACCTATTGCGTGCCAGGAACGAACTGTACCAGCCAGTAGGATTTGTCGATGACAGCAAGGCAAGGCAAGGCAGGGAGATTCACGGTGTGAGGGTTCTCGGTGCCTGTGAAGATATTATTGACTTTGCAGACCGACTGGAAATAAACCTGATAGTGCTGGCAGTCCCGTCTGCAGATTCTGCAAATATGAGGCGTTTGGTTGGCTTGTGTGAAAAAAGCGGTGTTCCGTTTCGTACCGTGCCGCCTCTCGACCGCGTAATGTCCGGGCAAGTCAATATCAGCCAATTTCGTGAAGTATTAATCGACGATTTATTGGGAAGGGAGCCCGTCTCACTTGACTGGGAGACCATCGAACAGGAGTTAACGGGCAAGAGGGTCCTGGTGACGGGGGCGGGTGGTTCAATTGGTTCAGAATTATGCCGGCAAATTGCAAGTTTGAAACCATCGCATCTGATTCTGCTGGATAGCAGCGAATTCAATCTCTATTCAATAGAGAATGAATTGCTCAAGAGCTTTCCCAAGCTTGCAATCAACCGACGGTTAAACGATGTCGTTGACCAGGTGGCGATAGAGAAAATCTTCAGGCATTCCAGGCCTGAAGTCGTCTTTCACGCGGCGGCCTACAAACATGTCCCGATGCTGGAGGGCCAGATCAGGGAGGCAGCCAGGAATAATATACTGGGTACCCGAACCATGGCTGAATTCGCGGACCGCTTCGGTTGCGAGGCCTTCATGATGATTTCCACGGACAAAGCCGTCAATCCAGCCAATGTGATGGGCACCAGCAAGCGGGCTGCGGAGATTTTCTGCCAGAATTTGAATCAAAAATCGGCGACACGATTTGTGACTGTCCGTTTCGGTAACGTCCTGGGGTCTGCGGGAAGTGTTGTTCCCCTGTTCCGCCAGCAGATTGAATCGGGTGGTCCCGTCACTGTTACGCATCGAGAAATTACAAGATATTTCATGACGATACCTGAATCATGTCAACTAATACTTCAAGCGAGTGTCATGGGCAAAGGCGGTGAGATCTTTGTGTTGGATATGGGGGAACCCATCAAAATATCTTATCTGGCAGAGGAAATGATCCGCCTTTCGGGTAAAGTTCCGGGCCAAGACATCGACATCATATTTACGGGCCTGCGCCCCGGGGAAAAACTCTACGAGGAACTGTTCCACGAGAAGGAAGCGTTGCAGAGTACGACTCATGAAAAAATCCTGCTGGCGCGTTACCGGGAGTTCGAGTGGGAGCGTCTCAACGAAGTGATGGATGAGATAAAGCTGGCCTGCGCGGAATACGATGAGAAACAGGTACGCAGTCTGATGAAAATCCTGGTCCCGGAATGGAGCGGTTATCATGCCAAGGCAGAGCGTGAAACGGTAACCATTGCCAAGCAAGACGAGGCGGCATCGAAAGTTGGAGTACTGAGGTTACACTGAGAAGGTGGAGTAATGAGTAGCAACAAAATTAAGATAAAAAAAGCGGTGTTTCCTGTCGCCGGTCTGGGCACCCGCTTCCTGCCGGCCACCAAGGCCAACCCCAAGGAAATGTTACCCGTGGTGGATAAACCGCTGATTCAGTATGCCGCTGAAGAAGCGGTAGCAGCCGGGGTTGACGAACTGATATTTGTGACAAGTTCCAGCAAGCGGGCCATCGAAGATCATTTCGACAAGAATTATGAAATGGAAACAGAGCTGGAGCGCAAGGGGAAAACGGATCTGCTGGATCTGGTCCGGAATGTTGTGCCCAAAGGTGTTTCCTGTGTCTATGTCAGACAGGCGGAGGCGTTGGGATTGGGCCACGCTGTGTTGTGTGCAAAGCAGGTTGTAGGCAACGAACCATTTGCAGTAATACTCGCGGATGATCTGATCGATGGTGGCGATACGCCCTGTATGGCACAAATGGCATCGACTTTTGAATATAATCGCTGCAGTGTGCTGGGTGTGGAAAGGATCCCTTCGGAAGACACGGAAAAATACGGCATCGTTGAGGCCGATGCAATCACGGATGGACTCAGCCGTGTCACCAGTATTGTTGAGAAGCCAAGTCCGGACCAGGCGCCGTCTAATCTGGCCGTGGTCGGTCGCTATATCCTGACCCCGAGAATCTTTGAGTTACTGGAATCGACCCCGCGGGGCGCCGGTGGTGAAATCCAGTTAACCGATGCAATCGCTGCACTCCTGAAGGAGGAGCAGGTGTTGGCCTACGAGTTCAAGGGTGAGCGCTATGACTGTGGCAGCAAGCTGGGTTATCTGAAGGCAACTATCGAGTATGCACTTCAACACGATGAGCTGAATGAGGAATTTCGTGAATATCTGCGGGAGCGCTT
>Ga0209273_10002668_pt1 | contig 13300 bp, 14 predicted proteins | sample tdAd471_FD_187126 | JGI IMG/M metagenome (GOLD analysis project Ga0209273, IMG submission 187126) | Marine sediment microbial communities from the Atlantic coast under amendment with organic carbon and nitrate - tdAd47.1 (SPAdes)... | ecosystem: Environmental > Aquatic > Marine > Coastal >...
ACCATAGCCTGTACTGAGGTAATCGCCAAGGTCTGCTTAGAAACTACTGCTGTGATACTCGTGTACTCCGTAAGTTGAGCAGAGGTTAAGTGATAATACTCATCCACAGTACCGCCTTGTAGGCCACCTAAGTCGCCGTGGTTAGATGCGACACCGGGTGAAAAGACTGTATCAAAGGCACTCTCGATATCTGTGAAGGTTGCTTCACTTTTCTTGATGATAATTTTGGAACAAAGAATTGCATGGAGGCCTGTAATCTGTAAAGGAAGCGAGGCAGGAGTAGTAGCAGTCTCAGCTTCATTAAGGGTGTATGTGTCTGTTCCGTAGACAACCAGAGTTTCTCCGTCGATTGTCTTGTAAACCCAGTGAACCCCGTATTGGTTGTTAGATAGGGTAGCTAAAGTACCAGAGCCATCGTCATACTGTGTGTTATCAATGGTGGCCTGTGAGGTTACTTCGGTAAAGCCCCCCGATCCATCACTATAGAAGTACGAGAACCTGTCTGCTCCAGAAGAATCAAAAGCGGCTAAAGAGTACGTTGTAAGAGCCAGCCAGACTACCCCCGCCGTAAGTGAGATATTTCTTGTTCCTGTCTCAGCAGTTACTAAGCCTGATTGTCGAGTAACCCCATTAACAAGAGCAAGGCGTCTAGCAAGTTTCTGCCCTACCTGCCCCGGAGGCACATTGACGTTAGAAAGGTGCAAGGAATTACCATCTCTGTAAGCAACGCCTACAATGACATTCTGGTACACATCTGCTAAAGGCGTTGGAGATTGAATCCACTGAGGCGTTCCTGCGTTATAGCTCGCGTACAAGAAGTTAGCAGCGCCATCAACGACAGAGACAGAGACCCCCGCAATACTAGCAAACATTATCTGGGCATTGGGGGCATTTGCGTTTCTAACAAAGAACCTAGCAGCAGAACAGTAGACTAGTCCGGGGCCAACAGAGGACATATCTCCACCTGTAATAATACCCGTAGTTCCTGTATCGTTTATATAGTCTTGGAGTCTCTTGTCCCCAGAGTTCAGGGAAGAAACATGCACCCAAGTCGGGTCTATGCTTGTTATATCGTCTCTAAGAGTAGCACTGACTACGGCAATCTTGGATACATTGGCAGCAATTTCTACCGTATTAACAGAGATATGACTTTGAAGCACAGCAGAGACTGAGGCAATCTCAGAGTCTACATAGGCAGAGGTAGCAAAGGAAGAGCTTTCCAGAGCACTTACACGCTCCTCTAGGGATGCATAAACAGCAATTGCAGCATCGTATGCAATGTTACTCACAGAGGCCAAAGCAGTACTGGCAATGTCTTGGGCTACAGCAGAGGCAGTAATACGGGCTGCATCAGAACCAGCAATAGAGCCCTGTGCTTTAGCAATGTCAGAAACTTGGGCAACTATAGTACTGTATTGGACTCTCTTGGTATTAACACCCTGCTTAATGACAAATTCATTGTTCTGCCCTATGGATGTAACAAGAGTGAGTTCTGATACTTTTCTACCCATTAGGTACCTGCCACATCTGTTGATACTTGAGCATAAATTGGGGAGTCCCCTTGCATATCAATGCCTTCCCAGATAATATCTTGGCCATCTTCTGTAGCAAGAAACACATTGTTATTCTCCTGTTCACTGACATCTGGGTGTGCCCACTTCAAGGCAATCGCCTCGGTTAATTTCTTTGCAGGGTAGTTCTGCGGGTGGTTAACGATACTGTACTGTCCATCAGACTCTCTACGATGAACCATGTACCCGGTTCCGGGTTCTTTTACTGCAAGTCTCCAAGGGAGCTTTCTGCCAGATCTATCGCAGATGAATACTGCGTTTTTACCAGTGGGGTGCTTCCTCTTTGCCATACTGAAGAGTATACCATGACTAGCTTGTTGCAGAAACTGCGTATGGGCGTAGGCTCACTGTACTGGGGCCTAGCTCTGGTTGGTAGGGGGCAATAGAGGCTGGGGCTGTGTCTGGTCTAGACCATCTAAGGGCAATATTCTCGGTAAGGTCTGCTGTCTTGTTTTGTGGGTGATGCACAGCGTTCCACTTGCCATCAGATTCTGTCCAGTGAACAAAGTAATTTGTCCCCGGTTCTCTAACCATTTCCTTGTATTTGAACTTGAATCCAGATCGCTCAGAGATAGCTTTGGACCTTTTCCCTCTGGCCCACCTAGACATTAGCTATACCCGTGTGTAATAATCCAGTCCACACGCTCCTTGTCCTCTTCTCTAGCCTCCATGAAAAGCTTCTCAAAGAGAGTAAAGAGGGTAGTCCTGTAGTCTGCCTCAATACCTCTACGATCAAAGGACATCTTGTAAGCAAGGCCTACGATAATAGCGGGGATATACCGAGGGTGTACGTCTAGTTCTTGCTGGAAGTTTACTAGCCTCTGAGGGCGAATAGCAGCATAGAATTTAAAGGTATCGTTCTGATTAGGTACTGGGTAGATAAAGGCATTCACACTATTCAGTGTTTGCTCAATCATGAATTGGGACGGCTTGCCCCGAGAGTACTTGTTAGGAATATTGAAGTAATCGTAGCGATTTACTTGGTTTAGTGCATAGTCTGTAGAGGTTCCGCCAACGGTAGTGGACCAACCAATCACAGCATCATAGACAGCTGCTACAGAAGGACCGAGGTCGTAGACAGCCACTGAAGAGCTAACTGGAACGGATTTCTGCTTGATACGAGAAAGGGGATGATCCGGGTTTGACATCTCCCATAGAAGTTCGTTAAGTGCATCTAGTGCGTCCTCCAAATCGGTACCTGACATAGGTTCGCCACCAGCCTTCTTCGAGGCTCTCTTGATGACGTAATCCGCTGTGCGATCCGCTGTGAAATTGCCAGAAGTTGCCATGTTACTCCCTAACCGTTACGCGTTACTAGGTGTACTTGGCCTCCACGGGCATTCACTAATTTCTTAACTCTAATGTATGGGTAGTTAACATCAAGGACATTAAGAACACCTGAGCCAGCTGCAAAGGGTGCAACGCAGACCGTTGTAGTCCCATTCTCATCCAGAGCAGCTTCTAGAGCCAGATCCCCCGCTGCCGTAGCAACAGAAGACACAAAGAAAGTTAGTATCGAATCAGATTCGTAATTGTAGTTTGTCTTAACCCAGCTACCATTAGCAGCAGCCGAAGTAGCGACATCAAATATTTTTTGTACAGGCATAGTTTTCTCCTTCTAGTAAAAAGGGGGATACCCTAGGTATGAGTACCCCCCTTGATATTACTATGGACCTAAGGCTTAAGCGCCTGCGGAACCATACCATCTACGCCAATCGGACCAGCCGAAGCTATACCGTTCGCGCGCTTTGTACTTACCATTACCAGTGTCGAAGTCGCCTTCGTCAGCGGTAGACAGCTTGACACGAACAAACATCTTCGTGCCGTTAGGGCAGTCAGTCTGAACGAACCATGCATCAGGGTCAGTGAAGCGATGGTTGATGAACATACCGCCGGGGAAGAACCCAGACTTGAGGATATTCTTATCGTTCTTATTGGACACATTCTCAGTACCCGCCACATTTAGCATCGGTGTATTGCTGAGATCCGATTGAAGGATTCTCTTAGCAGTAAACTGAAGCTGCGGAGGTATGTGAAGAGAGCGAGCAGTGGTACCAATCAAGATACCACGGTCATTCTCTAGCAGAGAGATGTCAATAACTGCCGTTTCAAGGGCAGCCTCAGACATATCAGTTGCTACGTTGTTGTCCTGTGCCGCCCCGGAAAGTGAGGGGTGGGAGTCAGAGAACAGCGGTTGGCCGTCTCCACCCGGACGTGTCGTAGAGAAACCAAGGTTAAACACTTGAGCCGCTTTTACCTGCTTGGTGTTCGCCATAGCATGACCAAGGGCCTTGGCGCGAATCTTGGCGAAAGTATCGTAGAGATTGTCTTCTAGAGCTTCCTCCGTGATCGCAAAACCAAGAGCAATGGTTTCGTGCGTATAACGAGCCGTCCAAGCTTCTTGCATGTCATCAAACTCGACTGCAGCGCCTTCATGTTTAACCGGAGCCGTAGCCAGTCCAGTCATCAGAGTTTCCTCTTCAAACGAACGGTTAGACTTCTCGATTTCGAACAACGGTGTGTGTTCATTGTCTACTGAACTGTAGCTAGCACCCATGACCTTATTGAGGCCGGGGATGAGCTGTTTTGCAATATTACTGCGTGAAATAGCCATATCTTATGCCTCCTTAAAGCACACCAGTGCCAGAATTATCCGGATTTAGCATAACTTCGATAGCCGCTTCTTGGTTATCGGTGTTACCCGGAAATAGCACTTGTCCAATTACCTTCAGATGAGCAACGGTAGCAGACACGTTTGCAGACGTGAAAGCATGTCCCGTAGCTTGTCCATAGATGGTTTCACCGCCTCCAGTCGAAACATCAGCATAGTCCCCAGCCTGAAACGATGCATTACCGCCAGATGTGGCAATAAAGACCGTATAGGTTTGGTCGGGGTCATCTAACACTTTCGCAAGCGGTTGATTATAGCCATCAATAAGGCCGTCAGCGGCCCCCATCGATGTACCAGAAGGGAAGTAATTTGACTCACGGGTTCCAAGCGCCTGAGTAGCATATGTACAACCCAAGAACACACCAGTAGCCTTGCCGCCAATAGGGCAGACAGATACGGTGCCAGCAAGGACCCGTACTAGGTCCCCTTTGAAGATGTTCTCAGCTTGGCCATTGGTAATAGGATAGGTATTAAACCCACCAGAATTATAGCCACCGCCACGCTTCCTCAGAGGAGTCAAGCCGCCCTTAATGTAACGGGCAACAGAAACAGTCATGTTTTTTCCTCTCTTAAAGAATTAGCTTGGACCATCCAAGCTTTCTACTAATCGGATTCAGATGATCCGAATTTAGCGGGGGGTCGTCCGCGAGTCGTAGAGCTGTGGCTATTGTTAAAACCGGGCATCTTCTTGTTTCCTTGAAGTAGCTGGTCATTCACTGCCTGCTCTTGATTAACAGCTCTCTGTTCATAGAACTTTTTACGAGCTTCAAAATTTTGTAACGGGATCTTACATAGAATCGTATCGTGATTCATGATAAGTCCTTCGCTTTTTCCAGAAGTACCAATATCAAAAATTGCTTGGTATTCTGAGGGGAGTTCCTCGGGCTTAACCGGGACGTACCCTTCATTCTCCCTTTTGAGCCAGCTTTTGACATCGTCTTTTCCTTCGACTTGATGTCTAATCCATCTCAAACGGTATCCTTGACTTGTAAAGAACCCTTGCAGCTCAGAACCTAGTTTACGCTCCTCAGGGGGTCTATAAACTACTTCTTTTGTTTTTTTCGCTCTGGTATCAGAGGTTCTTGTCGTTGTACTAGTCATGTATTTCTCCTTTATTCTACTATTTTAAGGTCGTAGGCGCAACTTAGAGTTCCGTCCATCCGCCTTCGTTATACTTATCTACTTCTTTGGCGTACTCGTCGTAAGCAACACCAAGGGTATCTGCCATCTCTTTTTCATCAGCAGTAAGTCTTACTTTGCGTCTTGAGGGGCGTCTAGGTGCTTGTCTTCCTCTGCCTTGCAGAGAAGGTTGAGCACTGTGATCTTCTTGGGTTACTTCCTCTTCTTCATTGGACTCTTTGGCTTTCTGTTTCGCTTGTTCTTCAAGCCAGTTTTTTTCAATGACTTCCAAAGCCGTATCGAGTTCATCGTAGAATGCATCATCCTCAGGACTAAACCCACGCCGCATAAGCTCATCAGCAACACGTTCTGTCATTTGTCTCTTACCTGCAAAGGCTGGGTCATTCATCCAAGCATTATCCTCTAGCCAAGCTTGAGCAGCCTCTGGAATACCTTGTTGTTGCACAGGCGCTTCGTACTGTCTCTCAACAGGGACGTTATTTGCCTCGTAATCAAGAACGCGTAGTCTTAGATTTGTATCAGAGATTTCTCGTGTAATTGCTGCGTGGGCCTTCCAGTCAGACTCTTCGGCTGCTCTAAGAAGACTGTGCTCCAAGCCTTGAAGCCTTTTAGCCGTCATGTCTCTTTGGGACTTAGCTGAGGAGTTGCGAGATTTGTTGTACTTCTCTTCTAACTCAAAGTTCTTCTTTTCAGCTTCTTGAAGTTTCTCAGCTAGCTCGTTTTTTTGCTGGGCAAGTCTTGTGATTCTTTTTTGAGCCCGAGATTGCTTTTTAGCAACTTGCTCCGCTTCCTTTGGCTTTTCTTCTTTCGGGGCGGCCTCTTTACTGTCTTTTCCTTTAGCCGTCTCATCTACGATCTCAACTTCATAATCATCATCTGGTTCGTAGCTTTCTTGTCCGGACATAAGCATCCGGGGTTCATCCTTTACCTTTGGTTCCTTGATGTTATTCTCAGACATCTCTTCCTCAAGTTGAGAAAGGGCATCCGCATCGGCATCGTTCAAATCTATTTCTTCGTATTGTTTTCCCATGTTTAACTCCTATACTGTGCCGTACCCAATAGACCATCCATCGGGTTAATGTCGCTGGGGTCGTCAACCTTCATAAGCAGTTGATCGTCATTGAGCAAAACGTATGCGACTCCTTTGATCTTAATCTTTACTCCGGAGTGTTTTGCCCAGACTACATAGTCCCCTTCGTCAGCAAATTTGTACTTGAACTTACCATGAGGGTTGTCCCCCTTGGCAGCTGGGTCAATAAAAGCAGTTGGACCCATGCGTACTACTCTGCCTACATTTGTTAGGAATTGCACATCGTCTGTGAAAGAGTCTGGAAGTTGGATTGAACCAACCTTGCTCTCAACCTTGATTGGTCGGACAAGTACCATATACGATGCAAGTTCTGGAAGTTTTTGTGGATCAGGAACTTCATTTTCCGTCATCCATCCTTTGTTAGTGGGGTCAATTCTGCCCAACTCCATAGTTTTCTCCTTAGTTTCGCCCGAGGCCTATGAGCCTCTCGTTAATCAGTTTCGTCTTGAAACGTAGTTTGCATTACGCGATGTACCACTTGGATTGCTTCCGCTACTCCATGTGCATAACCAATTACTTGATTACGCTCGGCCTCAGAGGTGTCCCCTAACGCCAATGCCCTCATTCTAGCATCCCCAAGTATTTTCAGCAACTCCTCTGTAACTTCAGTATCGTATATGTAATAGAAGTCGCTTAGGATTGCGTCTTGGAATACCTTGTCTAATTGTTTCACAAATGTTTTCCTGTGGTATCACCAGTTAGGAAAGTAGCTATTGCCATGAACGTTATCATTCCAAGGCTCCAGCCAAGTACTAGTCCAAATAAAAACATTGTTTCTCCTTAAGATTTCTTAGGTTTATTTTGGTCCTGCTTGGCTTTGAAGGCTTCTCGCATCGCTTGTCGATTCTCACGTTGGTCTTCTTTCTTGTCACGCCTAGCTTCTCTCTTGTCGTTGAAGTGCTCTTGCCTAAACATGTTCGTTTCACCAGAGGCAAGCTTTGCTCGCTCGGCTGCATCCTTGATCTCCAACTCAGTGAAGTCAATCATAAGGTCATTCTGTAGCTTCTTTTCATCCAAGCTGTACTTGCGATTCGTCTCAGCAGCTCTAGTCTTCTCACGCTCATTAGAAACAAGGGCTTCGTAGAGCTTGATACCAAGTTCCATCTTGCCTTCTTCGGTTTCTCTCGTCTCCTTCATCATATCAGCTTGAGCTTTAATCATCTCAGCCTTGGCGAGGATACCTGCGGGACCACCCTCAGCTTGCTCTTCGGACAGCATGCGGTTAGCATCGGCAACCTTTGCAGCGGTCTCAGCCATGACTTGGGCCAGCGTTTGAGGATCAGTGGCAGCACCAGTGGGCTGTACACCTTCTTGTCCCGGTTGTCCCGGAGCACCTTGTTGTTGTCCCGGAGCACCTTGTTGGCCTAACTGTTGCTGTGTAGCAGCTTGGACCTTCTCTTGGAAGCCCATGAGCTGGTGTTCTCTGACATTAGCTGCAACGACTGGCAGAATGTTTTGGAATAGACCAGAACCACCTTGGGTAGGATCTTGCATCCAAGACATCTTGAATTGTGCGTGTGCATCATGATTCTGTCCCGGAAAGGCTTTAATAGGCTTGCCTTGGTTCGCGGCCATGATATCTGACATGGGATCCAAGGGTTGTGCCGTAGGCGGTGGGGGCAAGAAGCTGTCGATGTCATCTACGCCAAGGGCCATATAGAAGTCTTTGTAGACCTCTCTAAGATTGTGCATACCCTTTGTGTCCTGTAGCGCAGCTTGAAGTTTGCTTTGAGCAAGAGAGATTCTGTGCGCTTGTGAGGTAATATTAGGATCTGATGCAGGAATAACATCAACAATTTTAGGATCAAAGTCTGCCTTGAGGACTTCTCTTTGCCCACCTATGACATCGTATGGATACGCCCCATCGAGGAAGTGGTAATTGAGACGGGCTAGGATCTTGAGTTCTTTGCCTTGTGATCTATGACATCTCTTATGAATAGCTGAGAAGAATTTAACCGAAGCTTCCAGAAGAGCCATCGTGGTGCCCACCGGGCCATAGTTGGAGCTGTCTGAAATAACCTGTTCTGTGCTATCTGCGAACTTCTGCGAAGCACCTGTAAGGTACTCCAAGAGCTGATACAAGGTAGCTGAAGGTTCTTTGAAAGGTAGGGCATACAATGATTTACTAATATCTTGCAGAGTGCTATCTACATCTCTCCACTCACCCATAGCAAAGGGCTCGGATTCTCTGGACAGTCTAGTGCCTCTAAGCTTGAAACCGCCTTGGAGGTTAGCAAGTTGGCCTGAGTCAACAAGAGAACGAAGGGTCGTAGTAAGTGTCTTCTGAATATCACCAAGCAAATGGAAGAGGCCTAAGCCATGGAAGCCAAAGCCGGGGACATACTTGTAGTGAGTGAACGAAGGAAGCATTTGACGCAGAGGGTCCTCGGGGTCCCAGTTGCGTTGAATGCGAAGAACCTTGCTTGTGTCCACATCAATAGTCAGGACATACGGGAGAATCTCACCATTGTCAATTTCCTCAGGAAGTGATACGTAAACATGTTGCTCGTAGAGTGTATGCACTTGGTTAACATCACCACCATAGACAGGTTGTTCACCAGTGGCTTGTTCCTCAGCTGTGCGTACTTCATCGTGGTCACTGCCTGTAGCACCCATAAAGGTAATCTCAGGGTACTCCTTGAACACCCCGTATTCAATATCTTGTTCAACAGCAAACTGGGATCTTTCGATAATGTGCGTGTAACGCTCAGCTGTCTCAAGGTTCTTGGCTGTCTCAGCGACAATGAAGTTATCAATGCCAAGGTATTCCGAGACAGGTCTTTGTAGGACTTGGTCCCAATAGACCTTTTTGAAAGCAGACCCTTTAAGTGCCAAGTTGAAAGCCATGCGTTCTGTTTCGTCCGCATACTCCGTCATGACATTGTTAATCTGGTAATTCAGGAACTCTTGAACTCTAAGGGCTTGTTGCTCTTTAACCTTCTCAGGGTCTGCACCGAGTACTTGGACTCTTGCAGGTCCCTTGGCAGGGAGCAACTCAGCGGTAAGCTTGCTTTGGAATTTAACGGCAGATTCTAGGATAATCGGGTGAGTAGCTGTACAACCACCTTCAATGGGACTCATGGCGGCACCGGGATCATCCGGGTTCAAGCCAAGAGAACGTATGCCATCTGAGAGGATACTTTCCCATTCTTCGCGGGATTCCATATCTGCTGCACATGCATCAATGACATCCTCGGCAATAGCTGCTAGAGTCCTGTCATCCATGTGCTCCGCGATATTCTCATAGTGTCCCCCGGCTCTGAAGACACTGTCCTCAAAGACATCTCCTTCTTCCGGAAGGTCAAACTCAACACCACCGTCTTCTGTCTCTGTGAAGTCAGGTTGTTTATCTTTGCTTTTTCCCATTCCAGAAAAAATATCAGTGACTGCCATAAGTGTTCCCTAACTAAGTCCTATCTTGGATCAACCAAGTTCCAATAAGAAAGCCTAGGTTGGTAGGCCCCCGCATCTTCATCTTGGTAATCATCGTAACCTTCGTGTGTTACATTAAAAGAATCTCTCATCCAAAGTATAGCCTGTGTGAAGGTATCCGTCAAGTCATCATGGATATCGAAGGGAAACTGGGTAACCTCAGAAATTAGTTCTCTTGCAAAGCTTTTCGGTCTAATCGTATCATCATCAAGTCTATCTGCTGGTACCCATACTCTCCCAGATTTAAGGAAAGGGGTGCAGGCATGTGCTCTAGAGACTTTGTCCTTATCCGGGATATACTCGGTTACCGGAAGATTCCTACGTCTAAGTTCTTGGATTAGGGATTGCCCAGAGGCTTTCTTTTCAATCAGGAAGGCGTCAGGGTTACTATAGGCCTTGTTGATCTCCATAACCTTCTCACAGAGTACTGGGAACTCCCAGCGACCTCTGCCACACTCTAGGAGAATCATATTGTTGACAATAACCTCTTTACCTAGGAGATCCTCTAGGCCTGTCTTGAAAACGCCCCAGACAGAAAAGGCAGAGAAGTCTGCTGTCTCCCTAGTGCTAAAGGCAGTATCCAAGGATACCAAGAGATACTCAAGGGCAGGGGGTTCTGCATCTGTCCAATACTTGAACTCGGCTTCCTTGAAGATGTTACCTTCTTCGGGTACAGGGTTCTGCATGTACAGAGCATTCCACTTGGCCTCAGACATCCCCTTGTCCCCCTTCTTGTCTAGGAGAAGTTCTGTGGGCCAGAGTTCCGGCCAGAAGCTTTCTCCTTCGGGTAATCCAAGGAGATCAGAGGATTCTTTGTTAAGGAAGGCAGGGATACTGATTACCTTCCAAGGTACCTTCGATTCCTCATCGGCCCTCATTATGAAACCGGAGAGATCATCAATGTGCCAGCGGGTGTTCACGATAATCTCGGAAGCACCGGGGAGTAGCCTAGTTCTTAAGCCGGGAACATACCAAGTATTAATCTTTGCCCTGTCCGTGTCACTGTAGGCTGTTTGTTCAGAGATGACATCGTCACAGATACTGATATGCGCCCTACGTCCAGCAATAGGCACCCCGGCACCAGCTGCATAGTAGGTACCACCCTCGGTAGTATCCCAGCGACCAGCAGCTTTAACATCCTTGCGAATCAAAGTATTGGGGAAAATGGTGTTATATTCAGGACTTTGCATCAAATCTCTGATTTGGCGCCCCATGTTGTCTTCTGCGAACTGTTTAGTGTGTCCAACGTGCAAGATACGCCACTTTGGATGCCTTCCGAAGACCCAAGTTACGAATAAGTTGAGAATTTTGGACTTCATGGAGCCCGGAGGCAAGAAAATCTGCAAGCGTTTACCAAAGATAACCTCAGTACCGCCTAAAAGGGTACTTTTTACCGTCCTACGCTCAATTCTTTGCAATTCCGTGGCCATTACCTCGATATGAGAGCCATTGATGAACCCCTCCGGCAGGGTTTCGGGGGCCATAAGCTTCACATAGGTGTAAAAGTGCTCCCTAGCCTTAGAAATGAGGACAGAATGGATATATTCTTGGGCTTGAGACTTCTCCTTGGGTGTTAAGAGATGCCAATTGTCTTGGATTTCTTCTATAAGTTCGTCGCTTTGGGACATTAGTTACCTATCTTAGTTATATCTTAGTATCTTAAGGTAAAGTAAAGATATACCTAGGATACCTAGGTACATCTTAGATTAACTAGTCTAACTAGGGGATCTAAGAGTATCTAAGAGTATCTAAGATACCCTAGGGACCCATCCCTAGTATACAAGTGATTCTAGGGTTTGTCAAGTCCGAAGGGAATTGGGTCATCTGGATCATCTAGATCTTCTATGACCTCTAAAGTAGGATCTTCAGAAGTACCCACTCGTACTCTAGCCTTATCCAGAATACTTAGCATACTCTTTGTATCATTATCTACCTCTTCTCCTTCTCGTAACTCCTTAGCCTTTTCTTCGATCTTGGCTTTGGACCTATTGGTATCTTGGAATAACCCTAAGATACGCCCTAGGTGTTCAGAGGCCTTGTTAGCCTCGGCATACTTGCCTTCCTCCATGGCCTTCATAAACACATTCCTAAAATTATTAACAATCTCGGTAGAGTTCAAAGCTGCAGCTTGAATCATGGTATTAAGACCCAAGGCTATAGTCATCTGAACATTCTCGTTATTCAAAGTATTCCAACCTACCTGATTGGTATTCTTTGCTTTAGACCCAGCAATTCTAGCTGCTTCAGAAGCACAACCAGTCTCTAGGTACCCTTCCACAAATCTTCGTTGAAACTCAGTTAGCTTGAAGAGTGCCTTTCGGTACGCCTCAGGCTTCTCTTCTCGCCAGTTACCATAGTGTCTAGTTGTCTTGTCGTCTTCCGACATCTCTTTTCCTTTCTAAGATTTATCCTAGGCGCTTCTCAGGAGCTTCCTAAGGTGCCTAGGCGATTTCCAGTACCCCACCACCTGAGTAGGTGCAGAGGGCTCTCAGGAGGCTTCCTAGAGCCTCCTAGGATGTATCTACGATACCCCTGTACCCCTATGTACTTCTAGGGATACAAAAATAAAAAATATAGGGGACTTACAAAGTACATCAACACATCATAACACCGGGGGTACCCCCTTAGATACCCTATGTACACCAAGGTACCTAGGGCTATGTACACAAAGGTACTGGGGGGTGTATGGTACCTACGGTACAGCTTCACTGTTATTTTTCCACCCCCCGGTCCCCAAAGCCGCAGCAGAGGTCGCCTCCCCTAGCAGATCGATCACGTTATTGTGATGAGATAACCATTGACATATATGGTGGGAGTGCCTATGTTCATAGGGTCAACACAACACAGGGAGATTGACATGAGTAAGGCTTATCACAAGGGTTATGCCCGGCAGTCTTGGTATGACCAGAGCGGGAAAGCTAAGGGTCAACACTATGTTCATCCTTTCTTTCAAAACAATGCAGTACCAGTGACAAGCGGTGCGGTGCCAGTGCGACCCACTAGGTCTGCATCATCGGGCAAGCCTCGCACCATCTATGCGGCAGAGCGTCAGCCTGTGCCCGGTGGACGTACTAGGGTTATCCCTATGATTATGCAATGCCCAATGACATTCATTGAGGCTTTGACGTTCTGGGCAAACAACGGCTTCAACAAAGAGGACTTCCCGTCCACCTTCACGTCCTACTCAGTGAAGTAACTCAGTTAGCCTAGGGGACTTCGGTTCCCTAGGCTTTTTCTTTGTCCAAAGGATCACTATCACGGATAACCCGGTGAGTCCCCCAGATAAGCCACCCTTCAATGATGCACCTTAGAAGCCCCAGTGAATATGCAGGGATGCGCATATAAAGATATCTGCATATGTGGATACGGTGATAGTCCGATGGTATGCCTTGGGAG